>Ga0233432_10001136_pt1 | contig 25744 bp, 22 predicted proteins | sample SI_122_August201_6_FD_179870 | JGI IMG/M metagenome (GOLD analysis project Ga0233432, IMG submission 179870) | Seawater microbial communities from Saanich Inlet, British Columbia, Canada - SI_122_August2016_10_MG | ecosystem: Environmental > Aquatic > Marine > Inlet | place: Canada: British... | reverse complement strand
CATTGAATACTACTATGACCCATATAAAGATTTGAATGTCTTTATAAATAAAGATTTTAAATAAATAGCTATAATTACTTGGTGAAATTAATTAAAAACTATCATATATCCTTTGTTTTTTTTATAGTTTCGCTCTTCTATATGAAAGAAGTAACCTACTTATTTTTTGATTCAACACAAAGTGCAGATTTTGGAAAATATTTTAGTTATTTTGAATACTTTGCATCAGTAGTACCAGAAACTGGCAGGGAACAGGGGACCTTTTATTACTATTTACATTCACTACATTTATACAGTTATTCAGAATACTTTACTGTTAACAATTTTTTTTATTTTTTAAATAAGAGCGTACAGTTGGTCAATTTTTATTTCTATTGTTTTGGTTTAATAGGATTCTATTTGTTACTAAAAGAATTAAAAATGAACAAGTCTGCCATCCTCTGGACATTTGTTTGTGTAAATTTCTTTCCAATATTAATAGCAATGAGAATAACGTTTAAACCAGAGATTTTAATATTCTCGCTTTTGCCATGGGTGTTGTTTTGTATCGAGAAATATAAAGTGCAAAATAAAATTTTGTATTTATTTATGGCAATTCCATTTTTAGCACTTTTACTTTCTACGAAAGGTTCAGCACTAGGTATGGTGGGTCTTTACTTATTAATCACATATTATAAAATTCTGTTTACTGTTAACTTTAAAAAACTAGTTCTCATACTCCTACTCTCGACAACAGTCCTTGGAAGTTTAATTATTCAAGATTCTGCAATAAACAAATCATCAATACTGGAAGTTGTTCATGAAGAAAAATATAACAACATAGCCTCACCCAATATCATCTATAATTTTGATTTTGTAGAAATAGTAAAAAGTCCCATCAAAAACAACCATGCTGACTCATTTATTTCTCTGACTTTGCTTGATACATTTGGAGATTATTTCGATATATATTGGAATAATGACTCTAGCTTGATGTTTAGAGATAGGAATGAAATAGTAACCCTTAATATTTCAAACCAATTACAACCACCTAAGATCAATGTCTCAGATTTGAACATATTGATAACAGCTCAAAAAAATACAGACCTATATACGAGAACAAGTTTGGGACTTATATGCTCTGTAATTTTTTATTTCATGTTAACTAGAAGCGTAATTATAAAAAATAAGTTTTCTAGATTTCTGTTTGCACCCGCTGTTGGAATGATGCTTCTATTAGTCCAATCAGTAATTGGTTATCCTGTTAAAAACTGGGATCCACTTGTAGGTGATTCTATAAAACCTTTTTACTATGGATTCTTTTTATCATTGTCTTTTATTTTTCTAGTTATTCACTATATAAATAAAAATAGATACGTAGTTTTTTTAATACCAATTTTTATATTATCAACATTATTTATAATTGGATTTCCAAAAAATATATCTCAAAGTTTTGAAACACAGCTTTATGAAGTCAACACATATTCATCACAATGTTCTATAAACAATTATTTATTTGATGATCTAAAGTATTTCAATACAGATTTTTGTGAAAATAACTTAAATATAGGTCTTCGACCAGAATATTTAGAGTATAAAGAATTTCAAATAGCTCCTAATTATTTATTCATAAATAATATATTTTTCTTATACATAATTTTTTGCTCTTTATATTTGATTTACAGAGAAAGTGAATTTGATTCTTCATTTTTTGAAAAAAGCTTACCTTGAGCTTTTAGGATATAAAATATTAAAAAATAATAGGTGACTGCAGAATAAATATAATTAATTGAGTCACTCTTTACTAGATTAAATAATATAAAAACTATTAAATAGCGTCCTTTTTTATTAATATTTTCATAATCTAAATAAAAGATTTTTCCTAGTTTAAATATTAAGAATGCTGTGCCAACCATTCCGAAGAAGATAATAAATGTTAGTAAAGATGAGTGAGGCATTAAAAAAGAAGATGTATCTTGGATTTTGACCTCAGAATAAAATTGTCCAAAATTGTATGGTCCACTTCCAAATAAATATTCAAAATAGTTTGGATTGTAACGAGCAATAAACAATCCCCATAATTCAGACCTGTTAAGAATATATCCTATGAATGTAAATGTAGAAAACAGAATAGTGTAGACGTTGTCATTTTGATAATTTTGATTTAAGTAATTTTGGTAGGTTGAACCAGAATCAGTGATTGTGTTTAAATTTGATTGTATAAAGACACTTTGATATGAATAAGAATACGTAAACTTATCTAACCCAATAAAAAGTGCAAAAAGTAATGCTACTGCACCTAGCGATAGAAACATATATTTTTTCTTTATTTCGAATTTATCAACAATAACCAAAAATAAGCCAAGTAGCAATAAGAGAAAAGCTGTTCGATTGTTTGAAAAATATAGACCTATTGCTGGAACCGGTAGCATCAAAATGCTCTTGGTGTCTACTTTGTTATTCACAAGAATATAAAAAACGATAAAAATGATAGCCAGAGCATAAAATTCACCAGAAGTTTCTGCGCTAGAGGTAAAACCTCTCCACGCAAGCTTTTCTGACCATTCATTAAACTCAAAAGGGCTTGACTGGCTAGTTCCCATTTTTTCTTGACCTAAGTAAAAATAATTTAGAAAATTAATAAATGGATTGTTAGCACCTACATATCCAAGAAGTATTAGTAGTGTACTCGTATAAAATAAATTATTCCTAAATACCAATAAATCAAAATATTTAGATGACTCTTTAAAAAGAAAATATATTCCCACTACCGATAAAAAGAAAACTAAACTCCAAGCGAGTGTTGTTCTATAACTAAAAAATGATGAGGTAAGTCCTCTTATTTTATCTGGTTTAAATGAAAAATTATCACCAATAGCGTTGATAGTCCAAAATAGAATTAACAGACCAGATAAATAAAGGTATTTTGTTTTAATGTCTCCATTAAAGACTCTTTGAATACCGAAATAAACAAATACGAATAAAAATAAATTAACATTTAAACCGCTAAAGGAGCCTACAAGTAAATACATAAAAGGTAAGTAGTTGATTATGGTTTGAGTCCTGTCTGTAATAATTTGGGATAAGTTTTTTGTAATAAAATAAAGAACTATAAATAACAACATATAAGAATTCGTCTGGGACATATCTAGTAAATAAAATGTTTTTTCATAAAATCTAACTTCTGAAAAAAATAGATAAGTAAATAATAAAGACGTCACTCCTGCTGAAAGTTCCGAAAAGAACCTCTTGTTGGGTGTATTTTCTTTACTTTTAGAAATAAGGGAAATACAAATAATCCAGAATACTCCTTGTAATAATGTTGAAATAAGAGAATTTGTACCTATTGCAATATAAAAATCTTGTCCGACTTGTGATACACCCGCTATCTGACCAAAACATGCTATCGAAGAATAGTTGTTTAATGTAAAGTAATAGTGATCTTGATAAATAGTATTTGGATTTTTCATCAAAAATTCTGCTGCAGATACTTCACAAGTATTTATTTCATAAAAACTAAGATCTGAAGTTATCTTTTCTGGTTCTATTAGGTCATTATAGGTTGCATTTAACCATGGAAGTATTACCAATAACAAAACCATAATTGACTTGAAGACGAAATATAAATTTATTTGTTTCATTTGATCAACTTAGTTTTCACTACCTTTATTGTGTACTGAAATAGTATTATTAGTAATATACTGACAGATATTCTTGTATGGAAAGTGGTTTCAGTTACGACTTTAGGCATGTAGTCCCAACCACCAACAACGTAGTGTTCACATTCGGTAAAAGAGTTTACACTTACAAAGTTTTCATCATAATCTTGTAGAGTTCTTGTATAGTAATTTGGATCATTAATAAAAACGAAATCTGGATTACTTAATATATCTTCTTTAATAAAATTTTCAGGATATGGACCGCATAAAGCTTCAACTTTTTTATCTACCATTCAGCTTATGATACCTATTTTTTGAATAAATTTGATATAAATAAAATAGTGTTTACATTAAGACTCTATAATAAATAATTATGAAGTTCACTATTTATATAATAAAAAAAATTTATTTAAGAATATTTAAAAAAGATTTACAAAAAGAAATTTTACCTTACAGAGTTTATTTATTTGAGGAACTAGTAAAAAAGTTTTCGAAAAGTTATTTTAACAATACGAATATTTTAGAAATTGGTCCACGAGATGGCTTAGATACGAAGCGCTTAGAATCCTTGAATCCCACAAAGATAACTCTTATTGATTTACCCGATAAAGAAGAGAACAATATGGAATGGCTTAAAGATATAAAAACTCAAACAGAATTTATAACTGCAAATATTTTGTATATGAAAAAAAATGAATTAGATAATCTTGGAAAGTTTAAATTAATATACTGTACTGGCGTTTTTTATCACAACGCGGAACAGTTAAAATTGATTAAAAAATTATATGACTTGTTAGAAGATGACGGAGTCCTTGTTTTTGAAAGCTCAACCATTAGAAATTTGTTTCTAAGAAATTTGAATGTAGTTCAAATTTGGTATCCAAATACATATAGAATGACTACGACAATAACACACCTACCATCTAAAAAAGCTATTTTGAGTTGGCTCAAAATGGTAGGTTTTAGAGAAATAATAATATCGGATTGTTTTAAGCCAAGAAATTTTAATTTACAAAAGATAAGATTTGCTGGATTTGCCATTAAAAAATATGGGGATAAACCGGGAGTTTATTACTCAAAACAAATAATAGATTCTGATTATACCTTGGGTGGGTCTGAATAATTAAAAAGTTAATATCTTTAAGGATTTGTGAAAAGTTTGAAGGTTGAAGTATTCTCTAACATCAAAAATAGAATTTTTAGAAACTTCACCTAGTAGTTTTTTGTTACTAATGGTTTTAGAAATTGCATCTACCCATTCTTCGGTTGAGTTTGGAGAAACAAAAAATATATTCTTATTATGGTTAAATTTATCTTTATCCCAGAAACCCTCAGTATTAGAAATCATCGCAGGAGTTCCAATACACATTGACTGCAAAACAACACTTTGTCCAGAAGGCTGGAATGAATCTCTTAATGGAATAATTGAAAGAGTGGATTCCTTGTAAATTACTTTTAACTCCTCATCAGTTATAAGATCACCATCCCACGAGCCATCAATAACCTCGATATTAGGTACATTAATATTGTTGAATTCAGTTAATTTTGAGATAACTAAAAACTTCAAATCTGGAAGCTTTTTTGCAACGTTAATTAATAATTCTCCATCTTTATTGCTGTCGTTTCCAATAAATAAGATTTGATCTTCCTTTTTTTCTATTAATGAATCATTTTCCATACTCCAGAAATCTACATCTGTACAAAAACCTATATAGCTAAATTTACTGCAGTTAGTATGAATTAATTTTGCTCTGGTCATTTCACCTTTTCCTAGAAATAAAATGTTTGTAGACAAAAATGTGAGAAGTTTTATAAACATAAAATGAATAGATTCCATTTTTTTATACTTCATTTTTTTACTGTAGAGGCCCATTACAAAAATATTTACTTCTGTTTTTCTAAATATTTTCAATATTATTAAAAACGGGAGGCATGAAAATGCAGCAGATTCTGTAACTAAGAATAATTTATCAGTATTCATTAATATTTTTAGATTTCTAAAGGAGCACAATTTATGTGTGTAAGAAGGAAGGCTAAGAAATTTATTCAAGATTCTGTCGTAGTAGTAAAATATTTTAGAAAAAATTGTATTAGTGTCTTCAAATTCAATAATTTTTAATTCATAACCTTCATCTTTAAATAAAGAAGCTGAGTAGTAGTGTTCTCTTGCTTTAATTTCTTTAGTTTCTATGCTTTTTTTTCTTCCACCTGTGAATACATAAGTGATGTTCATTTTGAATGTGAATTATTTCTAAATAGACCTACTTTTCTATACTTACTATCTTTAATTAAAGTAAAATTGTTTTCATACAATAAATTAAGTACTTCAACCATTGTTGAATCTTCATTAACACCTCTTTCGTTTCCGTAATCGATTGCTATATAGGAAATCTCTTTCAATGTTTCCTTGGCACCATCTAATACCTCTGGTTCAAATCCCTCTGCATCAATTTTTAATAACTTTATATTGGTTAGATTTAGTGAATCTAATTTTTTTACTTCTATTTTTTCGTGTTTATCTGAACCAAAGTCTACAAGTGAAGTATTAGCCCCGTGTGTATCATAAAAAAGTTTCATGTCTCCATTTTTGTTGCTTAGTGCAAAATTATTTAAAATACCGTCTTCAGCATTTTTTTGTAAACATAAAAAAGCATCTTTATCAGGTTCAAAAGCTATATATCTGAAGCTTATTTCTTGGGAAGATAGATAGTTGTAAAGTTCTCCTACATTTGCCCCACAATCAAGTACTGTATCTCCATTTTCTATAACTAACTCATCTAAACAATAAGTTAAATAAAGTTTCTTAAGTAGTTGTTTATGATCTATTGCAATTCTAGTTATTCGCTTATTTGGGTAATAAAAATTTTTTCCATCAATACTTTTAAAGTAAAGATTGTCTTTAAAGTAAATTTTTCCATTCTTGCTATAAAAAAGGTTTATAAAAAAACAGAATATATTTCCTGTTGTGTATTTATAAACAAATATAAATAAAACACCAGTAAATAATAATTTAATTTTTTTAAATTTACTTATTTTTTTAATATCTACATTCTCAAATATAAAATCTGGAAGGTTAATTATATTACTCATTGTTTACCTAAATATTTTATTACCTATATATATTTTTGTTGGCGATTAAATCTATTTAATTCGTAATTTTTTGAACTATCATTAGATTTACATGCTCAATAAAAAAGAGACTTATAATTTAAAAAAAATTAAGGACAAAGAGTTCATTCTGTACCACCACCTTGGTCTTGGTGATCACATAATTTGTGCAGGATTAGTAAATTATCTAAGCAAAAATTATAAAATAATTCATCTTCCGGTAAAAAGACGAAATTTACAAAATGTTAATTTTCTATATGAAAATAATCCATCGGTTTCTACCTTTATTGTAGATATTGAGGATGATGATATTCTTAAATATTCTAAAAAGGTTGATTTACAAATACTAAAAATTGGTTTTAAAAAAAGGGGAAAACCATTCAATTCAGGTTTTTACAAACAGATAAACCTGCCTTACGATATTTCATTTAATAACTTTGAGTACAAAAGAGACATACCTAAAGAAAAAAATCTTTATAAACATTTATCCAGTGAACATAATGTCAATGCTAACTACGGTCTAGTTCATGCGGAAAGTTCACTTGGTGACGCTGACCTAAAAATTAGAAATGACATTCCTGTAATTTATATAAAAAAAGAGACTGATATTTACAATAACATTTTCCTATACATGAAATTAATAGAAGAAGCACAAGAAATACATTGCATAGACAGCAGCTTTTTACATTTAGTAGAAAGGTCTGAAACAAAGGCAAAACTATACTTTCATAATATTAAAAATAACAAAATAAAGGGTGCTAATTTAGAATTAGTAAAAAATTGGGAAATTATCGATTATTTGTAGCTTATAATCGAATTAATAGAATGTGGGAGAAAAATGAAAATTAAAATACCTGTTTCAATTGGAGAATTGGTTGACAAATTAACAATTTTAGAAATCAAACTTTCTAACGTTAGCTCACAAGATAAAAAAGTAAATTTGGAAAATGAATTTAATGAATTGAAAAGTGTTTTCGAAAATAATATTCCCAGTGAAAAGATACAAAAATATTATCAAGAACTACTAGTAATAAATAAAAAACTGTGGAAGATTGAGGATGACATAAGAATTCTTGAAAAACAAAAGCTTTTTAATGAAGAATTTATTGAGTTAGCTAGAAGTGTGTACGTAACAAATGATGAAAGGTTTGAGATAAAGAACACCATCAACTCCTTAATGGGCTCAAATATAAAAGAAGAAAAACTTTACGAACAATATAAATAATTATCAAATTGCTTAATAAAACAACAAAGAAGATCAAAACTTTAATAGACCTTTTTTCTAATATTATTTTTGATTTTTGTTTAGTAATCTACTCAGGATTGAAGGGCTTATTTCTAAATAAAAAAATTTTTGATAATAGAATTACCTATATAACTGCCTCAGACTCGGAGTATTTTGATAGATCCTTAAATCTAATTGCAAGTATAAATTTATACGACAAAAATCAAGAAATTATATTTTACGATCTAGGGCTCAATAATGCACAAAAAGAACACTTAAAAACAATAAATAATGTGACAATCAAATTGTTTAAGTTCAATGATTATCCATCATTTGTTTCGAAAAGAAGAGATGATCATAATAAATTAGGTGAGTACTCATGGAAAGGAATAATTATTTATGAAGAATTAAAAATTTCTGAAAATAATTTACTTTGGCTTGATGCAGCTTGCGTTATATCTAAGAATCCAAAATTAATAAAAACTTTAATAGGAGCTAATGGTTTTTATGCTACATATTCAAGTAACAGAATAAAAGATTGGACTCACAAAGATACCCTTAATTATTTAGATTTTCCAAAAAATTTATACGAAAAAAGGAACTTCATGTCAGGAATTGTTGGAGTTTCAAAAAATATATTGACAATGAAAATCATTAAAGAATGGTCAAAGTACAGTCAAATAGAAGAATGTATTGCCCCTATTGGGAGTAATAGGTTTAACCATAGACAAGATCAAGCAGTCCTAACATTGCTCATATACTTAAATAATTTTCAAAATAAACTTTCAAAATACTATAGAATTTACAATGTCAAGATCGGACAAACTTTTAACAAGATATTTCTTCAACTTCCTACAGAAGATACTGAAGAAAAGGAAATTTATTCCAAACTGAAAAAAGACTTTCCTGCACTAATCACTAATTCAATTAAAAAATGTGAAATTATAATTCTCCTAAATACAGATAATATCAACAAAAATTTAAATAAAGCAATTAATACAAAAAAAACTGTAATAATTTTGAGCAACTCTAATAAACTAAATATTATTGATGATTCGATTAAAGAAAATATAAATCTTTTTTATATAATCTCAACTGATGTTCAACATGTGAAAAATAATAAAATTATTAATTATGCTGAGAGTCTTGATAGTCTTGATTTAGTAGCAATAAAAAAAGAAGTTTTGAAAGTTTGAATGATCCAAGATTTAGTATTGCCGGAAAATTTTATAAGCAGCGAAAAACTGTCGAAGTTTTCTAATATTGTTTTTGCAGAAAATATTAATAAAGATTTTTATACCCCCAGTGCAGATTTAATAGTTGTTGACGAGTTAGAGGATGAATTACACAAATCAATAACTTATAAATCAAGTCATTTAAATTTAAGAAGTGGATCGATTGTATTCTCCCATACAGATTTTGTTGAAGAACTCTTTTTTTTATTAAACAAAGAGAAGAAATTAACAAATATTACCTTAATCTCATCACAATCAGATAAAGTCATTTCTAATAAATTATATAATAAAAAGCCAAGCAGCGTTACTAAATGGTTTGCTGTAAATAACTCCATCATGAATGATTTTGTAAAAAATATCCCATTAGGTTTAGGAAATAGTTTTTCAAAAAAAAATGTGACATCAGAAGATATTCCTCCTTTAAATAGAATTTTTTATCAGAAAAATAAAATATCACTTTATTTAAATTTTAATGTAAACACAAACTACAAGGAGAGGTCTTCCTTGTATGAAAATTTCAGAAATAAAGATTGGTGCTATATCTCGACATCAAACAATAGAGAAGATTATATAAGGTCATTGAGATCTAATGCATTTATTCTGTGTCCATCGGGAAACGGACCAGACACACACAGAATGTGGGAAAGTTTATATTTCGGATCAATACCTATTATAAAAAAACACAGATGTTTTGAAGGTTATCAAGATCTACCAATTCTGTATGTAGATTCTTTTAATGAAGTTAATAAAGATTTACTATCTAAATTCATGGATAACCTGGATATAGAAAAAATTAATTTAGAAAAACTAGATGTTAGATATTGGAAAAAGAAGTTTACTGAAAATATAATTTTAACAACCAAGAGTGAAGATTATTCTTTAACATTTTCGAGTATTGAGCTGTTTTTTTTCTCAATAAAGAAAAGGTTCAACCTCATGAAAATAAAATTAAAAAAAAGAGCTACCTCAATGTTTCATAAATTTAAAAAACTTAATAATTTAATCAAAAAAAGTATCTTATGAAAATACTATATTTTTTTACATACGACTATTCTTTAAAAACTTGGGAAAATTCTGGAACTTTACAGAGAGAACTTTCAATTTACAAAGATTTAATTAGTAATCATGGTTATGAGGTGACCTTAGTAACATATGGAGACTCAAGCGACCTAAAGTATCTTGATAGTTTAAGTGAATTCAAGATACTACCTCTGTACACAATTTTTAAAAAATATAACAATAGCTATTTACGCTTTCTAAAAACTATATTTATGCCATTTTTTCTGAAACAACACCTTGAAGATATCGATTTAATAAAACAGAATCAACTAAATGGTGTTTGGATTCCACTATTATTAAAAAAACTGATTAAAAAACCTTTATACCTTAGAACTGGTTTTGATACATACTTATTTTCAATAGAAGATAAGAAAAGCTTTTTAAAGAAATATTTTTTTAAACAACTTACAAAATATGCTCTTAAAAACGCCGATCTTTATACAGTTACTAGTCATAATGATCTTAGTTTTTTAAAAAATAATTTTAAAACAATTAATGCTAGATTAAAAAGAACTCAAAATTGGTCTCTAGTTGAGGATATAGATGTCTTAGATAAAAGAATCGATGATAGGTTATTTTGTGTTGGAAGGTTGGTCGAGCAAAAAAATTATTTATTTCTCTTTGAACAGGTATTAGAACTAAATCTAGGAATAGGAATAGATATTGTTGGTTCAGGGCCAATGAAGAAAACCTTACAGGACTTTGCAAAAAAACATTCACTAGATGTTCAATTTTTAGGTAACTTAACGCATGACAAGCTTCAAAAGAAGTATAAAGATTATAAATATTATGTACTACCTTCACTTTATGAGGGTAACCCCAAAACCTTAATAGAAGCAATGGCTAATGGATGTGTAGCAATAGCAAGCAACATTAATAATAATCAAGAGCTCATTGAAAATGGAATAAATGGACATTTATTTGATCTTTTGGGTAATGATTTTTCTCTTAAATTAAAACAAATTTTAGAAAATTCTGATTCTCAACTAATTATTCAGAAAGAAGCTATCAGAAAAATTAAAAATACCTACAGTTATGAAAAAGTCAAAGAAGTTATTATTGAAGACTTTGAATCTTTATGTTAGACAAATAGTACTCAAGTACAAAGGCTCTCCAGATTCTATTGGCATTTATTCTTGTTTTATTATACGAAAAATAATTAAGAAAATTGCTCCTGATATTGTTTATTATTGATCCTTCATTTAACGTTTGTGATATTAAAGGCAAATTTGAAAAGACCCAACCTTCAAGATCAAATATAAATCCTTGCTTAGACCTAGAAGTGAATGATGAATCAAAATCTTCTGAAAGATATGATTTTAAAATTTGTTTTGGGTTTTCTGGATTATAGTAAGAATGATTCCTTGAAAAAACATACTCAATCAAGGTATGGTCTACAAAAGGTGACCTCACTTCAAGAGAATTTGCCATTGAGGTTCTATCAACTTTGAGCATCATCATTTCAGACAAAAAAAGATAGTACTCCGCAAGCATTAGATTTTTATACTGCGGAAATTCTCTTGACCTAAGATCTTCTATAAACTCATGTTTACTCGAACTAAGGTTAAGGTATTTCATTAATTTAGAGTCAAATAAATAACCGGTATATGAGACTTCATAACTCTTATCATTTGAAGAAAGGTTTGCTCCGGTCCCAAATAGTGTGGGCTGAAAGTTATAAAGTTTAGAAAAAAGATGGTTTAATGAACTCTTTTCTTTAAAAGTATTTGAAACTCTTTTATACCCTCCTAGTAATTCATCACCTCCGTCTCCAGATAAAGCTACTTTGTAGTTATCGGATATAGCGCTGCACAATATGAATGAGGGAACTACAGAGGGGTCTGAATACGGTTCATCCAACGAGTTAATCGAATTAAGTATTTCTGAATTCTGTACATCTGAATTTATATTAACTTGTTTATGTTGGGTACCGTATCGCTTAGCTACCTCATTAGACCATTTAGATTCATCATATTTAGAATCAGTTATAGCTATAGAAAATGTATTAATAGTTTTAGAACTGTCATGTAAATTTTTTGCAATCGCAGTGGAGTCAATACCTCCTGACAAAAAATTGGCAACTGGAACATCAGCTTCAAGTCTTATAGATACTGCTTCTGTAAAAAGATGCAAAAACTCTTCTTCATTAAAAATTTTATCATCGATAAAGTTTTCAGGTTTCCAATAATTAGTTTTAATTAATCGGAATGGCTTAAGTGAAAGATCGATTTCAACTATTTGGCCCGGTTCAACTTTATTTATATTTTTAAAAATTGTGTTCGGCGAAGAGACTACACCAGTCTCCATGTACTCTTCAATAGAGGAATTATTGATTTCAAACTCATCTTTATAATTCACTAGGGATTTGAGGTTTGAACCAAAAATCAAATCTGAGCTATTTAATGAGTAAAATAATGGTTTTTGTGCCACTCTATCTCTGATAAGATAAACTTTTTGTGAAGAAGTTTGCATGTAAGCTATGGAAAACTGACCTTTTATTTTTTCTATAAAATCGAGACCAAAATAATCTAAACCGTTTAGCAAAACTTCAGTATCTGAGTGATCTGTATTAAACTTTACACCTTTTTGCTCTAGCTCTTTTCTTAATTTTCTATGATTATAAATTTCACCATTAAACATAATTACAGAACTAGAATTTGCTGACTCCATTGGTTGATCTGCATTGTTATTTAAATCAATAATTGCTAATCGATTAAAAATTAAACCATATTGTATTCTTTCTGCTGAAAAGTTTTTTTGAACCAATGAGTCTGGCCCTCTACATTCAATTAACTCATTACATTTTATTAACTTTTGAGGATTTAATTTATCTAAAGATATTTCACCAATAAATCCACACATTGGCTAATTATATATAGTTAAATCATAATTTGATATATTATTTCATTATGTATGAATATTTATAACACAAACTATCAATTTCTTTATTGTTTTGATGAAAATTACAACAAACAAGCTTTTACCTCAATGATTTCACTTCTCGAAAATTTAGAATCTCCTGTAGAGATAAATATTATTCACCCTGATGAAAACTTAATGAAAGAGGTCCCTCTAAGAATATTAAATCATCCAAAGTTAATAAAACTAAATATACATAATTTTATTAATGCTGGTTATGATTTCCCTAACATAGATGATTCACATGTAAGTGAAGCTACTTATTACAGATTATTTATTGAGGATTATATAGAAAAAGAAGTTAGTTTTATTGTTTATCTTGATGCAGATATAATTTGTATGCAAAATCCTGAAGAATATTTAAATAAAGAAATTAATACACTTTCAAATAGTAAAAATGTTTTATCGGTGAGAACTGAAAAAGTAGTGCAATCCAATGATGAGGTATTCAAAAGACTAAAAATAAATCAAACCTACTTTAATGCTGGTGTGATGGTGATTAATTATGAGAGATGGCTTAAGGACGAGATCACAAACAATTTACTATTAGAGCTTAAAAAAATAGAAAAGGCAATTAATTTTTGGGATCAGGACGTATTGAACTCTTACTTTAATGGAGAATATAATGAACTTAATAATTATTTGAACTATGATTCACAAAAGTTTGATGACTCCATAAAAGGTGATATTATTTTCTTACATTATATTGGTAGTAAAAAACCCTGGTTAACAAGTGGTGCATTTATTAAAAGTGCTTTTTTGTATCATGAAAGATATTCAGATGTCTATGAAAACAGGTTTCACATTGTTCACAAGTGGAAAGTTGGCTCAATTAAAGAGTTGGTGTATTCCGTTCTAAATTTTTCATTTTTTAGAATTCAGAATAAGGCAAGTTATTTATTACATTTTATGAAATCACTCCTGTAAATTTTTTTTTTAGTAATTAACTTATTTTAAATTTTATAATTGAAGTATCAAAAATAAAAAAATTCTCGTTTATGGAAGCCGGGGCCTTGTTGGGTCTTCTGTTGTTAGGTCTTTAAATCACATTAATAACGTACAAGTATTTGCGGCAACCAGAAAAGATGCCGACTTAATGAGCCTTAATGAAACAAAAGATTTAATTAATTCTTTTAATCCAGATTTGATAATTAATTGTGCAGCAAAGGTTGGAGGCATAAATGCTAACAACACGTTGAGAACTGATTTTTTGCTTGAAAATTTAAAAATCAATATGAATATCTTGGAGTCTATTATTCCCCACAATAAAATAAAATTAATTAATTTAGGGAGTAGTTGCATATATCCATTAAATGCTACAAACCCAATTGATGAAAGTTTTATTATGACTGGTAAGCTTGAACCTACTAATTCGGCCTATGCAATGGCAAAGTTAACCGCGATTGAACTGGGTGATGCTATGTCGCATCAATATGGACATAAAATTTTAAATTTAATGCCTACTAATCTATATGGTCCAAATGATAATTTTGATGATACTAGTAGTCATGTCATCCCCGGTTTAATGCAAAGACTACACAAAGCAAAGATTTCACAGGATAAGTTATTTAAAGTTTGGGGATCTGGAAAACCTAAGCGTGAATTTTTATTTGTAGACGATTTATCAAAAGCGATTACATTTCTTATAGATAATGAAATTGATTCTGGAATCTTAAATATTGGTAGCGGGGTGGAGGTAACTATATCCGAATTAGTTGATCTTTTAATTAAAGTTGTTGGATTCGAAGGTAATTTGGAATTCGATACAACTATGCCAGATGGTAATCCAAGAAAATTAATTGATTCAAAAAAAATTAATGACCTTGGCTGGAGTCACAAAACAGATCTTGAAAACGGGCTTAAAATAACATACGAGTGGTATAAGAGCAATATTACTTAGTAGGGTTTTCCCAAGTTGGTTTAAGTAAGTTATTCTCAATTAATACTTTTTCTCTTTCGGCTAGTACTAAATCTTCTTTAACCATTAATTCAACCAATTGATCAAAAGATGTTTCGGGTTTCCATCCTAGAATTTTGTTTGCTTTGGTTGAATCACCTAGCAAATATTCTACTTCGTTAGGTCTAAAATATTTTTCTGAAGTTTGAATATATTTCTCCCATTCTATGTCAACATATTTAAAAGCTTGTATTAAGAATTCCCTTACTGTGTGCGTTTCACCAGTAGCTAACACCCAATCACTGGGGGTATCTTGTTGCATCATCATATACATTCCTTTGACATAATCTCCAGCAAAACCCCAGTCTCTAGAGGCATCTAAATTACCAAGCGTTAGTTTATCTTGTAGTCCATGATAAATTCTACCAACAGCTCTCGTAATCTTTCTAGTAACAAAGGTTTCCCCTCTATGAGGTGATTCATGATTAAATAATATTCCATTTACTCCAAATAAATCATACGATTCTCGGTAGATTTGAGTTAGATTGTGAGAAAATACTTTAGATGCTGCATAGGGACTTTTTGGCATAAAAACTGATTCTTCATTTAAGATAGTCTTTTCTTTACCTCCATACATTTCTGATGATGAAGCCTGATAAAACTTAATATTTTTTTCTTCATTCTTTATTGCTTCCAGAATAGAAATAATCCCAGCATTTGCTGATATTGCACTGTAGTAAGGGTTTTGAAATGAAACAGCTACATGAGATTGAGCAGCAAGGTTATAAATTTCATCAGGATTAATTTTTTTTATAAGATTGTTTAGAGAAGAAGAGTCCATTAAATCTGAGTAATATAGATTTAATTTTTTACTATCACTATATTCAGCAATTAATGGGTCTATTCGTGAAGTATTTATACTCGAATTTCTGCGGACTATGCCATGAACTTCATACCCTTTATTAAGGAGAAGTTTTGAAAGGTAGTATCCATCCTGACCTGTAATTCCTGTAATAAATGCTTTCATATTTATTTGAATTATAATTTCAATTCATTCGTAAGTCTTCCAAGAAAAAAATAAAATATTAATGGGAAATGTGGATTCTCCATTGAGGCATCAAAAAATGAAACTACAAATATTGGGACTATTAGTAACAGTATCAAAGATTGATTTTTTACGATCTTTGGCGATTTGAATATCTCATAAATAATAAATGTATAAATTAGAAGATGGAACAAGCCACCTCTTGCAAAGATGTTTAGTAAAAAATTGTGAACATTTTCGTTGGTACCATCTTCACCTTTTCTCTGGGGATCATCCATTGCTGGTATAATATCCCCATATCCATAACCAAACAGAACATGATTATTTTCTTTAGAATTAATGATTACATCTTGCCAAATCTGTAATCGCCAATTTATATTACCATCTCTTGAATAGAGTCTCCCCTCTTCGAGATAAATGGAATAGAACGCTTCAGATGTGTCTTTGTTTTCGAATACCTCTGAAACTATTACAGTACTTTTTTCTGGCTCTATTTTTGCACCAGAAATTAAAAATGAGGAAAGATAGAATGCTCCGATACCAACTAATAAAGCAAGAGTAAATATTTTTAAATTTGTAATAATGAATTGTTTTGACAATAACGAATAGAAAATAAAATATATCAAAGCTGCTAAAAAAGCCCCTCTGCTTTTGAAAATAAATAGCGGAAAAAAAAGACCACTCAAACTTAAAAAATAATAATAATTAATTGGATTTTTATTAAATTGTTTGAAATTTAAATGGGTAACTAAAACATAAAATAATAAATACATAGACGCTTTAGGAAAATCAAACTTATCAGAGTAAGTTGTAAAAAAGTTTATTAAAAAATTGGGGTAATAAACGACACCCAGGAAATAGCTAATTAACAAAATAACATTCAAAGAAACTATTTCATTTTTTGTAGAATGAAATTTATTTTGAAATACATAACCTAGCAATAAATATCCAAGTATCCATATATATGAGCTTGCCTTATATATATAAGGCGTATCAAAACTGTCGCCTCTAGCAAAAATTAAATAAATGAATGATGAAATTAATAAGACCAAAGCAAAAGTTATTCTGTTATTAATACTCAAACTTTTATATCTAAATGCAAGTATCAATATAGTGAATACACAAATTACTCCGATTGCAACCATGTATTCTCCGATTCTATAGCCTCTAAAATATATCCCTGAAAAAGATCTGTCGAACATGAGAACTAGATAAATAAATGATAAATAAATAAAATTAGCCACACTATTTATGCTAAATTTACTTATCACCTTAATAGCTTAATAATTACTCTTTTTAAATTAAAGATATATTTATTTACTAAACTCTTTAGTTTATTGAGTAACACCTGTAAAAAGGCTACTCTCTTTCGATTCATTATTATCTGTTTCTTATTTTCAACTAAATGTGTAAAAAGTTTCAAGAATTCTTCGGACATAGTGTTAGCTGATAAAGGATAGTTCTTAATTTTTTCCTTATATGAATCATAATTATTAATTAGATATTCCAATTTCTCTGCAACATTTCCTTCTGAAAACTCTAATCCATATTCTTGACAATATTCAGTTATCCCACCGCTATTTACATATAGTATTGGAAGTCCACACTGTGCTGCTTCAATATGATGATTACCTGAAGGTTCGTTCAATGATGCTGTTATGTAAATATCATGCTTTTTTAATTCTTCAGCCAATGCTTTCTCGCTTAAAGGCTCTATAAGTTTTGTATTTTGAAAATTTATATTTTTTGGATAATTTCCTATGTATGTGAAAATGAGTTTGCTATTCCAAAACTTTTCTGAAAGAAGTTTATCAATATTTTTGTATGTATTGAAACCTTTCATCCAATTATCACTCCAGTGATGGGTGACCAATCTTATCTCCCTGTCTTTATTCCAAAATTTTTTACTATCTATGTTGAAATATTCACTATTTGCACCGGCAAGTATTACATTTGAATTATGATCTTGTATGCCTGCTTTCTTATAAAGTTCTTGTAGCCATTTACTTACATATACCGTGTAATCGATATTTTTATTTGACTTAAGTATTTCTTTATTGACATAGTCAGTATTTTTTCTTTCATCACACTCATTTATTCTTTGAACCGATATGCTTTCAGGATTTATAAATTTTTGATAAAAGTCTATATCATAATTATTTAAGGTAGATTTTTCAGAATTTTTTAAAGGATTAATCATGAGAATTATGTCAATATCAATATCTTTTAGGTCGTAAACAACAGAATGATTCATTTTTAAAAGATATTCTGTTAAATTTTTGATAAATAAATTACCACCACCATATGGGTTTGTTGTGAACTCAGAACCTATGCAAACTTTCAAGTTGAAACCTCGTTAAACATTGTTTTAAAGTTGTTAAATCCGTCTGGTATTAAGTACTCTTGAACTTGTTGATAGGCGTATTCCACATTAGGTGCTGCTGATTCAAGATCGTTTATACTAAATATAGCCCTAGGATGTAAAATTTTATTTGCTATACCTACATCTGTAGAAATAATCGGTGTTTTAGTAATAGCACACTCAAATATTGCCTGTGGACCACCTTCTATTCTCGAAGTAACCATGTATAAATCTAAACAATTATAAAGTTCATTTATAACTCCAATATTAGCCTTTTCAAAATAAGAATAACTTATACCAAGGTCATCTAATTTATTCATTACATAATTTCTTCTATATCCTGAAAGAACAATGTGCAGATTACCAAATTTATAATTTAATACCTCCAGAGCTTTTATAAATATATCAGGACCCTTAATTAGTTTTGGCTTATTTAGATTTTTACCTTCAGAGTCTCTTTGAAAGCTACCGACTAAATAACTGTTTTGTGGAATATTGTATTTACTTTTAATATTTGTTGAATTTTCTATATTAAAAAAATTATCTTGGTTTACCCAAAAAGGGAAGTTATAGATTTTCTTTTGCGTGAGTTCTTGAAGAGTTGATAGAGTTTTTGCAGTAATTATATGATAAGCATCAACAAATTTATCTCTTTTTCTAAATTCTCTTATTTTTCTAGGACTTAAATCACTGTCGTCTAAATGGTGAATTGTTACTATAACTTTTTTTGATTTAAGTTTTTCTTTAGGAAGCTGTTTCCAAGTCCAAGGAGAAATTATCCAAATTATATTTGCGTCTTGAATATTAGGGGTTATTAATTGAGAATTAAATTCTAGGAATTCATGTTTGAATTTATCCACAATCCAATCTTCATCAGCTGAATTTATATATACCTTATCCATTAGGATTTATATTTTTTCTTGCACAATTTGCATAATATTCTTGCTGGTTTTTATTGTTAGATGAAATATTATTTTCTGTATTTAGAATATAAAGAGGATCATTCATAATTCCAATTTTATAGTTTGTTTTTTGTAAATCTAAAACTAATTTTAGATCTTGTGCGTAGTAGAAATCTTCATCATAAAAGTTAACAGCTTTCAAAGCTTTTCTTTTTATAAGCAACGTTCCATGTATGTATGGATTTTTGTATTTGATTACAATTTTTTTTGGGAGGTAGTGTGTTATCTTTGGTGATATTTTTTTTGTGTCCTTAAGAAATGTGCGTGAGTAAACAGCATCAAATTTATTTTTTTTCAAAAAAGATAACTGTTTTTCGATTCGTTCGTCAAGACTAATATCATCTGCATCTTGCCTAGCAATATATGCTCCATTTGAATTGAGGGCTAAAATATTTAATGATTTAGTGAGACCTAGGTTTATTGAATTCTTAAACAATGTTATTCGAGAATCAATAGAACGCATCTCTTCACAAATTTTAAATGTTTTGTCAGTAGAGTGGTCATCCATAATTAATAATTCAAAATTTTTATAGGTTTGAGAAAGGATACTTTTTATTGAAAGTTCTATACTTCTTTCTGCGTTGTAAACAGAAAGTAAGATGCTTACTTTCTGACTATTATCTCCCATTAGTGGTTCTCATTATCGTATTAAACTTTTCTATAATCAGTTTTTCGTCGACTAAAGTATCTAAGAATTTATAATTGCTCTTACCAAGTTCTTTCATTTCATCTTTGTTTTTAAGTAAATTTAATTTATTAATGAGGTCTTTATTGTCATGTTGTTTGAATTTTAGCTTATAAGATGCTGGGAAAAACTCACTCATTCCACCAAAATCTGGAAAAATTGAAGGGACCGAAAATACAGAAGCTTCTGTAAGAATAGTAGGTTGTCCTTCAAACAACTTTGTTGCAGTAACAACAGCATTTGAGTTTTGTATCAATTTTTTAGTATCAGTATTGCTTAGTAACCCATAAAACTTAACTTTTTCTGAGTTATACTTAGTTTTTAGTTTTGAGTACTCAGGACCAACTCCAACTATTTTTAAACTAAAATCATCTAATCTAGATTCAAGAAAAGCTTGTATCAGATCTTCAACACCCTTCTCTCTAGAGATCCTTCCAGCGTAAATAATATAGCTATCTTTGCTTTGATTATTTATGAGTATTTTTCTCGGAGGAGCATTATATAAAACATCTATTTTATTAATGTCAAAACCTAGTGAAACAAGAAATTTTTTATGAAAATCTGTTAAAACAAATATTTTAAACTTAGGATTTTTTAAGATTTTATAATATTTTTTTCCATAATTTAAAACCAATATTGATTTAATTAATGAATTATCAAAATATTTATTGATTAACGAGTACTTTTTTTTGACACCCCCGCACGCACCACAGACATTATTGTGCATAATATGATTCTTTGCCAAAATATGATTAGTGCAAAAATATCTAAAATTATGAAGTTTTATATACGTTGGGATTGAATATTGATTTGCTATTTTAAATATTCCGAGTGATGCTTCAAACCATGTATTGTGAATATAGATTATATTTGGGTTGAAATTATTAATTTCAGCTTCAACTAATTTCATATTTTTTTTACTTCTGTTGGAAAGAATTTTAAAAAATTGGGTGAAAGGGTTGGTTAATTCATTTTGGAAGTATACTTCTCTGACTTCAAAATTTTTCTTAAGTAATGATGCTTCATTTTCAACTGCAATGTCTTCTCCCCCTAAGTCTTGATATTTAGTATGAATTAGTAATATTTTCTTCATTTTTTACTAATTATTATTGACTTTTTTTCTTTGTTATTTGAGTTACTCCATTTATAACCTTAAATGAATACTCTATATCATAATTTTTAAAGTTATCAGAGGAATGGGTTGAATTAATAATCGTTAAGTCCAAGTTTTCTAGGATGGTGTAAATCATATTTTTAGTCTCTATATCTAAGTTTGCTGTTGACTCGTCTAATATAAGTAATTCAGGTTCAGATAATAATGCACGAATAAAAGATACTTTTTGCATCTGTCCAGAGGAAAGGGACTTATTACTAATCTCTGTATCTAAATTTATCGCTTTATTTTGAAAGAGTTCAAAGTCAGATAAAAGATTTTCAATCTTATTATCCTGCACAGACTCACCAACACCATACAGAACATTCTCTCGTAAACTGCCCCTTAAAATCATTGGGTAAGCACTCACATAACTGACATTTCTCGTTTGCAAGTTCACTTGACCGTTTTCAGGATAAAAAACGCCTGAAATTAATCCCAGAAATGTACTCTTTCCGACACCATTTGGACCTGTAATTATTGTATGTGTGTTTTTTGAGATTTTTAAATCTAAATCTTTAAACACGTACTGATCTGAATTTAAATATTTAAAACTTACATTTTCTAGATGCACTAAACCTAAAGAATCATTGTCAGTTATCTTGAAATTATCACTATATACTTTTTCTTTGTTCATCTCTATATCCTCAAAATTTTTAAGGTGCACAAATGTTGAAATCGAAATACTGTACACTCTATTGAATTCACCAAGTGATTGGAAGAGTCTAAGTATTATCGCTATAACATCAAGAGTTAGAAGAGTAGATGAGTCAGAATAAATTAAAAATAATGACATTAATAACATTGTTATTGATGTTGGAAATAAGCTATTTAGTGCCCCATATTTTTGGTTATTAATCTGTGATCCGTAGTACTCATCAAGATTATTCGAAAAGTTTGCTCTCTCAAATTTAAATTTTTTTAAGATTTTTATTAAGTAGAGATTGTCAATTACCCGCTCCACATTGTCACTGATGTTATGAGAGGAAATATAGGATGAATGAGAATATTTCCTATTCAGTTTTGTAAAATACCTTGATGGGACTATTAATAAGATAAAACCTACTACAAAATAACCTATTACTGAAAGATTACTAAAAAGTAAGAATACTAAAAATAAAATAATTTTTACTAGTGTGGTAAATAACATCGCTAAATTTTGATAAAAAGTTGCTACATGCACGCAAAGTGTATTTATGAAAAAATATGAATCTGATAGTGTGAAGTTGCCCCTTGTATAAACTTCATCCAGAAAATTTAGTCTCAACTGTTTTTCAATTCCAAGTCTTAGTTTATGGATATTCATAGTGTCTAAATAGATAACCATAAATCTTAAAAATACTAAAACTGGTAAATAAAAAGCTAAAGATTCAACATCTACTTGAGAAAGTATACTTGGAAGCTCTACAACCTGAAAAAAAGAGGTGAATAAATATATTATTCCAATATCTATTACAACTACTAGGTTTGAAAGTAAAACAGAAAATAATATTTTGATTTTTTTGTTAGGTACATTAATTAATTTTGAGATACTAAGAATAGAGTAAAAAGTTTCTCTTATTATGTTTATCATCTAACTTCTATATTAGTGTACCGAGTTAGCTTAAAAATGAGATTCTTTGCTAATCGTCATAAAAATAAAGCTTTTGTATAGAATTTTTAAATTTTGAATAAGATATAGGATTTGTAGGTAAGTTTTTAACAATATCATTATTAGAAGGATTTAAGAGTTTGAATTCAACTATAGAATAATTCTCAAATTTTGATCTAAGAATTCTATTTCTATTAGATGTTGTGGTAAATTTTATATCTGTATCGATTGTAATTCTGCATTCATCAAAACTGTAATAATCTCTATGGTATGAAACATGTGTGACAGGATATAAAATATTATTACGGTGAAACATACCCTTTTTGTATTCACTTAACTTTTTTGACATTGGCTCAGAATATTTTCTTTTTCCAAGGGAAGTCGTTACTTTTACCTCTTTGGTAACCGAACTTTCGTTCTCGCCGTAATAACGAAGTCTTACTTTTTCGACACCAATATCTTGGAATTGTGAGTTTTTATAGATGTCAAAACCAATCGTATCAAAATATAAGCTATTAACTTTGCGTTTCTTGTAGAGCGGATAATCTAATTTGTATTTTTTAAGAAAATTATATTTTTGTTTAGAATTAAATTTGAACTTAATTTCTTCTCTGTGTTCAACTACCACTATAAATAGATCCTTTCTGAACAAATTTAACTAAATCATTCTCACAATTATCAATCTCAATTCTTAAATTTGAGGGACCAAACTCTTGTTTTTTACGAAAAATAGTCGAACAATATTTTACATTGCTTCCTTCATAATTGAGAATATCTACTATAGATGAATCTTTTACGGCAATTCCTATGTTTGAATCTTTTATATTTATGAATTTCAAATTAATATCAGATTTTTCACCAACTGAAAACCCTTTATCAAAACAGCTATCTAGTTCTAAATTTGCAATGTTTAAAGAAGAGTTGGATGAATCCAGACAATCATTTTTTGATTTTTTGATTACTAATTTGTTAATTTTTAATGTTGAAAAATCAATATCAAGTGCATCAAATTCTGAGTTTTGAATATTAATTAGTTCTACACTCCCCTTGGTGTTTAGTAGGTTAACAGAATCCTCACAGAACAAATTTTCAGACTGTATATTTAAATTAGTAAATTCAACATTATATAAAGTTAGGCATCCAGTAAGTAAATTCATATCAAACCTATTTGAACTCTGCATCTTTAATGTGTTTGGAGAAGAAATGTTTATATTAAGATTATCAATTACAGAATTGGATGATATTAACACTCTGTCTTCTGAAGTAGTAAATTTTATATTGAGATCTAATTCAACCAATTCGATAATTGGGTCTCCAACATACCTAACTTCAAAATTAGGAAACTTATCAATATTGAACTGCGTTTCTAAACTTCCAAATTCAGAATCTAGTCCGGCAATAATATCTCTATTAGATATTTGATTATTTTCATTTAAGAAAATATTATTTTCAAAGTTTGTAAAGGCTATTGCGTTGCAAATAATGAGTTCATAGGTACAGGAATTAACTATTTGTAGTTTCCTATCTATAAAAATAAGATTTGACCTAATTTGAGCTGTTGATTGAAGTTTAGAATACAATGCTTCCGCAGATAAGTTTCTTTTAACCAAGTAGTCATTCACATATTTATGCTGCGCTATATCATTTATATTTCTATAAAGTCTTTTTATATTTATTTCTAATGCTTCTTCAGACATTATTAAACCCTTCAAGATAAGTTTTTCCATAAGAGATTTGTTGCTGAATTTTTGCTTAGGATATAGTTCAAGAAATCTATTAGCGGCAAAGGATAGGTTTTCTACATCATCATATGTTTCTCGAATCAGTTGGTCAGGTTTTTCTCTAACTAAGAACTGGGAGTCGCCATCATAATAAATTGGGATAAACTTGTTTTCAATTCTATTGTAATAAAACTTTCTTTGATGGTTTGGCTGAGCATGTGAAGCATCTAATGCCATCAATAAAACATCAAATTCAAATAATTTAATTGGATCAGCATTAAGCTCAAAATAATTTAAATTTGAATTATCTTTTGAAGTAAACAAAGCTTTGTTGTATTTTTGCAGGGCAACCAGGCTTATAAATTCACTCTCTTCACTTTTTTTGGACCATGCTAAATTTGTTATCTTTCCCGATTCAAATATTTGCCCTTCTTCTGTAAATGGAATACCTGTGGAAGTATTCCAATAATATTTTTCATTAGTTTCAATTATTGGACCTTCTCTTAATTGATTAAATTCAATAAATTCTTTTGCAGGCTTTTCTTGAAATATAAACTTTTCTATAGCAAAATTATTTACATTTACATTTACATAAAAAGTTCTTGGTACCAATAACCCGAATTCTTCTAGAACTGATGTCACAAAAATTTCATTGTCTCCATACCTCGTCTCTGGAAGGAGTAACTTGAACTTAGTAACACCAAAAATATTTCCAGTGGTGAGCTTTACATCCATAGAGGAGATGCTGTTGTTTATGTCTATATGATCTTTCCAGTCTCCAGAAATCCTAATTTCGGCTTGAAAGGTACATTTAAAATTGTCATGTATTAAATGTATTTCTGAATTGAACCTTTTTTTAAATTTATCATTTATATATGAATAGTTTTCTCCATTTGAAAAGTATGCCTTGTATAAGTTTTGATACCAATTTGATGAATCTGTAATTTCAATTTGTAATTCAGTAATATTTGAATTATTTAATGTATCAAAGTCTTGACCATTACAATATGGTTCTATCGCACCAAATTCCTCCACTAATCTTTTTTGGACTTCTAGGTTTTGGGTTTCACTAGGATTATATAAAATCTCATTTTTCTCTGCTGCTTGTCCACAAAAAGCAAGAGTAATAATTACTACTAAATAC
>Ga0233432_10001135_pt1 | contig 25747 bp, 22 predicted proteins | sample SI_122_August201_6_FD_179870 | JGI IMG/M metagenome (GOLD analysis project Ga0233432, IMG submission 179870) | Seawater microbial communities from Saanich Inlet, British Columbia, Canada - SI_122_August2016_10_MG | ecosystem: Environmental > Aquatic > Marine > Inlet | place: Canada: British... | reverse complement strand
AGTCAATTAACTCCGGATATTTTTCTAATAATTCATGAAAAAATTTTAATTCTTCATATAAATTTCTATATTCATCGGTATCACTTCTTGCTTTTAATTTATCAATTATCCCGGGGATACCTTCTTCTTCAGCACCTGTGCCAGATCCTGTGTCAGATCCTGCGCCAGATCCAGCTCTAGAATAATTAATAATCATTTCATCAGTTATTTCACTAATACGTATTCCACGGTCCGCTTGTCCAATTTTTTGAAATAATTCGAATGGATCAGTTTGTTCACCGGTCCGTAAATCACATAAACGTACCATCATTGTAAATTGCTGTTTATCATTATCACTGACACCAGGTGGCCATTCTGTGTTCTCTCCAGAAGATGATTCTGACTCATCTAAAACTAAATACCCAGATACACCATCAGATTCCAATTCTGATTCTGATCTTGATCCCGTTTCTAATTCATAACTTTCATCAATACTTTCCCTAATATGATCTTTTATTACGATTATAAAACTATTATCGGTTAATTTTTCTATAATCGTTTGTAATTTATCACCTGGACCCCATACTAACTTTTTAACTCCAGGGATATTTTCAATACCATTTTCGTCAATTATTTTTCCTTTCAAGAATTCATCAATAATACTATTATCAGATGAGGATTTTAACTCAGCAGTAGGATAAGTTTTTTCATCTACATTCACTAAAAACAATTTTTTAACATTACCTAATCTCCAATCGAGGCCATAAGTGCCTCTAACGAATTGTTCTATTGTTTCATCCCCTTTCAGATATAATATATATTCATTAGGGATATATCCAGGGACTCTGTGGGGGACAGAGAAAGAAACGTATCTTCCATGAGATGCTTCCGAATGCACTATTCCGAAGTGATATAGACCGGAGGATTGCTCTCTTTCTTTACTAAGTACATTCGGCCTCGCCCCCCGGGCCGATTCCTTATCCTCTTCTGTGGTATCTGCCCCATCGTCCCCTGTGCCCGCGACCCTTGCTCCTGTGTCTTGAGGAGATCCCGGACGAGGGTCTGAACGAAGTTTTTTTAATAAATCATTTCGTTCAACATACGGAAATCCATTTATATTAATTTTATTTGCATTCATTTTTAACAATAAAGCATTAACTATTAAACCAATTTCTTTTAATTCTAATTCATCTGTTGAACCTAGAGGTATCCCATATTTTATATGATACCTAGGCATTAAAATACGAGTAAGTTTATTACCAATGTCACTTAAACTTATATATTCTTTATCTTTATAAATTTTCATAAGATCTATGGGTCCCAAAGATTGTCTTAATTTATCGGCATAATATTGTCCCTTCCCTTCCTCCGCGTTATACAAATAATCTAAAATTTCATTAATACGTCCCTGATTATCCGATATTGAGCTTTGGGTTCCCCCTATTTGTTTATTGATTGCTTTATTAGAAGATCTTTTAAATCTTGAATCACTTCTCTTCGTTCTTTTTTTTTTCGTTGTATCATTTTTATTTTTCTTGTATCGTGAAAGAGTCTTTCTTTTACCAGACATTTACTTTCTAATATATTATATGTTAGAAAGTAAATCTTTAAAAAAGTAAATCTTTAAAAAAGTAAATATTAAAGTAAATCTTAAAAAGTAAATCTTTAAAATTTATGGATTAGAACTATTAGATCTCCTAAGTATATCTCCTATCTAGCAATGCTCGAGCTCTTTTGTTCAATGGGCCCCCCCTTTACTTGGATCACGGGTCACTCCCTCTTCTCCTTTTTTCAATAAGGGCACGTTTAATCTTTTCTAATGCTTCTGATACAGATCTGGACGGAGTATGTGCCCCCGTTGAAACCGTCGCCACCCTAAGAGGTTGGGTGGGCGGCGGTGGAGCCGCCGATCTTGTCTCCTCTACTCCCGTTACATTCACTGCATCTACCCGTCCCGCTACCGGTCCACCTTCCTGCGATGCAATGTCCACCTGCCCTGCGTCCCCTGTCCGGCTGGTATCTCCTGCCGAAATTTGAGGATTTGGAACCACCCCCATCCGGTTAGCAGATTCGTCGATGGTGACTCTCCGCGCGGGCTGAGGCACATTTTCTGGGGAGTTGGACTGAACTTCTGCCGCCGCCCTCTCCTCTGCCGCCTGAGGCTCAGGCGGCGCCGCCTTCAACTGCCGTAAATTTTCCCTTTCTTCTGCATTATCCTCTCGCCGTGCTCTTTGTTCTAACACTTTAATGGATGTCTCACCTGTACTCGTTACAGAGGGGTGTGCATGTTCCGCTACAACACTTCCCTGATGCTGTCCGGAAGGCGCCGCTGCCTTCGCCTCCTCCACCGCCTTCTTCTCGGCAGCCAATCGCTCCTCTTCCACCTTCACCGCTGCCTTCTCCTTATTCTGAGCTGCAGCCGCCTTCTCCGCCGCCCTCTCCTCCGCCGCCTGAGCCTCTGCCGCCGCCCTCTCCTCCGCCGCCTGAGCCTCTGCCGCCCGAGCCTCTGCCGCCGCCTTCTTCTGAGCTGCAGTCGCGAGTGCGTCTTTAACACCCGTTATATTAAAATTAGCATATTGATCCTTAGGCATTATATCCAATCCATAATCACTATATAATGCTTCTGATTCTTTAACTTTTTGATATATTTGTGTAGTATTCTCCTGATCAATACTATATTTTTGTTTAACATCAGCATTTCTTGCTTCAATGGCACCCTTTAAAGTTGTTAATTCATATCTATATTCTGTTGTTGGTTTTTTCGACTGACTCTTTAATGCTGGATCTTTTCCGAATCCATAACTTTGGATTTCACTTACAAAATTTGTTTTCCCCATATATGTTGAAGTAATATTGAACCCCACTATTGCAGCTATTCCATTTCGAAGTTTTTGTATATCAGCAGATAATTTTTCCTCATCGGCGGCGACCCGATCCGCCTCAGCCGTCGCCTCTGCATTTAATTCAGCACTGCTTTTTATTTGATCGGGCCCCATTCCCTCAATTTTAACGTAAACCTCTGGAATAGTCACTCCTTCATCCCCATTGTGAACTTTCATTAGACGGCCCCCTTCACCTACACTTGTAACTGAAGCGAAACTATATTCCACTTTACTCCTTGATAACATTCGACTAGGAGTTTCATTCTTAAAGAGAATAACATCACCAACAGATAGTTGAGGCAATAATATAGCTGATTCTTCCAGCTGTCTGCTGAACTCTATTGCTCCCGGTCCCCAATTTTCTATTTTTATGTCAGAAATTGTATTAACCTCTTTTCCAAATAAGGTACTCACACTTATATTTCCTCCACCTTCAATATTTCCATCTTCTACTCGAATATATCCTTTTCCTACCAATCCACTTCTTTTTACTTGTTTTGATGTAAGTGTAATCTCAGTATAAGCCGGGATTTCTCCTGGGAAACTATCTGAATTTTTAATCTCAGCATAATAAACAGTTATTTCTTCATTTTTGAATTTTTCGAATTCCATCTGTTTTTTTTCGTTATCTATTTTACTTTTTATTATTCCTTTTAATTTGGTATTCTCAGGGGTATTCGCGGTACCGTAATTTTTATAATCACTTGTTTCGTATCCATCGCCGATTAAAGTTCCCACTACCCCTGATAGTTGTTTTACATTTGTATCATCTCTCGCTAGTTCACCTAAGACTGTTTTAATCTGTGTATTTACTCCTGTAATTGCGGCATCATCATCCGCAATTACTCCTGTAATTGCGGCATCATCATCCGCGGCAGAAAAACCATAATCACCTTTAGATTGTTCTATTTCATCAAGCGTTAGTTTGCCTTCAGCTATTCCGAATAAATTACCAAGGTCCTTAAGCTCTTGAACTTTAGTCGTTAATACGGTATTCTCATCGGTACCCTCTGTACCGTAATTTTTATAATTCGTTGCGTCGTATCCTTCGCCGATTATCTCTCTCAATACTTCTGATAATTCTTCTACAGTTTTAGCATCTCCCTTTAGTCCACCTAAGGCGGCTTTAATATTCTTATTTACTTGAGTCACTGAGTTTATATATTTAGACACAACGTTTTCATCTTCCTCAAAACCATACTCTTTTAAGTAATCGATTAAAGTTAGATCCTTATGGAACGGTCTTGATAATTCTTCACCCACGTAACCGGAGTTCAAAGGTTCTATTTCGCGTAACTCCTCTAAATTCATACCCGCGAAATCTTTTTTTGAAAACATAAAATCTGTTATAGTTGACATAAAACTCGATAAGTCAAAAGTAGTAAGATTATCAAATAAATTATCTCTTAAACTATCTCTTGAAACTTTAAATATTGATACTAGTTTAGATGCGACCTGTTTATTTCTCTCTTCAATAACAGCAGCTGTTGCATCTTCACTAAAACCATACTCTTTTAATAATCCTCCAATAGTAAAAGATAGTGTGCTACCCCCCGGTCCAGTCTCTGTTTTATAATTATAATAAAAGCTATCTGTTTCGGGTAATAATAAATTTAATTTATCTAGATCATGGCCCTCTAATTCACCGCCCAATTGTTGCTTCTTTTTACCACCTATTTTTCTATTCGTTCTAACTTTCATTTTCCTTGATTTTTTCTTTAAACTTTTTCTTGATTTATTAAAAGATCTTTTTCTTAATTTCTTAAAAGACTTTTTTAATGATTTCCTAGAAGATCTTTTTCTTAATTTCTTAAAAGATTTATTAGAAGATCTTTTGGATTTTTTTAAAGACTTTATCCTTGCCATTATAAATATAATATATAAATTATATTTATAATTATTTAGAAAATCACGAATATTATTTTATTGAATAATTATCTATAAATCTAAAATATTTTCTGCAATTAGGTCTAATTTTCCTATAATTCCTCTGGTTCCCTTTTGTGCATCTGTTAAGATATCAGAGAGTCCTTCAGATTCTGCTTGTCCGCCCCTACTTGTATTGGTCACTGAATCACGTTTGCTCTCCTGGGGGATATCAGCACTTACGGGGGGCAGCGTTGAGGTCAATTGACCCGACGGGGGGGAATCTATATATGATAGATTTGAACTTAACCGGGTTGTGGATGTGTCTTCAGCAAGTGTGGCTGCTGGGAGGCTGGTCGTATACATCCGGCTGTCGTGATTGCCGGGGCATCTTTCTCCTACAAACTTCCCACTATTCTTATTTAGACTCGCGCAAGTCTTGCAGTACTGCACGACTTGCGCATCCTGCTGAACCACACTTGTTGCTGTCGGCCGAACCACACTTGTTGGCGACCGAACCACTCTCCCTGACGACCGATCCGCCTCCCGGAGAGGACTATCCATAATCGCTATTTTCAGCTTCATGATGTAGGCATACCCGATATCTGGAATAATTTCAGACAGCTCCCCCCCGAGATCATTATCATCAGTATCAAGTAGGTATCCAACATCATGCATCTTGGTTTTGAATTCACCTAACCCCAGACTATCCATTTTCTTGTCCAGATCACTATAATCTACTGACGCCACCGATGTTTCTCGTGTTTCAGGCGTTCCATGCGATACTTGCGATTCTTGTGGTTCTGCGGAAGCGCTGGTTGAAGTTGAAACAAGGGAGGCATCTCTTTGGGTGGTCACTGTTGTGGTCGATTGATCCGACTGGGCCACCTCTGAGGGGGGAATTTTAATTGACAGTCTTATGGACGATTCCTTAGAAAAGTCGATATCTCCCATAGTTTTATCATCTTCCAATTCCACTCCACTAATGATCAATTTCTGATTAGCGGGGGGGTAACCCTCCTTAGCTTGAATCATATCTTTAACATTCTTAATTGAATCTGAACCCTTAAGGTCAAGCGATATGGCTTTTTCGTTGAAGATTACTTCATAATTTCTGGATTCGTCCGAGATCCGAGTCGTGGTGGGGGGGGTCTCAACCTGCTCAGCTACCCGTGCCTCCGTCCTCGCCCTCTCCGCCTCCTTCGCCTCTACCGCCGGCGGTCCCGTCGCCTCCGTCCTCTCCCTCTCCGTCGCCTTCACCGCCTCCGCCTTCACCGCCTCCGCCTCCGCCTTCACCGCCTCCGCCTTCTCCTTCACCGCCTCTGCCTTCGCCCGTGCCTCCACTTTCGCCTTCATCGCCTTCTGTTCCGCCTGTTTCGCCGCCTTCCGAGCTGCAGCCGTCACCGCCTCCGCCGCCGTCCGTGCTTCCCCCTCCGACGCACTCACCACCTTTCCCGACCTTATCAACTCTGCCAGTGTCGCCGTCCTTGCCTTCTCCGCCTCTCCCGCCTCCTTCTCCGCCCTCTCCGCCTCTTCCCATGCCTGATTCATCGCCCCCTCTGCATCTTTTAATTTGCTATTCATCGTCGTTGCCTTTCCCACATTTACCACCGCCGTCCGTGCCGCCTCTACCGCAATTGCTGCCCCTTTCAATGCCCCCTCCAATGCCCTATCCATGTCATTCGCCTCCTCTGTCGTACCCCCAACCTGATAATTCATTTTACCACCCACCTTTTTACTAACTTTTTTTCTACTCAATTTCTTAATAGATTTCCGGGAAGATCTTTTTAATTTCTTAAAAGATTTCTTAATAGATTTCCTGGAAGATCTTTTTAATTTCTTAATAGATTTCTTAATAGATTTCCTTAAAGGTTTCCTTAAAGATTTCTTTAAAAACTTTTTCCTTGTCATATAATATATTATAATTAATAAATAAATTTGATTTAAAATATAAATAAATTAGTAAATATAAAGATGATTATCCCTGTTCGTTGTTTTACATGTGGTGAAGTATTAGCTGACAAATGGATTCCATATATTACGGCAATTCAAGATGAAAAAAATAAAATAAATAAAAACGTTGATTCAGCTCATAATAATTTAGATTTAAGATATATTGATGTCAAAAATCCACACCCAGAAAAAAGTATAGAAGGTCAGATTCTGGATGAATTAAACTTACACAAGTATTGCTGTAGAAGAATGATGTTGGGTAATGTTCATGTAATATCATATCTATCTTAAGATGTATAAAATTTATAAATAATAATATTTACTATATATAATGACTTCAACTTTAGATGAACTAAGTAGTCCTTTGAGACAATCTATTAATAGAGAAGTAATGGGTGAAATGGGGGGTATAAGAGAAGGTAGAAATCAAGAATTTTCAAGATTAGAAGAAAGATTAATGGGTCGCATCAAAAATTTAGAACAGATGGTTCAATCGAATATGATAAATAAAAACTCAGATAAAGATTATGATTTAGTGCAACCCTATGATGAATCTGGGACAATAGAAAATAGACCTCAGATGACTCCAGCAGGTTTATCTGATGCGAATGAACACGTAACTCATCTATCGAATCATGAATTGCATCAGATGAAAAATATATATGAAAAAGATCATAGAAGAAAACCAATAACTATATTAGATGAATCATTGGGCGACATACTAGATAAAACTATAAATTTTTTAGTTTATTCATATGAAGGATATACGAATAAATTATATGAAGCAGAACTGATGGAAGATGTAAAAGGTTATGAAGGTGGATATTATAAGAGATTTAAAGTTCATTTAATAGCTATGATATTATTTATTAGAGATGATAGAAATATTGTTTATATTGGATTTTTAATGATATTTTTTTCTATAATAATCTATTTTATTAATATTATAACTATTAGAGATGCTTAATTCAGATGAAACATTATCATTTATTCATAGAATAGTTCAACCGAATATAAAAACAATATTAATTGTAATTATAGTTTTTATTCTTTTATTGAAAAATCTAGAAATAAATGTTGTATTAATATTTATTCTTATACTTTTAATTTTCGTTTATCATAAAGATATTATGAATACATTCAACGAAATAAATAGTAGCGAAAAAAGAGTAGAAAGAATCGTAGAAGATAATAAAAGATTTAAAAAAGAAATTCATTTTAACGAAAAAATACAGAAATTATTAAAAAAACTTCATAAATATAAGAAATATAATCCTAACGCATATGAAGAAGGATATAATCAATTAAAACAATTTATGTTTATAATTCATGATCTTGAAAAAATAGATATAGCTCATCCGAGACAATATTTTGAAAATGCTGAATATCATTTAAAACAGAGTATAAATCACTTTCAATCGTTGAGTATTTCTGTCCCCGAAGAAAAATTAATCCATGGTCTTAAATATAATAAATATGAATCAATGAAATTAGGTTCGAGAATAGGTAAATTATGTAAAGATCTTTATAAACATTGTTATCATTTAATGTTTAATTTATCTTTAAGACTAAATGAATTATGGATAAAAGATCCAGATATATATATGAATCAGATTACTATGAATGTTGGAAACGTAGAACCTAATGAAATAGAAGACTTCAATTGGGAAATATACTAAGTTTATTTATTATTTAATAATATCGTATATAAAATAATAAATGAATTATATACATTTCCCAATTCCACATATAAAAAATATAAAAACGAATTTATTTAATTTTTTAGATCTGTTAAAAGAAAATATAGATATTGAAGTTTATTATAACATTATTAATAATTTGGACTCATATATCCTTAAAAATTTATGGAATAATGTAATAAAAGAATGGTCTAAATCAATTAAATATATGAAAAAAAGTAAAAATAAAAAATACGATAATTATCTATTAGATTCATATAAGATAATCCATAAGATTATATATCCCAATGAATTAAACGAACTTTTTAATGATTTCATAAAAAATGATAAATTTAAAGCATTTTTCGTACTAAATTGTGTATTGAAGTACACATAAATTCACATAAATTCACATAAATTAATTCATATTCGTATATTGATTCGGGATACCAGCCGCTTCCAAATCAATTGGTTCTATCTCTGGCATTTCTATGTCTTGGTGGAGATCTAAAATAGCTTCATAATTGAGATTATCCTTCGCACCCAATCGTATCAATTGTTCTATAAGATAATTATGTTTCAGAAGACTAAATAACATTTTATGCTTATTATTTAATTCCATGAAAGTTAAATAATTTTTATCATTAATATTAATATTAATAGTATCATTCATATTAATTTTAACATCAAGATTAAATAGATTTTTATTTTCTTCGGGATTTCTAGATATATCCGAAATATGATATCTAGCTCCGGCACTCATTCTTTCTGAATCTACTATTATATATCTGTAACCGGTAAAAGTTGTAATTGGCATAATTGATCTAGGGAATAATTTACCTATATATCTTACATTATAATACTGATTAAAATTAATAAAGTTAGAGTTTCCTTCTACAATGTATATATAAAGACTTCTTTTTTCTAAATTGATTAATTTTAATTCCGTTTTTTTAGTGTTTAACATACTTTCATATAATTTTAATTGTTCCGAATCTATTTCCGAAACTTTATCATTAATAATACATTCTCTTAAAATTCCCTCCATCATTAACATTGTTTCTAAATAATATTCGTACTCATTCACCTCATTCATCTCATTCACCTCATTCACCTCATTCACTTTATTCTGACATGTTCTCCTATTATGACCGGGTGATCCACAGATCGAGCAAGGCATTTTCTCTTATTAATTACTTATTTATACACAATAAATAAGTATTAAATCAAATTTATTCGAGACTATTGATTATTGTATTTTTATTCTTCTTTTTTCTGAATAATTTAAGATATTCTGAATTATTCTTAGTATTTTTATTAATTGGGTTATTGTTAACAATAATTATTGGAGGAATAATTATTTCATCATTATTATTATTGGAGATATACTCATCTCTATCCATCTCCCCCCCGAATATTTTAAGAGATAATCTGTTAGGTATAATATTTATATCTATAAATTCTCCGTAAACTGATTTATGATAAAATTTAAGTAAATAATATTTTTCCCATAATTCTTTATTCTTGTAATTATCATATATATATCTAAGAGAACATTCATCCGAACAGAAGAAACCATTGACATAGAATATCCCAGATTTATATTTTAGTGGATGATATTTTATATTGTCACAATTATGACAACAATTCCAGCAACATATATTATTTTTTTTATATTCTTTTTCTAGTTTTATATATCCCGGTAAAATTTCAGATGTAGTAGTATTAGAAGGTTTCTTGATACATATTATTATGTTTGACATTTATGAAATAATATTAAGATAACTTTAAGTTTAAAAATACAAATAATAATAAGTCCTTAAAATAAATATGTTCGGAGAGATACAGTTTGAACTAAGTGGTCTTCATACCTTGTTACTATTTTTAATAATGGGGGGGGCAATGGCGATCTTATTTCTAGAAATAAGAAAAATTAAAATTAAAGTAGATTCTCTTTCATCTAAGAATATAAAACCGAATAATAAAATAGTCGCCCCACATCAGTCATTTAATGCTGCTAATGCTGGGGCTAATGCTGGAGCTAATGCTGGGGCTAATGTTGGAGCTAATGCTGGCGCTAATGCTAATTCCAATCTTAATACATTCAATACTAATGATATCTCGCGTAATTTTCCACAGGGATTAAAAACTGAAGGAATTATCAATGAAATCGGTCATGATCAATTATTGAAAGAAAAAAATGTAAAAGAAAAAGAAGTATTAGATGGGATAAACATAGATGATCTTATTAGGGATGATTCGGATGAAGAAGGTGAAAAAAAAGAAGTTTCTATCATTAATGAACAAGAAAATACGGAGGACATCAAGGATATAAGTGATATAGTAAATTCTATTAATTCGGATGATTCGGATGATTCGGATGATTCCGATGATTCGGATGATTCAGATGATTCTGATGATTCTGATCATTCAGATGATACCCATAATTCAGAAAAAATGATTGAAGAATACAGAAAACTCACCGTTAATGAATTAAAAAGTATTCTCTCTGAAAAAAATCTATCTCTAACAGGAAATAAAACTAAATTAATTCAGAGAATAAGAGAAAATATGTAAATTAGTTAAAATTTTTTTATTTTGTTTAAATATAAATGAGTAAAGTTGCTGATAATGTTGAATTAGGATTTCCTGCAAGAATGAACGATGGGCGTCAGTTTACCGATTATAGACCCAATTGCTATTTAAATAATGAACTGGGTCAGAATATGGGTAGTTGGCAATACAGAACATTCTTAACAAGGAATGCCATTGAAATACATAACAGGATGGTCCAAGAGGTTGAAAAGAATAGCGCTTGCACGAATTGCACCGGCGCACCAATACCTGATGTTAAAACGGTTGTAGATTGTACTCATCAGAATACCTGTTATTACAATATGAAAGACCCCAATGGTCTCGGTCAGGGGAGAAATTACAACACTCAATAATTTAAAAATATAAGTAATTATTTAATTTAAATGAATATAAGTTTTTATATCCCTGGAGCATGGTTTATTTATCATACAATGGAATATTTTCTACATCGGTTAAGTCATAATCCGAAATTAGGATATATTTATAAGATACATAAAAAACATCATACAATACATTATCCAATTACAGATTTAATGAGTGATAATTACAAGACAGATTATATATATGGTCTATCAGATGGCCTTTTGGCCCATGGTCCTCCAACTATTTCAATCATCAGAATTCTTTATCTTTTTTTAGATAAAGATACATTTTTAAAATTATCAAGTTGTATATTATTTACTGCTTATATTTCAGATTATTTTCATACTCATATTCATACACGGGATAGTAAGTTTGTCGAATATCCTTGGTTTATTAAAATGAGAGAAATGCACTTTAATCATCATAAAAATACAAGTAAAAATTTTAATATATTAGATACGAATATAGATAAATTAATGAAAACTTATAAGTAAATCACTGTCTCCAACGATTACCACAATCAAGACAATTAATAAATTGAGTCATTGGTTCATCTGCTGATCTTGTCTGAATCTCGTAGTATGAACAAGAACGACTACCACACTTTCTACATTTAAATACATCGGTCATAGCCTCAGGTTTTAAATCATATTTAAGTTTATCTCTCTTTATTCTTAAATTATGTAATTCCCTCCAATTTTCAGGAAAGATATCATAAACATTTATATAACATATTTTCTCTGGATCTATTTCTCCACTTTGAATCCTATCTAAAAATGTTGTATTTTTAATATAAGAATCTTTTTTAATATTTGAATAAACTGATCTTATTTTCGTTAAATAGAAATCTTTGAATAGTCTATTTGACCAATATCTTTTTATATTTTTTTCTCTACTTTTGTCGATAACATAGTTGAATATACCTTTTTCTATTTTTAAAACCAATGTTTTATCATCTATTACTTTTTCAAACATTTTAACAATTGAAAATCTAATTTTATCATCACAACTGCTATTCATTTTAAATTATTTATTAATTTAATATTTAAATAATATCAAATTTATATTAATATTCGGTTGAATCTTCATCAAGTTCATTATCATTTTCAGATAAATCTTCTTCTTCTTCTTCGCTTAACTCTTCATCTTCGGTTTTATAATCATCATCTTCTTCTTCTTCGGATAAAGATTCATCGTCAGATAAATTACATTCATCAAAACCTCCGAATAATTGATTATAATAATCGCTATAATCCGCCATTGTTAATTGTGAATATTTACCTTTACAAGTTTTAACAATAAATATATCACCGAATAATAATTGTTCTGAAGAATCAGTTTCTATAAATAAACTTGAACCTGATGGTGGCAAATCATGCTTATTTTCAAATCCAGCTTCTCCGTCATACCATCCATAACATATAAGTTCAGTATTCCCTATATTCCAAGTATAAAGCATTTTCAAAGATTCATTACCGGTTGATTTACTATTTCCTATTAAAGTTTTTAAGATATTCTTTTTCGTAAATTTACATTCTAACTCACACATATCACCATTCTTAAAAATCTGAACAACTTTCATATCTATAATTAAAATATTATTGGACCTTTTTAAATAATTTTATAAGTTTATAATATAATGGATGTAAAAGATAATCCTTTAGAAAGAAAGCTATCTTTAGAATCAGCTAAGATATCTGGTGCAGATACATATGAAGAATTAAAAGAAATGAAAATGATGGACACCGATTTAAAAAAATATCCCCCCGAAGATATCGATCCATCAGAATTAGAAATGGACACCGAACCAGAGGGATATGATTTTGAAGCTAGGTTAAAGCGGGAAGCTCCAGCAGCAAGTAATTTCTTGCCCGCAGAAACGAATAAACGTATTATCGGAAACTTTTATACAATATTTAAACAATTTTATGAATTATCTGATGGAGATTTACTAACTAGTTTCGCGATGACTAATTTAATTTTACACGGTTCACGATTTATTTTAAATTTAATTGATTATATATCTAAAATTGACAATACATCATTTTTATTTTCCCAGGTGGGACTCCATACTATGATTCAATTGTATGCACCAGACGAAGAATATGAAGATTTTATGTTGAGAAACAAAATAAGAAAAGAATTATCATCAAATACCGAAAATGTAACAACTTTATTAAAAAGCAATCCATTAAGTGTTGCATTATCTAATGAATATTTGGACGTTAATGAAGAAACAATAATAAAATTAAAACAATTCGTAGAATCGTTTTCTTTAAGAGGATCAACCTTTTCTGAAAATTTTAATTCATTTATTGAGAATGGAGTAGTTAGATTTATCCCTGGTTTAACTTCAAAATCGGTATTATTCTCCCATAATTACAGGAGCAACCGGTCAACGAATGAGGGAGAACCCATTTACAAGTTATTAGATGAATTAAATGAACCGGGTAATCAAGAATCTCTTAAAAGATTATTGGAAGACGAGGGGAATAAACAATTAATGAATTCAATATTTAATCTTCTTACATTATTTTCTTTATTACAACCGAGTGTCAGATTAAAAATTATTAATCAACTACCTATCACTCAAAGTGCGGCGGATATTAGAGGATCAATCATGCAATACACATCAACTGGAAAACCCTTAAAAAAAACAGGTAATATTACATATATAGATAGAATCCCTGGCATTTATAGAATAAACACTGATGTATTTAAATATATAATGAAAACGGTTCCCAGGGGTAGATTAAAAGAATTCAAGGGGATCCTTTATGGATTTTTAAGTGAAGAAAGAACTAGAGAAGACTTAGATGAATTAGTAAAAGAATTTACACGTATGGATATAGAAAAACATGAGAAAGATTTTTCAAAAATAGTTAAGAAACAGAAAATGAAAAAGAAAGCAGGGAAAAAGAAAAAGAAACCAATTCTAACTAAAAAACAAAAGAAACCATCTAAAGGAGAAACAAAGGCTCAGAGATCCAGAAGATTAAGGAAACAGAGGGAATCAAGGAGAAAAAAACGAAAGAAAATAGAAAAGGACTCTAAGAAAAAAAATAGAACGAACCGAAAAAAAAAAGACAGAGTAATTAAAATAGGAGATTCCGTTGAAATCCATTATAATTAAATTCTATTTCTAAATATAATGGTTTTTAAAGAAGATTTCGACGAAAATTCCAGATTACAGGAATCTAACAAGATTTTATTAAAATATCCTACGCGAATTCCTATCATAGTAGAAAAACATGAAAAATGTCAATTTGAAGAAATAAATAAAAAAAAATATTTAGTTCCGAAAGATCTTCCAATGAATCAATTCGTTTTTATTATTAGAAAAAGAATTAAATTAGATCCATCACAGACATTATTCGTTATGGTCAATAATAGTCTAGTTTCAAGTTCAGAATTATTAGGTGAAGTCTATGAAACTAAAAAAGATACAGATGGATTCCTTTATATGAAATACAGTTCTGAAAATACTTTCGGTTAAATACTTTTAGGTTAAATAATATCTTTTTAACGATTAAAATAATATTTTATATAAGTATAATATTATAATGAATAAAATTATACTTATAGGATTACTATTAATTCTTCTTTATTTGTATATTAACCGAGGTAACATGATTGGTTCTTATGAACCTTCCCAGAAAGAAATTCAGAATCTTGATTATGTCAGAGATAAAGAAGAAATAATACAGGTTGATGAATTGGGTGAGTTTCCTACTCCTCAGATAAGTAGAGGATTTAAGAAATTATCTAAAGAAGTAATGAAACCAATTAATAATGGGAAAGATTTTTTCCCAAAGGAGAAAAATCCAGCAATAATTAGAGATGTTCCAAGTAATATGATTAAAGAAAGAGTTTATTTTCCCGATTATTTTAGAAAAGATAGATTAAGTGGCAATGATATAGGAACAGGGGAAATGAGACCTTTTAATACTAATGATGAACCTGATAATTCGTGGACCGATTCTAATGTTTCTGATCATCCTAAGTTTTACACAAGCGATATTAAAGATGAACTTACTAATGTGGGGGCTTTCTTCGATAAAAATAATCAATACAACGACAAAACAAGCTCAACTACAGATGTTCTACCGGGTGATAGTTGCTATATTGATAAGAGAGGTATGAAGTTCTGTGAAGATAATACTCGTTTACAGAATATTCCTCCTTCTTTAATAACAGACGTCAATAAATGTTATGCTCTAAATACAGTAGGAATGTATAAAGATAAACATAAAAAACCTAAAGAATATGTTTCTTTTAATCAAGAAAAAATAGATAATGAAACTCTGGGTGTATGGTCATATTCAGATGATAGAGTAATGAATGGAGGAAATTTTTTTAATGAAGTTTTCCCCTCCAGACAGAAAAATGAAACCGTATCACCTAAAATAAAGGGATTAGTCGGTTCTTGTGGTATTTAAATAATAACATTTTTCATTTATTTCTACGTTATGTTCTTTACACCAATTAATCGTTAATTGTATCTGCTCAATTGAAGGATATATTTTCAAGGATTTATTAAAAAGTCTTGTCCCTTCATTTATTTTATTTACCTGTTTTTCTAAATAGTATTCATTAAATTCACGAATACTAATTAGAAAATCTTTAGGACATTTATATTCTATCTTATGAACTAATTCCCTAAATAAAAGATTTATTACATGTTTATTATATCCTTTATAACCTATACAGATTATATACTTTTCGGAATTAGATATACGACTTACCGCGGGTTTATAAAAAAAAATATTTTCATATAACAGACTTAATATATATATCTGATGAATTGTTTCTTTTAAGAAAATATCAAAAATTTTACATATAAAAGACCCCCCAATCTTCTGAGTATTGAGAGCTAAAAATATTTCGCTCTGTATTAATTTTAAAGAATCTTTTTCCTGACTATTGTAATCTACCGAATAATCAAAACCACCATCAGCCGTAACTATATCATAATAATTTTTTTTATCTTTTATTAATGATATTAGGTTATGTATATCACATATATCTCCATTATTTTTTATTCCATATTTAAAATTTATATCCTTGTCTATTAGTTTTTTATTCCAATGGGGGATTTTTTTATCTGAGGATAAAAGACTTGTTGCGTCTATTGTAACATCGTGTTCTAATAAACATTGAATAAATCCCCCCGGTGCTTCTGCTATACAAAAAATATTATGAGAATTATTAATTATATTAAATTTATTTAATATTTCTTTCATCTTAAAATATGAACGACTATATGGATAAAAGAGAGCTATATTCTTTAAAGGATTAGGCGAAGTATAAATATATTCATATTCATTAATTATTTTTTTTATTACCGACCATTTTTTAGGATTTTCATCTATTTTAGATTTTTCTTTTTTAATAATTGTTACGAGATCTTCCATATCATCGATAGATACTCTTTCATCGTTATGGTAATCTAATTTATATTTCATACATTATGTTAATTATAATCTTTTAAGTTAATATTTCTCAAATATGAACCAATTATTAAGAGAACTTAAGACCTTCAATTTTTCATTTTCTTTTTTATTTATATCTAATGATTTATGATAAGGTCCCCCAGATTTCAATAAAATATCTTTAGAAGATAATTTATTTAAGTTATCTATTATTGTTTTAAATGAACCTATTCCATCTTCTAAAGAATATTCTTCTTTATTAAATATTCCATTGAATATACCCCTTAGATCGGGTTTAACAGGTCTGAATTTATATAATTTCATCATATCTTTTAGAAGATCAAAATTAACAAGATATTCTGTTATAGATTGACCTATACTACTCATTTCAACATTAATTTTCTGCCCGAATAAAGGTTTTATATTAGATTTATCATAATTAAAATTATCTATTTCGTAATCTTTCTTTATTGAAAATACAAGATTTTCGTGTACATCATGCATAGAATATTCTTGTTTATCTTTTAATAGATTAAAGAGTTCGGAACCATCGTAGCAACTTCCTATAAAGAAACCCCCTTTATTACAATTATCGCTTAAATTCTGCAAGTATCCTCTAAGAGTCATTTCATCTTTAAAATAATAGTGAATTGTAAATTGACTACTAATAATATCAAAACCTTTATCTGCTATTTTTCTATAAATTTTTTCTACTTTCGCATATTCTTTCGGCAATGATTTATTTTTATTATAAATTATATTTATAAGGTTTCTGTTTCTTTCTATCATTTCATCTGAACCCTTATATCCGAATCCATCTTTAATAGATTCAGATGTATCATATTGAATGAACATAGCTCTAGGTTTATTCTTAGTCTCTAAATAAAACCTTTTCGCGGCATTATTTACATCTCCCGAAATATCTAAACCCAATAAGAATTCTATCTTATTTTTAGAATATAAATATTTCCTTATATCACCTCCTCTGCCTATTGATGTATCCATTATTGATATTGGTCGTGAACCAACCGAACAGACAGAAGTTATAAGTTTATTCTTGACGTAATTATGAAGTTTTCTCAATGATATATCATCGGATGTTTCATCCTCGTTATCAACATAATAATTATCTCTTGTAATTTCTTCTTCTTCTATAATAGGAATATCTTCAATACCTGTAATCATTTCAGTTGTTACTGGGTTAATTATAGTCGACCATATATTATTCGCAGTGATAAAGAATTGAGGTTTTATTTTATCCCCTCTTAATCTTAATGGAGTCCATCTGGAATCTTCTGGATTATCAGGACAATATCTCATTTCTACGAGTTGATTATTCGTCAGCTCTGATTTATCTTTTTCACAGAATATTTTATTATCTTTTAATGGTAAATTGCAGATATGATGCGATTTAGTTTTATCTGGATCAAATAATACTTCTCTTTTTTCTTCTTCAAGTTTATCTTCTGTTAGTATTTTCCAAGAATAATCGGATGTTTCATCTCTCTTACTATCATAACCAACATATAAATGAACTTGCTTACATTTAATAAGTCTTCCATTTATCCTTGAACTTACTATTTTATCTCTTTCTTTGCCATTTTTATCTTTTTCTTTTACGAATCTTACTCTGAAATCAATAGTATTTTCTTCGGGTGGTTTCCATTTATAATTAATAGACCATTCCCCTCCGAAATTTCTCAATACTTCACCTTCATTGAGGGATCTTACCGACATACGCATTGGCATATATATAAGTCCATCGATAGAATATTCATATCCACTCTTTTTCGTTTCAATATCCCATAATTTCTTAGATTGTTTAAATATTCCACTAATATTCGTATATTTATTGGGATCTTTTTTACTCTTCTGTAGTTTCTTAGGTCCTTCTAAATATGCCTTAAATCCAATTCTAAAATCAGTTTCATCAAATATCATTTCAACGTCCCGTTTAAAATCTTCTATTATTGTAAATCTTGAAATATCTTTCTTTTTTTTAGATATCCAGGGATAACTATAAGCATGTTCTGGATATTTAGAAAACCCATCTCCAGCATAGTAAACATCGAATACCATGAATAATTTTATAGGATCTCCCCGTCTATTTTTAGTTATGTATTCTCCATCAAATAACCATTTTCCTTGACAATTTTCAAACTTAACATTCGTTCCTATTATTTCTTTTTTAGGAGTAATCAAATAACCTTTTTTATCGTTATTAACGAGCAATTGAGCTCTAATTCCATCCGCTTTTTCAGTAACAACGTAACCTTCAACAATTGAATTCTTATGATCCTGTGCAACATTTTTAAGAGATATAGAAACTGGATTCGGTCCAATGAATCGCGTTTCTCTTACTTCCAAGTTACCTATTTCTCTTTTAAGTCTTTCATCTTTTCCCTTTTTCGCTTTATTTTCCTTCTTTTTCTTAAATAGATACCCGGAATCATTCTGTTCGGTTAATAATCTATAATCAATAATTATTTCATTCTTGAGAGTATTACTTACTAATATATCATCATTCATTTTTAATTTTAAAATTTCTTCTATTGTTTTCTTAAACAATTCAACTAATCCCCGTGCTACGAAATTAATATCACTACCCATATCTTTTTCTTTTTTTCTCTCAAATATTTCACCTCTCATATTTATTTCATCCTGTAATATTTCATCGTCATCATGAAGACCTAATGCTAATTCTTCTTCAAATGTCATTATAGATTCCTTCGATGTTTTTTTATTGTAAATATATGGTTCGGATTTCCATTCTCTGGAAACTTCAACCAGTTTTGAATCGGGGAATAATACATTTGAATTAGGATCATCTGGTCTTGGACTCCCTGGATCATATGTGCGATTATATGTATCTTCTTCCGGTGCATCTCTAGGACCTTCATCCAATTCAAGATTTAATGATCCCGCACCAGATTTAATTTTTCTCTTCGGTTGGGGGGCCCAAGATATTTTTTTCGTATATTTCGCTATTTTAACAATATATTTTTCAGGTACAAGGATTATATTTTTAAATACATGATTATCTTTTAATTCTTCTTCCGTAAATGGAGGAAACACTTCATATTCAGTATAATCAGTGTGTTCGGGGGATCCCTTATAATCCCCCTCTGTATTTAACTTCTTGGATTTATAACTTAGTGTCTTATTATTCATTAGAATACCTTCAAATAATTCTTCTCTTCCACTATCTTCCCAGTACTCATATTTTATATCTTCAAATGAATTCTTCGGTAAAACACTGATATTATCCTCGGGCATCGTCACAACACCAGCGAATTCCCCTAAATCTTCATTTATTCCCTTGGGAATATCATAGTGATCTTCATAACTCGCAATTTCAAATGGTTCTAATTCCGAATAAACATTATCACCTTCATTAATTTTAAAAGACATATCTGCTTTCATTTCCATAAATTTATCCCGCAGTTCTTTATCTTTTTCATCCATTTCTTTTTTAAATTTTTCCTTAAAAACATCGATGGGGAATACACCCCTGTTATCAATTGATCCAACATATTCTATTTCAAGTTCATATGATTCTTTATTTTTAAGGACACCCGATTCCACGAATGATCTATAGAGATTATTACTTCTCTGTTTAATATTATAATCATTATGCTTTACAACTGTTATATCTATTCTAAATAAATTATCATCGGTTAAAAAACTATATCTTTTCTTATATCTAAAGTATTTCAACATATTTTTCCAATTCATCAATAAACTCTGTACTTCATAGTGACTTTCATCTATTTCTTCTTCTGTCTTCAGATTAATCTTATAATTATAATCATAATCTATAATTGGATAAAATTTAACAGAAGGAAATTTAGAATTAGTATATCTTGTTTTTCTAATAAAATTTTTTAAGGATATATCTTCTATATTATCTGTTTTACAATATTTCTTTATATTTTCTATACCGGTTATAGTAGTCCTTATCTCTTTTATTATAATGTCCAAGGTATTTTCTTCACTTAATAAAGGATATTTCTGTTTAAGGGTATTTAATACTCTTAAAAAATCATCTCTATTCATTTTACTTTTAAAATCACCCCCATATACGAATTCTAATTCACAATTTTTATCTTCAATCGCATATCTTATATATTGTAAAAGTTGTGTATTTTTCGTCTTATTCAATAAATTCATTATATATATAGTATATTTAATATTGTTTTAAATTATCAAATTTATTAATTCATCCCATTAATTTTACCCTGTTTATTTCATCATATAATACATTTTTAGTTTTATTCTTATTATTTTCTTTTAAAGGTATATTTAATCCGGAAGCTATATCCCTCAAATCATTTATCTTATATTTACTAATTGGCTCTAAGAAGGTCTTATAAACTTTCTTGACATCTATATTAAAAACTGAATCTGTAATATTTTTTTTTACTATATTATCAGGTAAATCATCGGTTAAATAAAATTTATTCCGATTTAAACAGAGATACACTTTATTATAATTCTTTTCCGTCGTTTCATAATATTCTCTTTTATTTATATCCACGAATACTAAATGTATCTTAAATAAATCATTCATATAATAAAGAGAAGAAATATTCTTTTCTTTTTCCATTGATCCGTGTAGATTTAACTGAATTAATTTTTTCTTCATTGTTTTTGTATTATAGTTCATATTATCATAGAAGTTACCCGCATCTTCATCGATGCGTGATGATATTTCTAACAATCTTTTCTTGAAAATAGTCCATTTATCTTTTTCAGGTGAACTAGATAGAATTAAATCGTAATTATTAAGAATACAGAATAAAAAATTATAATATTCTTCTTTTATTTTGATATTTTTAGTTTTCTCAATAAAAGAAGATTCATTAATAGAAGAAACGAAATCGCAATCAGAATTCGTATTTTGGATTAATTCTAAAACCATATTGTTTATTATAATATATGGTTGTTGCTTTAAATAAATTTAAGCGAAATTAAATTTTAAAACATTTTCCAACGAAGAATCTAATTTTAAAGGTTTCGTATTTATAGATATTTTTTTTCTTCCCTTTTCTTTAAAGGTAATTTCACATTTATTTTCATAAGAAGTACCCTTTATTTTAATTGACACAAGTTTATAAATTCCGTCGATATCCTCATCTCTTAATAAAGATAAATTAACGAAGTAACCATTTGAATTATGGGAATAATTTATATTTCTCATATTTATAAATGATATAATATCATCTGTTTCAGATATAAAATCTATATTATTGGAAATAAAATTTATCTTTTCACCAATAGTTTCATCTATTTTTTCATTCATTATTTTTATAATGAAAAAAAATTCGGTTTAAAAACTTATCTTAAAATATTAATTCGTTATTTTACCTATCAATTGAATCTGTGTCCCTAAATATTTTACACGTTTATCCATCGTTTCAACTTTAATTTTAGATCCTTCTCTTACTTTTTCTATATCACAATATTCCTTTGGAACTATAATTAATAAAGGAGAAGTTTTTAATTCTTTCTGATCACCGAATTCTACGAAACATATCAGACCCATTTTAGTAATATTATTAATGATACAATCATAAATACACCCCTGATTCGGTGATATAGTTTTAATCTTATAATTTATTTTATATTCAATTAAACTCTTATTATCAATATTTATAATCTTTCCTACACTTCTATTAACTATTTCTATACTATCCTTAACTATATAACCATTTTTCGTACATTTACCTTCATATTTTTTTAATTTATGAGATATAATTCCATCAATATTTCTAGTTTTAAATATATCGGAGGATTTTATCTGTATAGTTTCACTTAATATTTGATCGGTAGTGATGCTCATTTATAATATTATTTATAACATATATTTAAATCAAATTTATTTAGATTTATATAACCAAAAAAGATCTCCACTAATAAATAAAGATTTTTTTCTTAAAAGTAACTCAATATTAATTATCGTTTCTAAATTTAATCCGTTTAATTTAATTTTCATTTTCTCTTTTTCAATTAATTTATATATTTTTTTTTCTATTGAGTCTTTTCCACCATAAGCTATCCACCCACCCACAAGAGATAACATATATCCAGAACCTGTATTATCTTTCTCCTTATAGATACATATCATACTATTCATAGGAGATTTATCTAAATCTTTTAATCCAGTCTTATATTTTAGATAACCATATTCATTATTTTTTTTATTTTTATTATGACTTTTAAATATTATATTTTTATCGGTTTTACGAATATCATTTAATATATTAATCTCTAAAACCTTGTTACATAAAATTATTTCTTTAGTTTCTTCATCATATTTAAAACATATAATATGTTCTTCATTTTCACTTCTTAAATAGTCATAAAGAAAGAAACCCCATGGTTTCTTATTACTTTTATCTGATATATAATATTTATTGTTCTTTTTATCGTGATAAATTATCATTTTATTGTAATAATTTCTAATTGTATTTAAAATATCGTTATTTATTTCGGTGCTATCTATTTTTTCTTTTATTAAGAAATACATAACCATACATCTATCTCTAAAAGTAAATCGGTCTATAAAAAATTGTTTTATAATAATATCGGTATATGTTTCTTCATAATCTCTCTGTTTATTTTCAATATCTTTATTAGTATAAAAATATTCACATTGATCATTTAATTCTTTATTTAATTCTTTTAGATCAACTCTTGTAAATTTCTGTCTTTCGGATATTTCTAAATGACTAATAGTATTTCCGTCTAATTTATAATCGAATACATCTATTTTTCCTGTATTAATTCTGTAATAACTTGATAAATATATATCTTTATTTTTTAATGGTTGGAAAACATAATATTTATTGATATATTTAATAAATCCCTTGGTTTTATTTATTACGATATTATCTTTATCTGTTATTAATTGTTCTAAAGAATGATTGAATATATCATCATTAAAATTTTCAAAATTAATTTCCATTTTATTTTTTAATTCATCATAATTTAAAGATATAAAATCGCCAATAATATTAGAAATATATATCTTGTAAGTATTTATAATCGGTTGCGAATATTCTATCTTGAATGTTGATTTTTCTAATTTATCTTTTTTAACATTATCGGAAATATTAAAATCATCTGTTATATAATCGCAATTTTCTAAAAACGAACATGTTCGGGAATAAGGTTTATCAAATGGTTTATCATTAAATTCATTGGACCCATTTATAGAAGGTTTAATGGTAATTTCATCTATATCAGATTGTTTTATTATATTAGAATTTCTAAACAGATATTTATCAATTGAAACTTCTTTTAATATTTTCTCAATATTACCAATCTGGGTTGCTTTATCTTCGCAACTATGATACATATATGTCTCAATGCTTTCATTATTTTTTAAATCACATGAATGCAGAAATACAGTAACATTTTTATCACGATTATCCTTTAACATGGAATGAGAACAATTACGAATACCTCTTCCTATAACCTGTTCCAATTTATTTATATTATGCCAGGGTTCTAAAAGATGAATATTTCTAATATTTTTAAAATCTATCCCTTCTGCCGCCACGGTTGATCCTATAACAACCTTTATTAGTTTTCCTCTTTTATTCTTAGATGAATTTAATACATTTAATTCTTTTTCAAAATTACTGGTTAATTTTAAAGAAGATCCCGCAATAACACTATATGCAGCCCTAAAACCACCTTCTTCTAATTCCTTTCCATCGAATGATATAGATTTTCTTTTATTTTCTGATATTAATACTTCTTCTTTATCATATTTCGTAAATCCATTCTGCTCCAGAGCTAGTACTAAGGGCATTATTCCTCCATCTAAGAAATTAGAATAAATGAATGTAATACCTTCACTATTTATAATTTTTTCTATTATTGTTTTTATCTTACAGGCGTAATTACCTAGTTCATCCAGATCTAAAAAGTTTTTTATTTTAATATTCTTTTTTAATGTATATTTAACTGGTTTTTTATTTTTAATGGAGAAACAATTTTTTAAACCATTGGAACCATAGCAATCGTCAATGTCTTCCGAATTAACAGGGAAAACACAATTGCTTATCTGTAGCATTTTACCATAATAAGTTACATCACTTATGTTTTCTTTACCTTCAATCAGTTTTATTTCTTCTGTATATTTCTGTAACTGTTTATCTTTCAATTTAGATGAATATAACTCCATAAATTTCATTTCTGGTGTTGAATTATCTTTATTGAAAATATTTTTTTTCTTAGATTTTAAAATATTATTACCTTCACCCTTTATCTGTGATATATCTATTCTATAGGGAAATGTTGTTGGATTTTCTCCTCTTAAATAAGAAATATATCCTTTAGAATATTCTTTTATTAAATCCTCACTTTCTTTCGTTAATGTGTTTCCTTCAAATTTAATTGTATCTTTTAATATTTCACGTTTATCATTTATTAGCATCATATTCAATATCCATACGATCTCTTCTGGTTGATTAAACATTGGATTGGCGGTTAAGAGTATTAATTTTAGATTATCACTATATTTAATCACTTTTTCAATATATAATATCGTATCTCTTTCTTGTATCAGTGAATCTTCGCTTCTTATTTTATGAACTTCATCAATAATTAATACTCTGTTAGAATATTTTTCTTTTATTAGCTCTATTTCCTTCTGTTTTAAAGATATTATATCTTTTTTAGATATCATTTTAGTATTTTCTTCTAGATATCTTTTCACTGAATTAGAGAAAGAAAGATAACCGAACATTTCATAATATTCTTTTATTCTCTTTTTAGAAATTCTATCTTTATCTTTTTCGTATTTATCTTCATCTTGGATATATTCTTCTCCCGTACATTGATTCTTTTCTTTTAATGGATTGTAAATATTTTTCTTCCATCCACTCTGTATTTTTTCGGGTGCTAGAATAATAGTTTTACCCAATAAATCCTTGAAATTTTCGGCAATAGATACACCCGAACAAGTCTTACCAACACCGACACCGTG
>Ga0233432_10001134_pt1 | contig 25768 bp, 26 predicted proteins | sample SI_122_August201_6_FD_179870 | JGI IMG/M metagenome (GOLD analysis project Ga0233432, IMG submission 179870) | Seawater microbial communities from Saanich Inlet, British Columbia, Canada - SI_122_August2016_10_MG | ecosystem: Environmental > Aquatic > Marine > Inlet | place: Canada: British... | reverse complement strand
AAAAATTAATTTTTTTTACTTTTTATTCTTTTAATTTCGTCAGGCAAAATTTTAATAACTTTATCTGTTTTATTCTCCATCATTAATTCTGCTGGGGTAGAGCCATTTAATTTTGCGTTTTCAGTTTTTAACCAACAGGTTGATTGATATGAATTTAGATTTTTACTTAAAGTTTCAAGAATTGATTTTTGAGACATATAATATATTACACGTTTTTTAAGTTTTTTTAACTAGAAGGTGTATATATAGCATATGGGCCCCATTTTAAATACAATTATAGGGGCGGGTATAAAGCTCGCTTGCAATCTTATAAATGCATGGCTAGAGCAAAAAAGGCAAGATCAATTGGCGCTTGCCGCAAGAGATGAAAAAATGCTCGATGCGTTGATAGCAAGTCAGTCTGAAAATGCAAAAGATCCATTTGTGAAAGTAACAAGACGAATTTTATTTATGAGTATTACTTTTACGATGTGTTTTTTAATGATTTATTATGCGATGAATCCTAATATTACATACAATTTAATTGTTCCAAAAGGAGATAACGCGAAATGGGGATTTTTTAGTTGGATTTTTGGCGGGAAAGATTGGGAAATAGTTCAAATGACCGGAGGATTAATGCTGGCATCTTTTATGGATTTATGTTTTATGGTTGTAGGTTTTTACGCCATCCCCAGTAAGCGTCGATGAGGTTTTTATTTCTTGCCTTGCTGTTTTTCGCTTCATGCGCAAAAAAATTTGTACAGGAAAACGAAAAATATAAAAATATTGATTCTAATACAACAGATTATAATGTATTATCTATTGTAAATGATGCGCAAAACTATGATTATATTGGGCCTTGGATTTGGTTTGGAATGATTATTGGATTGGTTATGTTGTTATCGTTTGCATCTTTAATTTTTAAAAATGAATAGTGAACTTGATATTATAAGCGTGCTAACCGGTGTTGTCTCTGCGGTAACGGCGGTAGTTGGAATGTGGGCGAAACTGAAATATGATGAGAAAAAAAGCAAAGAGTTTAATTACGATCCCTCATCTCATGCAAATGTTGTTTCTGCATTAAATTTCATAATGGAGGAAACTGAGGCGGATAGAGTATATGTTATGGAATTTCATAATGGAGAGCATTATTTCTCTGGAAGAAGTCAGCAAAAATTAAGCTGCACATATGAAACAATGAGCGAAGGAATTAGTTCTGAGTGTCATAATATGCAAAACATAAGGATTTCAAATTTTCATGGATTGGTTCAAAAAATAGCAGAAGAAAAAACATTTTCATGCGAAGATTTAGAGGCATATAATGAGGATATAGGATTTAAGTCATTTCTACAAGACAAAGGAGTCAAGAGTATATTTGCTAGACCAATTAAAACTCTAAATGGAAAAATACTAGGAGTAATATGCCTGGAATATGTAAAGGAAAAAAGAGTATGGAGTGATGATGCTGAAGAATTTACAAAAAAACAAGCTCGAGTTATAAGCGGTTATTTGATATAATTATATTTTAAGCTATAATAGAGTATTATGGCTTTTTCTTATTGTCCTCATTGTGGCTTCAAAAATATGTACTCTTTACATGCTCCAAAATTTTGCGGGGGATGTGGAGAGGGTTTAAATATATTATCTGCAGCAAAACACACTTCTAGTGTCAAAAAACCAGCGCCTGCGCGAAAATTAAAATCGCGCTCTATAGATTTCGACGATGATCCAGATGGGTCTGACGTTTATGAAGTTCCTCACATTTCCAAGCTTTCTTATAGTATAGAACAAGACAAGAATTCTTTTAATCTGAAAGATCTTATTCCTTTAGAAGAGCTAGAGGATATGGATAAAGAAAAAACCACACCAAAAAAGACAAGAAAACGTGGGCGACCAAGAAAATCCTGAATTTACTTACGAGGATAAAGCGCAAGAGATTGATTTAGAAATAAAAAAAAGAAGAGGTAAATGGTTCCTGGATTCGCTGGCATGGTTTGACTTTGAAGATGTTGAGCAAATAATAAGAGCTCATATTTATAAAAAATGGCATCAATGGGATCAGCGTAGATCCTTAAAGCCTTGGATAAATAAAATTATTACCAATCAAATGAAAAACATTTTGCGTAATAATTATAGTAATTTTGTAAGACCATGCCTGAACTGCCCATTTAATCAATCCTGTGCAACAAAAGATGGAGGGGAGTCTTCATTATGCGGATTTACCAAAAGCGGCTTGCAGGATTCCACCTGCCCTTTGTATGCAAAATGGGAAAGAACTAAAAAACCTGCATACGGCATAAAAATGGCTTTAGCTTTAGAGAATCATAGTCACGAAGTTCACTCTATGCAGGATCAGAACTTTGATATAATTGAATCTCACAAAAAATTAAATGAATATATGCAAAAAGAATTATCTTCTAAGCAATATCAGGTTTATGAATTATTGTTTGTACAACATATGGATGAAGAAGAAGTTGCAAGAAAAATGGGATACAAGACCAGTGAAAAAGGAAGAAAAGCTGGATATAAACAAATTAAAAATCTTAAAAAAATATTCAAACAAAAAGCCCAAGAGATATTAAAGACTGAGGATATTATAGCTGTAAGATCTGTACCGCCATGGAGTTAAGTAAAGAACAGAAAGAAATTATCCGCGAGAATGCGCGAGATATATCTGATCTAACCGAATTAACTAGATTGGTATTTCCTGACGCAGAGAAGATTGATGGTCGTAGTAAGCAAGGTAGGGCCGTAAGGGAATTTTTATTGAACAATAAAATTGAATATGAAACAAAACATATTTACCCAAAAGACGATATTGATTTAACCGAGGAACAGAAAGATTTTATTGAGCAATCTATATCTGATGGAATGACTTGTTCTCAGATAGCTTCTGTATTATTTCCAGAATCAAGAATAACTAATACATCAAAAGAATATCAAGCAGTTTTTGGTTATGTGGATTCGAGCGAAGAAATTAAAACTCCTGCATCTGAAGACGCAATAAACAAAAGATATTCTCCGCCAAAAGCTACAAGCAAAATTATTAAAAAAATAAATGATTATGCGCAAACTAGTATCAACGAAGATAAGTTGAGCATGTCAGAAAGAAAAGGTATTGAATCTTTGGGAGGATTTCTTGCATCTCCGAGATTTATTCAGGTTATTAATACTTATGACGCTCAAGCAGATCGAGATCTATTTGAAGCAGAGTTTGTTCGCGCAACATGGGACAAGCCTGACCTTACAAGCGACGAGATTAATTTATATATTAATGTTTGTATGGATTACATACATTTAAAGAATATTCAAAGCGCTATCAATAAATTAAATAGAATGTTTGATGAAGCAGAAGATCAACAAGATCTAACTGTTCGCTTGGCGGAACTACTTAAAACAAAAAGTGAAGAATATAATCAGTGCGAAAAACGTATGGAGTCGTTGATTCAAAAATTGCAGGGGGATAGGTCAAAAAGAATAAATACAAAACAGCAGCAAAACGCAAATATACTGGCGTTAGTGCAACTCTTTCAGGAAGAAGAAGAAAGGGGTGTTATGCTTAAAATCGCAGCACTGCAAAAGCAAGCCGCTAAAGAAGAAGCTGATAGACTTGAGTCAATGCCAGACTGGAAAGCTAGAGTATTGGGAATTTCAAAAGAAGATGTCATCTAATTTAAAAGTTTTTAAAAATAAATACTTTACTTCAGAAGAAAAAGAGGAAAAGGAGTCTAAGTTTTATGGCAAAAACGCTTTAGGTTTTGCATGGAGGCCTGGGCAAGAGGAATTTGAATTGTTAATAGATTCTTGCGTTATAAATGGAGCAGGGGTAGCGGAGGGCTTAAAGCTGTCTTTTTGTAGAAATGTAAAGGTATTAAATACAACGATTATTGGCGGATATGAAGATTGCGTGGATATAGTTAGGGGATACAATATTACTTTCGAAAATTGCAAATTTATATCGAGCAAAAAAACCAAGCAACATGTAACTTGCAAAGGGGGCGCTCAAAAGATCTCATTTATAAACTGCCAGTTCGTTAATTCATTTAGATATTGGTGGAATGGGGCCTGTATTGATTTAGGTAATTGGACTGATTATGATGACGCAGATAGACCAAGAGCAAGAAATATTTTGATAAAAAATTGCACACTTAGCGGCGTATTATTTCCAGTTCTCTATCGCAAGTTATATTCTGAGAAGCCAAAAGTTTACGGAAGTAATGGGTTGGCTTTTTTAATTCCTGGCATTTTTGTAAAAATTTTCTGGTTTATCCAGAGGAAAAATTTATTCGGTAACAGAAGGAGATTCGATCAATCCGATTTAAAGGTGTTCGATATAGAGAAATGAATATATGTAAAGTATGCTCTGAAGAATTTGAAAGCGAGAAAAAGCTTCATATGCATTTGCGCTCACATAAAATTACTCTTGCAGAATATTATATAAAATATTATCCTCGATATAATTTGTATACTAATGAATTATTACCTTTTAAGAATAAAGATCAGTATTTTTCAAAAGACTTTTCGACAAGAGATCAATTATTAAAATGGTGTGATGAACAGCCATCAGAAATTGTAAAGCCATATATATTAAAATTATTAAAAAATAGAGTTGCGCAAAAAGAATTAAAGTTTGGCCCATCACATTTAGAGTTAGCTGTAAATGAAATGCCTACGATTGATTTGTATCAAGAACATTTTGGTTCATATACATATGCGTGTGAAGAAGCTGGAGTGAAGCCTATGTTTAATTCGCGATTACCTGCCGAATGGAAAAATAAAGTGGACGATAATATAAAAATATTTATTGACACTCGCGAACAACAACCTTTAACTTTTAAAAATTCAGAATCTCTTAAATTAGATTTCGGCGATTATGCGGTAGGTAAAGAGCATTATGATTATACATATGTTGATCGAAAAGGCGAACAGGATTTTAAATCAACATTAAGTAAAAATAATTTCCAAAGATTTACTGATGAACTTCAAAGAGCAAAAGATTTTGACAGTTACCTTTTTGTTGTCACAGAAGGCAGTATATCTAGCATAGAGAAACATAATAGATGGGCACCACACATGTCAAACATGAAATATATTTATCACAATATGAGAGTACTTGCCCATCAGTTTTGTGGAAGTTGTCAGTTTGTTTTTACAGGCAGCAGAGAAGAATCTGAAAGTATAATTCCAAAAATTCTTACATTAGGTAAAAAACTTTGGAATGTGGATTTACAATATTACATCGATCACGAATTAATATAATGGCTTGGGAAACAGGAAATCAATTATCTAGAAGCTCGGAACAAAGCTTTAACGAGCAACTTGAACAAGTTAAAGGCTTTATTGAAGAAAAGGAAGCTAAAATTTTATTGTATAAATTCTTACGAGAAAATATTACATTTACAGCTGACCTTGTTAGTGGAGTTCAATTGTTTCCATTTCAACATATGGCAATTAAGGCTATGTTTGAGACAGATTACTTTATGGGGGTTTGGTCTCGAGGAATGAGTAAGTCATTTACTACTGCTATTTATGCATATCTTGATGCGATAATGAATCAGGGGGTAGAGATTGGTATTCTCTCCAAATCATTTCGTCAGGCAAAAATGATTTTTAAAAAGATAGAGGATATCGCCTCAAAGCCAGGCGCCGCTTATCTCGCTCAGTGCATTACTCATAAATCAAAAAGTAATGACGAATGGTTGCTGGAAATCGGAAGTAGTAGAATTCGAGCATTACCTCTTGGTGACGGTGAGAAACTTCGTGGTTTTCGATTTCATAGAATTATTATTGACGAGTTTGCGCTGATGCCCGAACGTATTTATAATGAGGTTATTATTCCTTTCCTTAGTGTTGTTGAAAATCCAACTCAGAGAGAATCTTTATATAATTTAGAATCAACTTTAATTGATAAGGGTGAAATGTCTGAAGATGATAGGCATATTTGGAGAAACAATAAATTAATCGCTCTTAGTTCTGCCAGCTATAAGTTTGAATATATGTATAAAGCTTATGAGCAATTTGAAGACTTGATTAGATCTGGAAGCACAAAGCAAAGTGAAGCTCATCGAGTAATTATGCAATTTAGTTATGATTGCGCGCCGAAGCAATTATACGATCAAAATCTTTTGGATCAGGCAAAATCAACAATGAGTCAAAGCCAGTTTGATCGAGAGTTTGGATCTATATTTACAGATGATAGTAGTGGATATTTTAAAACATCAAAAATGGCATCTTGTACATTGAAAGATGGAGAGAATCCGCACATAGAAGTATGTGGAGAAGTTGGTGCAAAATATATTCTTGCATTCGACCCGAGTTGGGCAGAAAGTGAAAGCAGTGATGATTTCGCGATGATGGTTCTAAAGCTAAGCGACGAAAAGAAAGTCGGAACAGTTGTTCATAGCTACGCTTTAAGTGGAACTAATTTAAAACAACATATATTTTATTTTTATTATTTGCTTACTCATTTTAATATTGTTAGTATTGTTGGCGACTATAATGGAGGAGTACAATTTATTAATGCTTGTAATGAAAGTAGTTTGTTCAAGAAAAATAAATTAAATATAAAATGCTTAACTACAAACTTTGATGATCTAGAACATTATCAAGAAAAATTAATAGAAGGAAAGAAAGAGTATAATCTTAAAGATAAAACGATTTGTTATCTGCGAAAACCAACCAGTCAATGGATTCGATTAGCAAATGAATTATTGCAAGCAAATTTTGATCACCATAGAATCTACTTCGCGAGTCGCGCTATTGATGATGCATATAATGAACAAAGAAATAAAAAAATACCAATACAAGATATTAAATTTCTGCGAACATCTCAAAGTTTAGAAAGACAAACAAATGCCGCGAAAATGATTGACTTTGTAGAACATCAATTTGATATGATAAATTTAATTAAAACACAATGCTCTCTCATACAAATATCTTCATCAGCTAGTGGAACACAAACTTTTGATTTGCCTCCATCTCTAAAAAGACAGACCGGGCCAGAAAAAGCAAGAAAAGACTCTTATTCTGCATTAGTGCTTGGAAATTGGATGATAAAACTTTATTATGATATGATGAATGCAAAGGTCCAGAATGTAGATTATACTTTTACTCCCATGTTTATAAACTAAGTGTACCTTTTACATAAATGTCTAAAGAATATAAATATACAACAACATTCGATAGTGTAGTTTTTGCATCAAGCGATTTTGAAGAGTCGAATATCAGTAAAGCTTCTCTTGAGGCTTTGCGCCCACTGATTCCTTCTGATATTGATCTTGATCGAAACATCGATTTACTAGGCGTTGCATTTAATGCCGCAGTAGTTAACAAATTTAATAAAAATGGAGATGGCATAGATAGTGAAGCTGCCGTCAGAATAAAAGATTATTTTGTTCATAAACCAACAAACATTGAACATGACCGCGATAAAATTGTAGGACATATTGTTTCTGCTGGATTTTCAAAATATGATGACTCGTCTGAATTGATGTCTGACGACGAAGCTTTGATTGAAGAAAATGCATACAATATTGCTCTTGCCGCAGTTGTTTATAAAACCGCAAGCAAAGAATTTTCAGATCTCGTAATTAATTCTACTGATGCAGAAAGCGATTATTATGCGACGGTTTCAGCAAGTTGGGAAGTTGGATTTAATGATTATGTGATTTCAGTAGGAGGAGATGACCTTCATCAGTCAACAATTATTTCTGATCCTCAAGAAATAAAAGCATACTCTCCATATTTAAAATCTTTAGGAGGCAAGGGAATATTAAAAGACGGAAGAAAAGTCAATAGATTAATCGTTGGTGAAATTTATCCGCTAGGAATTGGGTTCACTTCAAACCCTGCTGCAGACGTAAAAGGTCTTATCGCAGAGAAGGGCGAGCCACAGCCAGCCAAGTCTAATAGAAATGAACCAATTGACAAGTTAATAACAAAAAGTAAAAAAACTTCCCATTCCTCTCAAGAAAATGTACTAAACAAAGAACCTAATAATAATATTATGGACAAAGAAACAATCATAAATGAATTCCGAGCAGCTTTAGACGAAAAGCTTGGCAACCAAGATTTCTCTGAAGAAAGCGTCGCCAGCATCTCCAAGGTGTTTATCGAGGCTATTCGCGAGAAAGGCGAACAATATGTCGCCGACCTTGATAAAGCTAAAGCTGAAAAAGAAGAAGCTGTTCAGGCTCAAAATTCTCTTCAAGAGAAAATGGGTGAAGTAGAGCAGCAACTACAATCAACGCAAGAAAAGCTTGCAGCCCTCGAAGAAGAGAATGCTGCTCGCGAAGCAGAAGTTCGTTTTAACTCCCGCATGGAAGTTTTAAGCGAAATTTATGAACTTGACGAAGAAGATTCCAAAATCGTAGCATCTGAACTTGCTAGCCTTGATGAAACTGAAGACAGTTTTGCTGGTTATCAAGAAAAACTTGCTAAAGTTTGGAAACACAAAAACAAAGATTTTATCGCTGCTGAACAAAAAGCATTTGAAGATCGCGTAGCTCAAGAAATTGAAAAGCGCCTTGCTCAAGCTACTGAAGCTTCAGAAGCAACAACAGAAGAAACTGAAGAAGTTGAAGTTGCACAAGCATCCGAAACTCAAGAAGAGAGTACCGACGAAGTCGCTGAAGCTCTTGAAAATCTTGAAGTTGAAGACGCTGCGATCGTAAACAATAACGAAAGCTCCTCTGACGGAGATTCTCTTCGCGATCGTTTCGCAAAGACTTTCAAAGATTCTGTTAAAATTTCATACTAATATAGGAGAAAAAAATTATGGCAAAAAGAATACTACCATACCGAGACTACAGTGAACACGACGTTGTGAACATGTTCTCTCTTGACACCAGTGCATTAACCCTTGCAAATTGCACGGAAGCTGGTTCTGGAGAACATGATTCTGGTGTCGTGGTCAAAGTAAAGGCAGGTGTCCTACCCGGTGACATGTACAATACAGATAGCGGTCTTGCTACATCTGGTAATCTTAGAGATTACTTAGGTGCGAGCCCTACAAGTGCGCACATCGGATATAATGCATACCCGTTTAACGGTATGACAGTGGAAGCTGCAGGAGCTAGCGACGTAGCTTTAGGTATCACACTTCGTGAAACCTTAGCGTACGACGAAAATGGAGAAAAACTTCTCTATTACAAACAAAAATTAGACGAAGCCCAAGCAGTGCTTCCCGGCCAAACAGTTCCTGTTTTGACTCGCGGACTTGTATTGCTTGCCGCCAGCGCTTTTGCTGAATATGATCACGATACTGATGGATCTGATCCAGACGCAGTGCCTCCAGGTACGCCAAATATCATTAACGCTTCCGCGGGAGCAAAAATTTATCTTGGTGACGGTGGATTATTAACCACAGAAGTTAAAACAACTATTGTTGGTTCTGTAGTTGCTACTGGTGCTGGAGATAAAGTTCTCTGCAAACTCAGCTTCTAAGAAAGGAAATTAACAAAAATGAAAATTACTTTAGAAAGAACACCCGAGCAAGTCGAGCTTATCAAAGCTATGGCTTCCAAGAATCGCGATGTTGCTTACGAAGCTCAAACTGCATTGGCCGAATTTATCGGTCCAGTTTTGGCAGAAGTTGTTAACACAGCTCCTACCGTCAGTAACATGTTTACCAGTCTTCAGTTCAACAGTGACGAGAGCCCAAGTATTCCTTTGGATCTTTACCACGACATTACTGACGAAGATTACATCCAAGTATGGAGTCAATCAGTTCCTGGTGGACTTCCTACCAACCAAGTCGCTCCTTCACAAAGCGAGCTTAAGTTCACAACTTATACTCTCGACAGTGCATTGAGTTTCGACAAGCGTTATGCTTCTCGTTCCAGACTTGACGTTGTTAGCAAGACATTCACCCGCATGGCACAAGAAATTCTTCTTAAGCAAGAAAAAACTTCTGCCAGCATGATTATGACTGCATTGGCTAAAGCTTCGACGAATTCTCCAACTGATAAAGAAAATCATGTTATTCGCTCCGCTCAAGCTGGACGCTTCTTGCTTTCCGACCTTAACAAATTGTTCACCAAGGCTAAAAGAATTAATACTTCTTGGACTGGCGGAACTCCTGCTGATCGTCGTGGACGCGGAATCACAGATCTTCTTGTTTCTCCTGAAATCGTAGAAGAAATTCGTGGTTTGGCTTACAATCCGATCAACACAAAAGGTGATAAAACTGATATCGCAGGTACAGACACTATGCGTGACGCTATCTTTAATAGCGCTGGAATTCCTGAGTTCTATGGCGTATCCATTCAAGAATACAATGAAATGGGTGTTGGTCAAAAATGGAATAGCGTATTTAATACAGCTGCAGGCAACGTCGAGTATGATGGTAATTACGCTGTAACTGATTCAGCAAGAAAATTTGGTCGAAATGCTGCTGACGATGCAGATGTATCCGAACAAATCCTTGTTGGTGTTGATCTCAGCCGTGAATCCATGATTCGCGCAGTAGCTACCGATTCCGAGTCCGGAGACGAGTTTAGTCTTGTATCCGACGACCAATTCGTAACTCGTCAATCCAAGATTGGTTACTACGGTTCTCTTGAAGAAGGCCGTATGATCATCGACGATCGCGTGTTGCTTGGTCTTATCGTTTAATTTTAATTAAAAATTAACGTTTTTATAAAGTCCACCTCAGGCGACTGGGGTGGATTTTTTATTTTATCAATTTACTATATATTAGTGTATTATTTAAAAAGGCAAAAGGTATAAAATTATGGCAAGAAAAAAAACAACAACGAGCAAGTCTACAGCTTCTAAGAAATCAACCGCAAAGAAGAAAGTTAGTCTTGACAGTTTACAACAAACAAATGGTAAAACCTATGAAGACCAGGTCGCTAGGGCACGCGAGTTGGAAGATGTTTTAGGTATTGCCAAGATTAATCCATTCAAAACAAATGACAAGCGAATATTCAAGGAAATGTTAGAAGAAATGAATCTTACAGATCTTCAAGCATTCGCAGTGAAGGCTGGAGTATTTCCTTCCGGTAATAAAACTGTATTGCGCAACAAAATTAAACGAGCATTTGATGCAAGTTTACATGGCAAAGGAAGTGTTCAAGTTATGGGAGAACCAATCCAGCTTGATCCAAACAATCCACAACATAAAGAAGTCATTGATTATTTAAAGGGTTAATATGGCAGGAAATCCAGAAATAGTTTCATTTGTAGAATCGCTACCCAGTGGTTCCTCTAGTTATTTTATAGATTTCCCAGAGGATTTTGCACTAGCTCCATTGGTTACAACATCCCTGCAAAATGATACAACATCAGAAATTATTCCTTATATATTATCTGGTGTTACTACAGATGGATTTTATATTAATTTTGGTTCATCGTTAAATAATGATGATTACTTGTTGAATGTGAGCGCTCAGGTCACTGGCGCGCATTCAATAGGTGATGCTGCAGATATATTTATTCCCGCAGAACATAATGGTACTCAAGTTGGAGTTTTAGCAACTAAAATCTATGATGAGGAAATCGGTTACCATACTTCAGGAAATCAAAGAACAATAGAGATTGGTTTGATTGCTAATTGGCTAGAAGGTCATTTAGGAGAATTAAACAATTTAATTTATACATCATTTAGTGGATATAATCCTGAAGGTTTTAATTTAGAAGAACAAAGTATATTGCGTGAATTATATTTAAGTGAGTATAATAGAAAAGCTCAAAGAAGAGTTTTAAGGGGTATAGATGGAAGTGATGGAAGCGCTGATTTTCAAGTTATTAGGGAAGGCGATTCTATGATTCAAAAATCAAATAAAAACGTCACAGCAAGAAACTATAGAGAAGCATATCTAGATTCTCAAGAACGCGTAAAGACTCTCGTATACGCTTATAATCTATACGGAGCAAAGCCAAACCAAGTATATGGAGCAGACGCTCCTTCTACAGGACAAAATCCTGCTTTAGATGGATATTATCAATAAAAGGTGTAAATAAATACTATGAGCGAAATTTCAGAAAGTAACAGCAATAATACAAACAAAATTGTTAAATCACAATTATTTCATATTTGGAAAAAAGCCAGAATAATGTATGATATGGTTAATGACAATACAGTTATGGAAGATTGGGTTAAAAAAAGTATATCTGAAGCATACGAATCTTTAGATAAGGCATTGCAATATGCAGAATACGAAAAAATATTTCCCAATAAAACAGAAGAAGCTGAAACAGATGAAAAGGGCAAAAACAATTATCTAAGCAATCAAGATAAAAGATATCCTACTCCCGCAAATCAAGAAAGCGGAGATCAATTTATGACAAGATGTATTTTAGATGCAAACATGAAAAAAAGATATCCTGTACAAGGAGATCGATTTGCTGCATGCATGTCTATATACAATGACAAAAAAGAAGAGTCTTCAAACAATCCCGGAGAAAAATTTGAAGACCCAATGGAGGTAAAAGATCCAGAATTGCCTGATCCTGTTAAACCTTTGCTTCCATAATATTAAAAACAATTTTATCCTTTACTAAAGAAAACTTTATTTCTTGATTTTCTTGAACTTCTTTTGATAGAAGTAATTTAGATAGTTCGTTTTCGATATTTTTCTGTATTAATCTTTTAAGCGGTCTAGCTCCCATTTTTTCTTCAACAGCAAGACTCGCCAGAAAACGACAGGCCTTTGGGGTTACAGAGAGTTTTATTTTTTTGCCGACAAGCTTGTTTGCAAGTTCGGCTATTTCTAATTTAGTGATTTTAACCAAATCTTCTTCGCCGAAATCTTTAAATAGAATAATTTCATTCAGGCGATTTAAAAACTCAGGTCTAAAGAATTTTTTAAGTTCAAGCTTTAATTTATCCATGGCTTCTGTTGGGCTGGATGAGCCTCCAAATCCAATTGATGGCTTTGCTACTTGTTCACTACCAATATTTCCTGTTAAAATAATTGTACAATTAGAAAAATTAATCTTTCTTCCAGAGTTATCTGTCACGAATCCTTCTTCTAGTATTTGCAATAAAATATTTAATACTTCTGGATGAGCTTTTTCGACTTCATCAAACAATACAACGCTATATGGATTACGTCGAACTTTTTCAGTAAGCTCTCCGCCTTCTTCATATCCAACATATCCAGGAGAAGCTCCGATCAGTCTACTAGCAGAAATCTTCTCTGAGAATTCGCTCATATCAAGTTGGATCAGTTTATCTTTACTTCCATATATAAATTCAGCGATACATTTTGCAGTATATGTCTTACCTGTGCCACTTGCTCCAACAAGAAGAAAGCTTCCGACAGGTTTATTGCTATCTTGCAATCCAGATTTAGATCTTAATATGCATTCCGAAATTTCTTGAAGAGCTTCTGATTGACCAACGACTTTTTGTTTTAATTTCTTAAACAAGCCTAATAATTTATCCGAGTCTTTTTTAGAAACGTCTGATACAGGAACTCCTGTTCTAGAAGAAATTACTTCATAAATATCTTTTTTTCTAACTGATATTTTTCTCTTTAAAGTTTTGCTTGCCCATTTCGATATGATCTGATCATATTCTTCTAGTAATTCGAGCTGTTGATCTTCGATTAAAACAGAATCCATTCCATTTGATATCATCTTGGATTCCTTTAGTGCAAGTTCTTCTAGTTTTTGCTCGATATCTTTTGCAGCCTGAGGGCGTTCAATGTTTTGGATTTTTACTTTTGATCCAGCTTGATCTAATATATCTATAGCTTTATCAGGAAACTGCTTATCAAGCACATATCTTGCGGTAAGATCGATAACAAGATCCAATACTTCATCAGGATAATATATACTATGAAATTCTTCATATTTATGTTTTATTCCTTGTATTATTTGTCGAGCTTGTTCTTTTGTAGGTTCAATTACTTTTACTGCCTGAAAGCGTCGATCTAATGCTCCGTCTTTAAGTATAGATTTTTTATATTCTTCTTGAGTTGTTGCGCCAATACATTTTAGCTCGCCTCTAGCCAATAATGGTTTTAATAGATTTGCGGCATCCATGCTTCCTTCTGCGCTACCTGCGCCTACTAGAGTATGGATTTCGTCGACAAATAGTATTATATCTTTATTTTTCTTAGCTTCTTCTATGATCCCCTTTAATCTTTCTTCAAACTGCCCTCTATATTTAGTTCCTGCGATAAGAGAGCCAAGGTCAAGCGAGTATATAATCTTTGAAAGCAAGAAGTCGGAGCATTCTCCTTTAACTATGTTTTGGGCAAGACCTTCTACAATCGCAGTTTTTCCAACTCCAGGCTCTCCCAATAGCACGGGATTATTTTTTGTTCTACGACATAAAATTTCGCATACATCATATATTTCTTTTTCTTTTCCAATGATATTATCAAATTTACCCTGTGCAGCTAATGCATTCAAATTAGTAGCAAACTTTTCAAGATTTTGCATTTTTGTTTCTTTAGCTGAAGTTGGTTGTTGAAAAAGTTTTGGTTTTTTCTTTGTTGGAGATTTATGCTCTTTTGATAAATGCAGATATTCTCTTACTTCTGAAATGATATCATTTTCTGTGGCGTTAAAAGATTCAAAATAATGTGGAATATTAGATTCTTCGTATTTTAATAATGCAAGTAAAATATGTTCTATGCCTACATATTCATGTCCAAGTTTGTCCGCGATTGAAGCGGAAACCTTTAGTACAAGATGAAAGTGTTCGTCATATATAGGATCGATATCGTCTGGAATGAAGGCTTGAGTTTCTTCACTTGATAATATAAAAAAAGAATCTTCTACTTTTTCCTTTAATGATTCTTGATCAATTTGTAATAAAAATAGTATTTCTGTTAAAATTCCAGCATTTAAATTAACCATGCCAAAGAATAGGTGGTCTAGTGTCACATATTCATTGCCATACTTTTTGGCGGCTTTTTTCGCTTCATTAATTGCTTGTTGCGCTCTCGGCGTAAAATTAGGTTTTGGAGTCATCTTCATTGATTTACACTCTAAATTATTTAACGTCTGACATTTTCATGTAGATCTTTTCATCCATAATATTTAATGAGTCTAGAAAAACTATATCTTCTCCTTTCCTGCCGTATGCAACAATTATGCTTTTTTTAACGGGAGTTTTATTTTTTGCCTCAAAATACTTGTCATAAAAATTACCTCTTCTTGAGTTTAAAAGCATGGCATCGTATTTGCCAAACTCGTCTGTAATAGAAAGTTTCATGTATTTATTTCCATTCCGAGATGTTCTTTTGATGCAATCTTCTACTACTCCAATGAATTTTCCTTTGTCATCTGCATCCATTATTCTTAAATCTCTAGAGTCTTTTAATGAATTGTAGCTATCAATAAAACAGCTTTTCAAGTTAGAGCTATGGCTGTAGCCAAGTAATTCTGTTTCAAAATACCAGTTCGCAAAGCTTTCGTATTGTTTATTTTTGTCATAAATTGATTTATATATATCATATTTTTTCTTGAATGTTTTAAATCTAGATTCTTTCATTAGGGGTTTTCCGTCATCTCCAACTAGATCTCCCTTTTTTGCGTCTGCTATGCAGTTTAAGAGTTTGAATTCATATTTTTCTCCCAAAAGAATAAAATTTCTTTTTTCTCTATCGGTTAATAAATTAAATGCTTGAGCTTCTAATACCATCAATGATCTATTAGAACCTTTACTTTCTAATGCTCCCGCTTGAATTAAAGCGCTAAGAACACCAATATTTAATCCAGCCTGCTTCGCAGCCAAAAAGATATCGTATTTTGTTGGAGTTTGGCTTGATCTGAAATCTCTAAGGGATTGCAAGGACTTCTCACTTACCCCTTTGATACTATTTAATCCAAATCTAATATCTTTTCCTTCAATCGAAAAATCCATTCCGGATTTAGCAAGATCAGGGGATAAAAGCTTTATGCCAAAGAAAGATAATTCCTTAGAGACCTTCGCTATTTCTTCCTGTGGTGCAGGTTCGTATTTGGTCATTTTGAGCAAAGATAGAAAGAACTGTTGAGGGTATTTAAACTTTAGATATGTCGTCCACGCCGCAAGTACAGAATAACTAATCGAGTGAGATTTATTAAAGGAATAGTTCGCACTATCCTCCGCGACTCCCCAAAGTATATCTCCAATTTCTGGCGAAAGTTTATTTTCTTTTATTTTATCTTCGATTTTAGCTTTCCAAGCAGGCATTTGATCTACTTTTTTCTTTCCAACGATCCTTCTTAATTGTTCCGCTTCGTCAAGTGTAAAACCAACCTTAACAGCCATCTGCATTAACTGCTCTTGATACAATGGAATTCCTCCCGTATAATCTAATACATCAGTAAAGAATTCGTGAATCACTTGAGCTTCTTGTGTTTCTATATATGTTGCGTAATCACCAAGAAATTCTAAAGCTCCAGGTCTTCCAATAGCCACAACAGCGCTTAACTCCTCTAGATTGCCAGGTTTGACTTTCTTGCAAACCCTGAAGTTTGTATCAGACTCTAATTGAAATAGTCCATGAGGCGCATTCAAGGATTGCAGGGGCTTATAAATTTTAGCGTCATTAAGATCAATGTCCGCGCAATCAATGCCTATGCTCTTGCAGACATCATAAATAACGCTCAAAGTCCTCAATCCAAGAATATCAAACTTAACCATGAGCTCTGAAACCCAATTCATATCGTACCCAGTAACTAACGCTCCATCATTTGATGTTTGAATAGGGCAAATGTCCGTCATTTTATCGAAAGATATAGCTATGCCGCTAGGATGAACTCCTGTGTTTTTGTTTAGCCCCTCTAGTTTTAAAGCTATATTAAAAACTTCTGCATTGTTTGCAGACCAATCGACAAACTTTTCGCTTTCTTCCAATGCCGTTTTAAGGGGTACTACAACCCCGAATTTTTTAGGAATAGTATTACTGATTTCATTTACCTCTTGCTCAGAAAACTCTCCAACAATCTTACCACATTCTTTTATGCAAAGTTTTCCGCTTAATGTATTTAAGGTTAGTATCTTCGCAGTTCTTCCTGGATGCTTTTTGTCGATATAATCGATCACTTCAGCGCGTCTTTCGTAGGCAATGTCGTTATCCACATCTGCAAGCAAGCTTCCATCAAGATAAGTTATGCCATTTTTTTCTATCTTTCTGGCACGACTTTTTGATACAAATCTCTCAAAGAATAAATTATACTTAACAGGGTCAACATTTGTTACTCCAATTAAATACAAAACAAGAGATCCTGCCGCAGATCCTCTGCCTGGACCAGTAGGAATATCATTTTCGTGGCAATAATTTAATATATCCCAATTTAATAAAATATAATCTATAAATCCAAGTTCATCTAAAATAGATAATTCTGATTTTGCTCTTTCAAAATATTCTTTCTTATTATCGAATTTATCGATTCCTCTATCGTATACTCCTTTATGACATAATTTTCTAAGAAAGTCGAAGTTGGATATATCTGGAGATGCCTCAAGCATCTTATAATACTTATTTTCAATTTTAATATTTGGAAGACGAACTCCTGCAGGAACACAGTCTTCGTAATTTGTAAAGTTATTTGTAAATTCGCTCATATTTCTATTTCCCATATCATTTTTTTAAACACCTCAAAGTTAACATTAATATCATACAATGCATCATGTAGCTTTTTCTCGTCAAATTGTACATCAAAATCCTTGCAGCACTGCTTAAGATTGCAGCTTAAACCTCGCTCAATAAGATGGTTTAACCTGTATTGCCAAGCAAGAAAGTCGTCATCTTTATCCAAGCGGATTCTTTTCTTTAGCGCCTTAGCCAAGCATAATGTATCTACAAGATTTTCTGTATAACTAAAATCTGATTCCGCGTTTTTATCAACTAGTTTTCTGTGAAGATTGTGCATGTAAACATCAAAACCTAATAGATTGTGTCCAACCTTAATATAACTATCATCGTACAAATACTTCTCGAAATGCTCCAAGGCCGCTTTTGGGCAAGATGCTTTCTTTTTGTATTTGGCCTCTGTGAAGCCTGTGATTTTTGCGGCATCAGGAGATACATTCAGTGTTTCCCATTTCAGCCAATAATCTTTTTGTTCTACGATTTTATTGTTTTCTATCACTAGAAACGCTAATTGCCAAGGCTTATTATGAGAAACAAGATTTAAATTGCATGTCTCATAATCGAACAGTAGGTATTTTTGATTTTTCTTAAATCTAAGCAGTGATTCTTTCATTTTTTTCCTTCCAGCTTTGAAAGCAAAACTCATTGCTTCCAAAATGATCTAAATTTGGTTTACTTAATGTTTTATTTCCGAAAGTTCTTCCTGTAATGCACTTGTAAGTTTGAAGTGCGGATACATCTTGTTTATTTTTATAGTATATACTTTTTGTATATTCTGTTTTATTTGTATTTTTCGAGGCATATTCTTTTACTTTTCCTTGAATAAATTTGTCGAAAGGTAAGCCATTGTCTTCAATAAAGAAAACTGGATCGCAAAAACCAAAGCTTGGTGTGCAATTAGAAAATTTCATTAAATTATTATATATAAAGCTGTCATAAAATGGAATAGCTAAAATAAGATGTTTCTTTTTCCAGTGTTTTTTGAGCGTTTTTTCATCTACGCAGTTATGATTTTTTGTAAATGCTTCGCTATATATATTATTTAGCAATTTGCATCCAACGGAATCTCTTGCGAAAATGATTATTTTATGCGCGCTATTAGTAGGTTCCTCTTTTGGATCAATTCCTGCATTTTCTCTCATGTCAATTCTAAGCCCAAAAACGAGCTTTAAATTTAATTTATCTGCATTTTTCTTTGCTTGAAGGAAACCTGTAAGGGAATCTTCTACAAGGACAACTTCTTTTAGTTTATTTTCTACGGCAATACTAAAAATACTATCTGATCCACCTTCTTTATGTGTAATTGGATCATCCAGCGTCAATATACTTTTGCCGATAGAGTAGTGGCTTTTAAATAATGGTAACATGCCAACTATTTTATCAAAAAACATTCATGATGTCAAGCAGCAAAAGTTGTTCACAGACAGAAAATCGCATTGACATCTCACCCCTAAAATGTTAATATGTTAAACACAATATGGATATAAAAGTAAAAAAAAGAAATGGTCGTCTTCAAGACTTTAGAGTCGAGAAAATAAATACTAATGTAGAGCGAGCTTGCGAAGGCGTTGCAGATGTTTCTGTGAGCGAAATTGTTCTCGATGCTCAGCTTCAGTTATTTGATAAAATTACCACCCGAGAAATCGATACCGCACTTATATTAAGCGCTCGCGAAAAGATAGAGAAGGAACCTAATTATAGTTCCGCCGCGGCTCGATTACTATTAAATACAGTATATAAAGAGGTATTCAAAGAAGGCGTTGATAGTGACGCATTCAAACTTCAGTATCGTAAGAGCTTTATTCAGGGCATTAAAAAACTCGTTAAAAGCGGCAGGCTTAACGAGCGAATGCTAGAGTATGATCTAGGCAAGCTTTCTGAGGCAATTCGTATTCGTCGCGACAATTCTTTTAAATATCTTGGGATTCAAATTTTAACAGACAGATACTTTATTCGTGAACAAGATAAAATCATGGAGGCTCCGCAAAGTTTTTGGATGCGTGTTGCCATGGGTCTTGCGCTAAATGAAGAAAATAAAGAAGAGTGGGCTATCAAGTATTATGATATGTTTAGCCAATTTTTATATACTTCTTCAACTCCCACATTGTTTAATAGTGGAACAGCTCGTTCTCAATTGAGCAGTTGTTACCTTAATACTTTTGATGATAGTATTGATGGTATTTTTGATGGCGCTTGGCAAGAAGCTAGAAAAAGTAAATATGCAGGCGGATTAGGTCTTGATGTTACTCCATTTCGTTCCACAGGTTCACACATTGAGGGTACAAATGGTATCTCTAGCGGACTTGTTCCGTGGCTAAAGATTTATAACGACCTTTTGGTAGCAGTAAATCAGGGTGGAAAACGTCCAGGAGCAGGATGCGCATATCTTGAGCCTTGGCACTTAGACTTTGAGGACTTTCTTAATCTTCGAAGAAACACTGGAGATGATCGTTTGCGTTGTCACGATATGAATACTGCGTCGTGGGTGCCTGATGAATTTATGCGTCGCGTTCAAAATGAAGATGCTTGGTATTTCTTTGATCCTAGAGAAGCTAATCTGCATGATTGTTTCGGTGTAGAATTTGATAAAAAATACAATGAGCTTTGCGATAAAGCAGAAGAGGGTTTAATTAAGAATTATAGAGTAACTCCCGCAAAAGAATTATGGAAAAAGATGCTCAAGGTATTATTTGAGACCTCGCATCCATGGAACACATTTAAAGATCCATGCAATATTCGTTATACCAACCAGCACGAAGGCGTAGTTCATAGCAGTAATCTTTGTACAGAAATCACTCTTCATACAAAAGCATCTGAATATACAAAAGGAGAAAAAACTAAAGTTGGAGAAACTGCGGTTTGTAATCTTGGTTCTGTTAATTTATTGAATCATTTAAAAGATGATAATACTTTAGATTATGATAAATTAGAAAATACAATACATACTGCTATTAGAGCTTTAGATAGTGTTGTTGATCTTAATTTTTATCCAACTAAAGAGGCAGAAAATAGTAATTTAAAACATCGTCCTATTGGTTTGGGTATGATGGCATTGCATGATGTATGTCATAGAATGAATATTAATATTGATAGTGATGAAGCTGTAGAGTTTAATGATAAGTTATTCGAATTTTATTCTTATCACTCAATCCTAGCAAGCTCTCAACTAGCCAAAGAAAAGGGCAAATACGATACATTTGAGGGCTCTCTATGGAGTCAGGATAAACTACCTATGGATTCATATGCTGATTTAATGAAATACAAAGGTAAAAGCGCGAATAACTCTTCTTCTTTAGATTGGAGCGTGGTTAGAAACAGCATTGCTGAAAATGGAATGAGAAATAGTAATGTCATGGCTATCGCCCCAACTGCTACGATTGGATATATTAACGGAGTTGAGCAGAGTATAGAGCCTAATTTCTCTGTGCTTTTTGTTTATGAAAACAAGAGCGGTAACTTCTTTATTACCAATCAACATTTTATTGATGACATGAAGAATGCAGGGCTTTGGAATAGTGAAATAGCCCAGCTTGTGAAAAGCGTTGATGGAGATTTGTCTTTATTAAATGGAGATATTCCTGCCGAATTAAAAGAAAAATATAAAACGGCATTTGATCGTGATATGTTTAAATTGATTGAATGTAATGCTGCTCGTCAAAAATGGATAGATCAAGCAGTTAGTTTTAATTTGTATAATAAATCTACTTCACTGAAATATTTAAATGATGTTTATATGGCTTGCTGGGAGGCAGGATTAAAAACAACTTATTACCTGCGAAATCGTGCAGCTTCTAAGGTGGAGAAATCTCATACGAGCGATAGTAAATCTGCCGAAGCTACAGCTTGCAGTATTGAGGCTATGAAAAATGGTGGCACCTGCGAAAGTTGTCAGTAATTTTGATCTAATTTAATGTTGACTTCGTTATAATAATTTGATACTATAAACTTATATGAATGATAAAACAGGAGAACTTCTCACACAAAACATAGCTGGTGTAAACCGAATCTTACCTCATAAACATAAATATGCATGGGACTTATTTTTAAAAAGTTGTGCAAATAACTGGATGCCTACTGAAATAAGTATGCAAAATGATATTAAACAATGGAAAAATGATGAAATTACAGAAGATGAAAAATTACTTGTTAAACGCTGTCTTGGGTTTTTTGCTGGATCTGAGTCTTTGGTTGGTAATAATCTTTTGCTTAGTGCCTTTAGATTTATTACGGACGCTGAGTGCCGCCAATACATCCTTCGTCAAGCGTTTGAAGAAAGTCTTCACAACCTTACGGTAGTATATGTTTGCGATAGCTTAGACCTTGATATTGAAGAGGTATTCGCTGCATACGAAACGGTTCCAAGTATTAAAGCTAAAGATGACTTCTTAATGGAAATCACTAATGATATTAGCCGTCAAGATTTTTCTACAGAAACTGTAGAAGGTAAACAGGAATTATTAAGGAACTTTCTTACTTATTGGATTGTATGCGAAGGTACATTTTTCTTTAGTGGGTTTGCAATGCTTCTTGCTCTTGGTAGACAAAATAAACTTCAAGGAATTTCTGATCAAATTAAATATACTCTTCGCGATGAAAGTTCTCATATTGCATTTGGTACATATCTAATTAATACTTTAATCGAGCAAAATCCTGAGATCTGGACAGGAGAAATACAACAGGAATTTGTTGAGCATATGAAAAAGGCTGTTGAGCTCGAAATAGCTTACGCACACGATGTTCTTCCTACAGGTATACTTGGATTAAATGCAGATATGTTTGTAGAATATATGCACTATATTGGCAATCGAAGGCTAGAAGGTATTGGTTTAGATTATCGTTTTCCTAGCGATAAAAATCCTTTTCCTTGGCTTAGTGAGGTTGTTGATGTTCAAGCAATGGGCAATTTCTTTGAACGAAGAGTTAGAGAATACCAGCAAAGTGGTTCTCTTGAAGATGATTTTTAATTTTATTATTTGGTAATTAAAGAAGCCTCCTTCGGGAGGCTTTTTTATGCAATAATATCAAACAAAGGTTCGCCTTTATGTGCGATAGTAAAAGGTCTGCCAGAAGGAGAATATTGAACATCATTAATAGATAAACCAAGAACATAAGCTATTGTAGCATTTAAATCTTCTGGTTTTACTGCTTTACCTTCTGTGGGATTTCTTCCTTGGTCATCGACTTGACCAAAAGAAAATCCGCCCTTAACTCCGCCTCCGGCAAGAAAAGCGCTAAAGCAATACGGCCAATGATCTCTTCCGTTTCTGCCATTTATTTTTGGAGTTCTGCCGAATTCCGATGTTAAAACAACTAAAGTTTCATTGAGTAACCCTCTTCGCTCTAGATCAATAAGTAAGCCACTTAAAGCTTGGTCAATATCCGCACAATTTGTAGCAACTCTTTCGAAGTTATTATCATGCGTATCCCATCCACCTCTAGACACTTCTACATATCTCACTTTATTTTCTATTAATCTTCTAGCTAATAAGCATCCCTGTCCAAAATTAGTATTACCATATAATTCGTTCATGGATTCTGGTTCTTTACTAATATCAAAAGCATATAAATCTTGACTATTCATTAATTTAATTGCATCTTTATATAAATCTCCATAAGCTCTTACTTTTTTATGAGGATATGATTTTGAGAAATCTGAATTTAATGCATTAACCATTGACATTCTGCTACCAAAATGCTCTTGATCAACATAAGATGCAAGTTTACTATTTGCAAGTCCATTTCTTGCGTTGCTTATTGGCAAGGCTCCATATTTAGACTCTAAAAAACCTGCTCCTCCGCCGCCTCCACCGATTTTTACATTCATTGGTATAGTATTATTTATTGCACCAGAAAGTTTAGATACCCAGCTTCCAAATGTGGGATGAACGATTGTTCCTCTTTTAAGATAACTTGTTTGCATAAGGTAGCTCGCTTGCATGTGAGCGCCTTGACTGGTGCTCATTGTTTTAATGATTGAAGCGTGATGCATTAACCTTGCAGTTTTTGGTAAATTCTCAGATAGAATAATTCCGTCTGCGCTTGTAGATATTGATTTTAAATCACCTTGAATTTCTGGGACATCTGGCCTGGGCGCAAAGGTATCTATATGGGACATTGCTCCAGACATATTTAAATAAATTACATGTCTTGCTTTTGCTATCCTAGCTCCGGGCTCTAATGCTTCGACATTATTATGAATATAACTTCCAGCCATAGGCATAAGGCCTACTCCGAGGCAGGCTTTTGCTGCATGAGCAATAAACTCGCGCCTGCCAAGTTCATCTATACTGTTAAAATTTGTGTTCATGTAATATGATTACACTTTTAGCAAGTTATTCAAAAACAAAAAAGCCGCCCCATTTCTGGAGCGGCAAGTGTGATTGACTATAACTATTATATTAAAACGAAGCGGTTAGAGACGCTCCAATTAAAAAATCATCTTCAATTAACGAAGAATCTACGAAGTCCCCATTAACAGAAAGAGTTAAACCCTTTTGAAGTTCTTTTGATAAACCTAGCCCAATAGAATAGTAATCTACATTATCTACAGATCGGGTGTCAGTATTACCTACAGAACCATTGATTGATAAAGTCGCAAACTTTAAGTCTAAATCATGAGATACATTAAGCTCAAATGTATACAAATCTTCATCTACATTTCTTGCGGCCGAAATAGAGGGCGACAAAAATGTATCAATGGATACCGCGATTACTGCATCAAGTTCACTTGCTCCTCCGAGAGACTCCGCGTGCTCAAGTCCTCCATACACGGTTAACATGGAACCAATTTTCTTGGCTAGCCCGCCAGAGATGATGTATGCATCTTCTAGGTTTTCATTGCCGTGTGCCGTCTGAACGTTTGTGCTCGCAGTAAGTCCCTGAATCTCTGTGGAATAGGAAGCTCCTGCTTGAAATGAATCTTTTGATAGAAGCGAACCTCTTCGAAAGAAATCTGAGCCATAACCCAGGGATAGAGAGCCTGTTGCTGCGAAAGCTGCGTTGATAAGAAATACCGCTGAAAGCGCGGCTACTGTTAGTATTTTTGTTTTCATAATTTTAAAACTGTAGATAATAACTTATTTTCATGTAAATGTCAAGTTATTTTTATTCTGCTTTTTGTTTTTTCTTTTTTGCGAGGAATTTTTATTTTTAATATACCATTGTCCATTGTGGCAGATATATTTTTTTCATCAACATCAGTTTGCATTTTAAATGAGTTTTTAAATCCATCATTAAATATTTGTTGTTGGATATATGAAGGTTTATCTTTTTCTTCTTGTGGTTCGTGAGATACCTTTAACAAATTACCTTGAAAATCAATTTGAATTTTATCTTTTGGTATTCCTGGAGCCTGTAGGTGAATTTCTATGCTTTCATCATTAGATATAATATTAGAAGGAGCTGGAAGCTCATCATATGAATCGAAAGATAATAATTCAGAGAATAAACTATCAAGCGTACTTTGTTTGTTGTGATTATTTTTAAAATAGAATGACATATTGTTTCCTTTGGTTGAGATTAAAATTAATCTATAATTTGCAAACAACGTGCCAATTAATTTTTAAACAAAAAAGGTCTCCATTCAGGGCGGCAATTTTGAAAGGCATGAAAGAAAGGATACGGATTTGAAGGGCCTAGCTCTTCGCCTTTATAATTTTTATATGGATAAATCGCGGCTTTCTTACAGTTGCACGGTTGACATGTTAGCGTGACATTATGACTCTCTTTTGTGCCACCTTTACTTTTTGGGTAGATATGTTCAATCGTCATATCTTTCATATCAAATTTATCTCCACATATTTGACATCTTCCTTTATATCTTTTATATAAATATCTTAAATTTGGTTTTTGTTTTGTTTGATATACCCATTTAGATGTTGTTAATAATATTGTTGGTACAGGATATAATTTATTAGAAGAAGTTAAGAAGGGTTGATGTTCATAATATGTTGCGCGTTGAGGATTTATCCATTCTTCCCAATTTAAAGGTTCCCCTGATTGAGATAAACATTTTACAGATTGATCTTTTCTAGATATAGAGCCGCAAGATATAAGCTTTCTTATACCTTCTTTGGCAGTTGTTATATTAATCGGGGTCCAAAAATGAGATAGTATTAAAACTACCCTGTCGTTAACCTTAATTAAGTCCAATAGTTATTTTTTTTCGTGATGCCCGCCTTCGGCAGGTTTTTTGTGAGTATAACCTTTTTCTTTTAATGCTAGATGATCTTTGTATGTTTTTGCTTCAA
>Ga0233432_10001133_pt1 | contig 25784 bp, 19 predicted proteins | sample SI_122_August201_6_FD_179870 | JGI IMG/M metagenome (GOLD analysis project Ga0233432, IMG submission 179870) | Seawater microbial communities from Saanich Inlet, British Columbia, Canada - SI_122_August2016_10_MG | ecosystem: Environmental > Aquatic > Marine > Inlet | place: Canada: British... | reverse complement strand
CCATGATACAAGTTATTTTGGAAGAGCCCAGCGTAACGGTCTCCAGCACTTGACTGAAAAGTACCCTTGGCAAAGGAACCGTCAGGGTTGAAAACACCCGTAAACTCTTCGTTTAATTCCGTTTTCATCTTGCCCTCCGCCAATGACGATTCATTCCACTTGCCAGCGAGAATCACCCCGTCCGAGCCTTGGTACTCGCCATAAACCAACTCATCCGATTCCCAATGTCCCTCCATACGAGATGAATCAGAATAAATCAGTGTCCCGAAACCTTCTTTTTGCCCGCTTAACCAAAGACCCGAATAGCGATCTAGCTCCTCCATTGATTTGTAAATACGAGTCCCATAGCCATGAGGGAAGCCATTTTTGAAGAGACCCTCGAACACATCGCCTTCAGGAAAAATTCTCTTTCCATAACCATTTGGTTTACCCTTCGACAGTTCCCCCTCGTACATAGAACCATCCTCTAAGGTCTGTTTACCCTCCATAGCTTTTTCGAGTAAAGCGCTTGATTCGCGGCCCAACCCCTCTTGTTCGTCCTCCTCGCTGCTACAACCGACCTGCATGAAAAAACAAACAAATATCACAGGCAGATGAAAAAAAGTGAAAGGCGTACCTGAGTGCATGACTAATTGATCTTTATGCTTTTGCTAACCTCGAAAATACTCGTAACGATTGCAATCGCGACCAGGGCTACCAAGGAAAAGGCAAAGCCGAGGGCAGCACCTGAGACCAAGGTCGTCATGACCTTGATCTTCTTGGTCAGTTGCTCACGAAAGGAATTGCCTATGTCTTCCATGCTATTGCCGAGGTTACCCGTTTTTTCTCCCACCTCCAATATGTCTAGCTGAATCAAGGGAAGAAACTTGAATTTCCTCAAGGCTTCGGGAAGAGACTTCCCTTCGTTCACCAAGGCTCGAGCGGAACGAAAACGGTCTCGTAGAAAACGGTTGGTAATCGTTTTTTCAGAAAGGCGCAAGTTTTCGGTCAACCCGATCCCGCTCCAGATCAAGGTCGAGAGCAAACTCGTTAATTGGAACATTTGGGAGAGATAAATGATATGCCCGAAAAGAGGAATCTTCAACATAGCACGGTCCACCGCCATCCCTCCTTTTTCCGTCTTCCCCCATCGGTGAGTTACTGCCAGCGCAATGATTAAAGCGATTAGGACAAATGGACCGAAAGTCTTAACAAAATCTGAACTACTGATAAGTAACTTGGCCAGAAAATTCATTTCTCCCCCCATCTTATCGAGCATACTCTTTATTTGAGGCAAGAGAACTTTGATAAAAAAAACGACCACTGCAAAGGCGACGAATCCGACAAAACACGGATAAGCCATGCTTGTGAGGACCTTGGAACGAATTGCTCTCTTCTCCTCGAGGTAAACAATAATCTTTTTTAAAATTGGACCGACATTGCCCGTTGCCTCCCCAGCTTCGATGACGAAAGTTGACGACTCGCTAAAATACTGAGGCAAAGCTCTCATTGCCCTAGATAGTGTTCTACCCTCCGCTAGTTCCTTCCAGAGAAAACGGGCCACTTCTTTGAGCTTTGGATCAGAAAGTCTTTGATTAAGGAGCTTCACCGAATCGGCAACTGGCATTCCACTTCCATGCAACTCCATTAGTCTTTTGAGGAAATCCAATCCGATTGCCTCCCCCTTCGCTCCAAGTTTACGGGAACCAAGTTTGGAGCGTCCCCCCTTTTTCACTGGGGACAAGGACGGAGCGGCTTTACTCTTCTTTTCACTTCCTCCGACCTTGGTTACTTTGAGTGGTGTCACGCCCTCCGCTCTGATCAACTGCTTGGCCTTCTTCGCATCGTCAGCCTCAACCTCTCCAGAAAGGCTCTTGCCCTTTAGGTCGATGGCTACGTACTTAAATTTGGCCATTTCGCTTTTGGTTCAACCCCCAACAGGATCCTCGGTCGCACTATGGGTTTCGCCCCCTTCGAAAGGAGTTGCCGGTTGTTCGTCAATAAACCCATCGGCATAGCGAATGACTTCGTCGAAGGTCGTAAACCCTCGCTTGATTTGCTCCCATCCGCTTCCCTGCAAAGTACTCATTCCTTCTTCTAGGGCAATCTCCCGGATATCGGGAGCTGATGCGTTATTAATCACCAATCCATGAATGGCGTCGCTCATCTTCATCAGCTCAAAGATACCGACACGGCCGCGGTATCCGAGGTTTTGACAATTCTGGCAACCGGCTGATCGTAACACCTTATCACCGTGTATAATCTCGCTAGGGTCAACTTCAAGAAGAGACAGAGAAGCAAGAAGATCACTCTCGGACATTTGGGCGGGAGAAGAACACTCTTGGCAAAGCCTCCGGACGAGTCTTTGGGCGATTACCATTTCAACGGAAGAAGCAATCAGAAAGGGCTCAATTTCCATGTCCACTAAGCGAGTGATTGCCCCCGGAGCATCATTCGTGTGCAAAGTGCTTAAAACCAAGTGCCCGGTAAGGGACGCACGTATGGCAATGTCCGCTGTCTCCCGGTCTCTGATTTCTCCTACCATAATGACATCTGGATCCTGCCGTAAAATCTCCCTTAAAGCACTTGCAAAAGTAAACCCAATTTCTGAATTCACCTGAGTTTGGTTAATCCCCGCCACCTCATATTCGACGGGATCCTCAACGGTCATGATCCGGCGTTCAGGTTTGTGAATCCTTCTAATAAAGGCTGTGAGGGAAGTCGACTTACCCGATCCAGTAGGCCCCGTAACCAAGACAATCCCATGGGGTTTATCCAAGATGGATACGATATTTTTTTCATCCTCTGCAACTAAGCCAAGCTCCCTCATCGACAAAGGTTGAGACTTTTCATTGAGCAAACGTAAACTAATGCTCTCACCATAAAGAGTAGGCAGAGTGGACACACGGATATCGAGGTCACTTTGTCCTTGGTTGAAAGTAATTCTTCCACCTTGGGGCCTTCTTTTTTCTGAAATATTGATGGCGCTCATAATCTTGATCCGGGAGATGATGGCGTCTTGAAAACTTCTCAGGTTGTCCGGTACCCGCACGGGTACTAACTGACCGTCTATCCGGTAGCGTATTTGGAGGGTTTCCTTGTGGGGCTCGAAGTGAATATCAGTAGCCCGGTCGACAATCGCCCGCTGAATAACTTCGTTCACAAATCGGATAATTGCAGCATTCTGATCTTCAAGGTCATCCTGCGCATCTTCTTCCCCGTCCACATCAAGATCTGAATCATCCAAGCTATCGGCTCCAATTCCGAAATTCTCTGTAATTGCCCGCGAAATCTTTTCCGGCGAACTTAAACTCCAAACCGGCGTCCTCCCTGATACGGCAAGAACCCAACGACTCATGCGTTTTGAGGGTGGCCAGACCGCGACCAATTCAATGCGTCCATCCTCGTCCAAACCAATTGGTAGGCAACTGTAATTGTGGATCATTCTCAGCGGAAGAAGCTTGGTCGGACTTTCGGGTAACTCAAAGTCATCCACATAAGTAAGATCTGATTTCTTTCCAATCTCACGCATTGTTTCAATCAACTCACGGGAGTATTTGGAGGCAAGTAGGCGGGCCCGGTCCTCAAGAGGCGAACTCAAGATATTAATGCGATCGATATCCGACAGATCCGGCCACCAGTCCATATCTTCGAAAGCGAATGATGCGAGAAGAACTTTTTCCTCACTTTCAAGACCGGCCGCTTCAATGGATTCGGCTTCTTCGGGGTTTGTTTTTTCTGAAATCACGGCCTTGTCTATTTCTTTTTTGGGCCAGGAACGACCAACCCGCGAGGCTTCCCCTGTTTTGTAGGAGGTTGCGGAGTCTTTGAAGACTTGGCAGCTTTCGGCGCAGAGGGATTAAAAGCGGCTCCGGTGGCTTTTGATGCTTCCGTCAAATCGATCGATTCATAAGCTAGCTGAGGATTCGAGCTTTCGTGAGTAACCTGAAAATCCTCAGGGTCAAAAATGAAAACATCTCCAGCATAATTGACAGCAGTAGAGTTTTGCTCCCAAGACAACCAGGCACTCTCTCTCGTCGACTTGTGATAAAGAGCAAAATACCATTTTCCTTCGAATTGGTAGCAACCCCGTAAATCGTAGGGAGAAGGAAGCGTTTTGACCTGGGGGATAATTTTTTTGGTCTTGGGAAGTTGACTTGGCAAGACTTTAGGAGGCGGAGGGGGGCGACCTGGTATGGCAAAGGGGCTTTGCTTTTGGGCAGATAAAAAAGCCGAGCCCGAGGTCAGAAAGCAGACAAAAACAATGGCAAGGAGAATTTTGGTAAAAAAAGTAATCATTACAAGCTAGGTCGGCTGGAAGGTTTGTCTTGGTTGGAAGCCTCCCCCTTATTTTCCCCGTCGATATCAGGCATTCCGAGAATTCTGCCCGAAGGCGAAGTAAATTTAGGCTTGTAGTCACCCTTTAAGCGATCGTCAATAGACTCTATATTTTTCTCTGTATCGTTGAAACCAGGTTTCATGATCGTGGGTTTGAGAAAAATGAGCAACTCGGTGGGGGTATACTTGACGGTCTTCGGACGAAAGAACTTCTTCCCTAAATAAGGAAGATCGCTGAGTAGGTTGTACTTAGACTCCGTGGAATCGACCTGAACTTCCTGCAATCCTCCCAAGACGATAATTTCACCATCACGCACAGTTACTACAGACTTGGCTTCTCTGATCTTTTTAGCAGGCAGGGATTGCCCTTGGTAAGTGTTACTTTGAGTTTCATCGAATTTTTCGGCCTTCACCTCGACCTCCATAAAAATCGAACCAGGTGAGATGATGGTTCCGTTTTCATCGATTTGAGGCAAGCCGATCTTCGGCTTCTTGATCTCGAGGGAGGTCTTTGCCGTAATCTTACTTTGTTGCCCCGTATTAGAACCACCATCAGTTCCCGTATTATAACCAGAATAGGTTGGTATGACGATATTTCGCTCATCCTCGATAAGGATGTGCACATCGGGCGAATTGTGGGCAAAACTAAGGCTCGGCGTAGAGAAAATCCGTACATCGTTTCGCTCCGAAGACAAAGCGAATATCTGATCCCAGCGGACCCCTGTTAACTTCCAGTCCTCCATTTGAAAGGGCATAACCGTATTCAAACCAGGAATCCCGAGTACACCCTGTAGAGTTTCTTTGGGCACATTTTGAGCGACTGACGTGGAAATATCATCACCCGTACCCAATAAGCCATCGGGACCCGCCGATGTAACTTGCTGGTTTCCCGTCAAGGTTTCTCCAAAAAGACCTTCGCCTCGAGGACCTCTAGCATACTTAGACCACTCTAGGTTTCCCAGCAAGGCATCGATCCCCCTTTGGTTTTGTTCCGTCAGGTCAACCATCACAAAAATCGTATCAATACGGGCTTGGGGAAGCGGTTCATCCAACGAATCTATCATGCGACCAATTTCAACGATATCCTCCTTCGTTCCATAGACTAATATTGCGTTACTTCTCTCATCTGAGGAAATCGTTATGAAGTCACTGAACTCATGAGACCCCTCACCTGCACTGTCCGCCCCTGCAGTTGCGGCGTTTGGGGCAGCAGTTGCAGCCGGGGTGGGCACTGCTGGTTTACCTGCGGTGGTCCCGGAAGTCGGGCGGGCGGCCGTTTTCCTGCCTTGAACCTGTTGCTTGATACGCTGCTGATTCTTGATTACCTCGTCGAGTATGGTCTGGATATCTTTAGTCTCAGCATGTTGCAATTTGAATAGTTTGCTCGTGGTCTTCATTTTCACAGGTGCGTCCAAGGTCTCCAAGATGAACTCAAGGGTCTCAATGTTCTCCGCTTTTGTCACAATGATCAACTTACCCGTTCTTTCGTCGGAATCGATTTGTGTAGTACCCCCCAGAAAAGGCTTTAGGCTTCCTTCGATCATGGTTTTCATCTTGCTCTCGAGTTCACGGGCTCCCGCATGCTTAGTTGGCCAAACGAAAAACTTGGTTCCGAGTTCTTCGGAAGAAATGGCCCGGTCCATGTTTTCGAGCAATCTTTCCATCCTTTGCAAGTTGAGCAAAGCATCAGTCACCAGAATACTGTTTGCGTTTTCAAGCAAAACCATTTGTCCAACTTCAGTCTTGAAAGGAGTCAGGTGCGTCAAAATGTCTTTGGCTTGAGCATAATTCAATTTGAACAACTTCATGTAAATCTTTTGGCTTGGCTCGAAAACGGATGCTGGACCTTCGATCCAAATGGGCACATGCATATTGATTTTTGCAGCCCCGACCGCCTTGTAAAATTTGTCTGAAATCTTGCTGATACCGACTCCATGCATGGACAGCAAACTCTCCACAACTTGGATCGTTTCACCCTTGGTAAGAGGGTCCTCGCTGTTAAAATTGATTTCCATTTGAGGAAGGTCTGTTGCCCGCCTCAAGATGATCCAGCCCGTGTACTGTTGAATCATATCGAGGAGCATATTGGCATCCGCCTTGCGGAGTTTGAAAGGCCTCGTCTCCTTCGTTTTGAGATCAGGAACATTTTCCAATTCGAGTGGGGGACGCGTACCCGGAGGATAAAGTCCGACATCTGAATCAATAATAGGTTGAATAGGGGCAGAGGGTTGAAGTACAGGAGGAGTGGAGGGCAAGGTAGCAGAAGATGCAGGCGGTGCGAATTGGTTCGGGGTAATTCCAGCGGACGGGGCAGGAGGGATAGCAGAGGGAACGGGAGGAATAACCGAAGGGGGAGCAGGAGGAAAACCGGGTGGAAACGGAGGAACACCCGAAGGCCTGGAAGGAAGGGGTTGCTGAGCAGAAACAAGCCCATGCCCAATGGTCACAATCACGGATATCCAAATCAAAAGGTTTAATCGATTCATTCGTTCTCTGGTATAGGGGACTGGGTTAATTCCTAAATTCTACGGAACTAATGTCGAAAGTGGCGTTATAGACTTCCGGGTTCGGTCTGTAGTTGGGGGTTATTTTGACTTCGCTAAAGAAAATATACTTTTCCCGCCCGTCCAAAAAGAATTCGTTGATGAACAAAGTAAGGTCGCCCCAACTCACACCGCTAAGAGTCACTTCGACATTGTGCTGCGAATACCTTTCGTTCTTTTCCGACTTGCGCCCACCCCGGAGGCGGGCCATCTGCTCCCTTCCCTTGAAAAGTTTCAGTCTGATCAAATCGACCTCGTTTTGCAACGCTCTCAAATCGTAGCTTACCCCTTTTTGTTCTTTTCTCTTTTCCTCGAGCTCACGGTTGATTGCTGGTTCCTGGCCAAGGACTTGATCATGGCCCTCGATTAATCCGCCAACCTTATCCCATTCTTTGTATTTATCGAAACCCGAGCCAAGAAGCTTAATAGAACAAAACAAAACGACTGTCCAAATCGAGAAAAGCAAAAGGGTTTGCTCCCGACCGCTCAACTTGAAGAAAATGGATGTGATCGAATTCATCCCTCGACTTTTGAAGTTTCTTTTTCCGAAGACGATCTGGGCAAATTCGTTTGGACCGGCTTTTCTTCAAGCATTTGAATATCCACACTAAAACTGACTCCACCGGTCTTGAGCGTATCGATTTTTGGTTCTTTTTTAAGTTTCTCGACGATCTGGGTTTGCTCCAAATTGGCAAAAAAGTCGTTCACTGCCTGAAAACTCGTACCTTGGCCTTTGAACTGGACATCGTATCGGCTCTTGAACTCGGCAAAGGTGAGCCAGAGGTTGGCTTGTCCTTGTGTGTTTGTTCCCGCATGCATCATGATTCTCTCGAGTGAACCGATCGGGTCGATGCCTCCCCTCTTGTTTTCATCAAGCTTTTGAAGCAAAGCCATCGCATCGAGAACGGTCGGTTTATTCGAGTTTTTGATTCCCTCTTCAACCCATAAATCTTTGATCTTCACCGAACCTATCTCTATGACGATAAATAAAAGAAGCAGGGCAGCCATTGAAACAAACGAGGCCAATACCCCTTTCCATCGAAGAGCGGCTTGCCTTCTTCTTTTTCGTTCCTGAACCTTGAAGTCAGATGGACGGACATCAAAACTCCATAGTTCTTCAGCAGAAATGACTACGGGCTGTCGCAACTCGGGGTTGTCGGTATTCCACCACTCGTTTTCGAACTTGAAAAACCCGTTACTTGTTCTTGAAACCTCCCCAGCAATCAAGACTTCCTGAATATGGTCGAAATGTGCAAGGTCGAACATAGACAACAATTTCCCACGCACCGCTTCGAATTCTTCGCTGTCACCGGCATCCACAGGTAAGGAATGCATCGCGTGCGGAACGGTTGTTCCTGAATCAAAAGACGCAGCGGTCAAGGTTTCATCATGCAGGAGAAAGACGATGCTCGGTTTTTCGTACTCATTTCCCACTAGGGAAACAAAAGAAGGGAAGACCCTCCTGAAATACTCCAAGTTCTGCCAACCTAATTGACGTAATTTGACAAACGGAGTTGCAAAAATCAAAATCTTGCGAGTCTTAGGACAACCGTGAAAGCCCCAAGCCAATTGATCGGGAGGGAAAGGAGAGAATGAATCCAAGTCAAGGGCTTGGAGGCAAAAATCAATGAAATCTTCAGGAGCAATATCACTCGGCACCTCGAGGGTTTCGCAAAAGAAATGCTCACCTGGGAGCAGAAGGGTGATTTCTCTCAATTCTCCTATCGGAAAATCGGAAGGACTTTCGGGGTTTTCGGCCATGGGGTTAGGGTTAAAAGTTAGCGCTCACAACTAGGTCAGTCGACCATATTTTCGTTTTCCCGAATAGACAGAACTTTAAAAGGATATCCCAAATTTGGGCCATTCCTTGAAGGAGGTCTCCTCACGGTTCCGTTTTGAGGGGCCAAAGCACCGCCAGAGGAAAGCACGGCATGAAGTTGGAAGTTAGCCAACCCCCTGGTTACAGTTACTTCCACCCGGAACATTGTGACGGAAGTGCTCATTGCAAGCGAACTGTTTGCGCGAAGAGGCATCATTCCAGGATCATTGGGATTCGTATAAAAGCCTTCCCCGTTGCCCGTCGACGGGCCATCCATGAATTCTTCGTATAAGCGATCGTCATCTCCGCAAAGAAAACGCATGAGGAAAGGGCTTGCGTTATTCACATTGACTGGACCTTGATTAAAAAAAGAAAAGGACTCGCGAAAATTCTTCATATTGACCGTCTCTATTCCCTGAGCATCGAAAAAGATACCGCTCCGGTCAGGATCCTCAGGATCATGGGCAAAACCTTTGATCATCCGAAATTCCTCAAAACTGTTGATTTTCTTTCCTGGGGTAAAGTACGGGTGATCTAAGTCCTCGTAATAGTCATCCTCAGCACCCTCCTCACGCTCATCCTCATCTGCATCGACCCAATCCATCATGCTATCGTAAAAAGGCTGCCCGTCATCTTCATCCACCAACGAATCTTCTTCTGCCTGCATCAATGCAAACAATGCCACAAGATCCTTCTCCTTGACTTTTGAGATGGGGACTTTGGCCGACTCGTCAATGAGACGGACCGACCAGGTCACTCCGTCCTCGGTGGGAGAAATCCCCGCATAGGCAAGAGGTTCGCCCCACCCTTGAGCGGGCGAATAGAGCTTACCTTCGAACATTTTAAATTCAGCGAGTACGCCAACTGCAATATCCAAAGCAGAGTAGGCATGAATTCGCAAATCGTCTTTTCGGTGGAATTGATCGAGGTGTCTCGCTTCCCGGATTCCCTCTTCCATTAAACGTAAACAAAGAACCGAGAGCAGTACGATCAGAGCAAGAATGAAGATCAGAATGGAGCCCTTTCTCCGATTCTTGTTTGATTTCATTGGGGCTCCTCCTTCAATCCATTGGGGGAAAGACGTTCGATAGGAATGGTGATCGTTCGATCCAAGTCTTCCTCTTCGCCACGGAAAACCAACTTGATGAAGGCTGGCAATTGAAACTTTCCGTCCGTTTTTTCGCTTTCCCTCAATTCGGTCGGATATTCCCATTCTTTAAAGTCGAGTTCCTGATCATCCTCGTCCCCGTAGTAACAGTAGTGAATTGTCTCGCAAAAAGGACTGATCAAGGTTTTGAACAATTCATCCTCGTTCTCAGGGGCCATTTCGCCCTCCTCATTTTTCTCAAGCTCCTGAAGTTCAGAGAACCAGGCGATGCTCAAGCCTTCCCCTTCATCGAAATAAAGATAAGCATGAACCCGGTTGGCCGGGCCTTTTGGCCAAACGAAAAAAGGAGGAGCCTCTCGAAGATAAAAGTAAACTAAAGGATCCTCGCTATCAGAAAAACCAACTGGTCTACGCAAATCGATCGCTTGGGTCCCTGAAGAATTGAGGTTGGGCACCGTTGCCTCCTCCATAATCGCCGTAAGAAAGCGGGCGACACCATTGACATGAGAATCAAATGCATCCTTGGAACTAGGCCCATCGACCCATCGTTTGGAAATCGAAACGAGCAGATCAGTCGAGGAAACAAGCAAAAGTCCACCGATTGCCAAGGCTACCAAAACCTCCAACATGGAAAATCCTTTTTGCATCAAAATCTTCTTCTTTCCTCCCGCATTTCTTCCATTTGCTTTCTTTTCTCCTCAAGCAAACGACCACGTTCGGTCGAAAAATCCGAATTCTTCGACCAAGTCGGTCGGAACAAGTACATGACATATTTTTTTTCGTCACCTTCGACCTCAAATTCATCGCTACCGTCATAGCTAAGAGTTAACGAAACTCGAAATACATCCAAAACCTCCGTCATTTCAATTTCGGTTTCCCATCGAACCTCTCCCATCGTAAGGGCTTGAATATCCCCTCCGTCCTCCATTTTTTCGTAATCGGTTTGCTCAAAGATCTGAGCACGAATCCAAACCAAATCTCCTTCTAGGTCCCTTACATTTTTCCGATTAACGATTTCTTTCGAAACCAAGCCCACTCCTTCCACTAGAAAAACAGCCGACATCCCGAACAAAGCTAATGCAATCAGTACTTCGAGCAGCATAAACCCTCCCGATGAAGGATGGAGTGAGATTCTTTTTCTAGGGAATGGGATCATTCCTCTTTGCTCAAAGGATAACCCGAAAACGGGTCAAATTCGATAATTTCGATCTCTTCTTCACCCATTATTTCGATCTCAACTTGAAAAGGCATGCTCGTGCCAAAATGAAAAGGCACTCTCCCGACAACCAAGAGGTCTTCGTCATACAGGGAATCCCCACCCGCCAAACCAGCCATTGGGCCCTTTGCCCTAAAAATGACTTGAGGAAGAAGATCTTCCTCTCTTAATTCTGCCAAATCCTCTTTCTCAAAAATAGCATGAGTAACGAGAACCTTCCCCATGCCATCCGAGACAAGAAAAGTCGCATTTTCTTCCGAGTAGGACAGATAGCTAGCACGCTTGCTTTCGCTGGCGTAGTAGAAGGAATCCATGACTGCCTTGCCCAATACACGGGCAGGAGGTTCATACTTACTGGCTTCAACAAAGGCACCCGCATTGATTGCAACTAACCCGATCAATACTCCGATCAAGGCCAGAACCAGCAAGACCTCGATTAGGGTGAACGCACGAACGCCACCCGCGCGCCTTCGTACGATCAAGTCAATTCCCGTCCCAATTGCCGATTGTTTTTCCGTCTGGGGTTACCGTCCATAAATCAAAATCACCCGTATTTTTGGCCCCTGGGTACTTGTATTGGTACTGATTATTCCATGGATCAAGCAAAGCAGAAGCTTTCTTGACCACAGGATCAATACCTGTCTTGGGGGCACTCATTAGATCGTTGAGGCTTTTGGGATAGGCTCTCGCCTTGAGAAAATATAATTCAACATACTGCTTGCCTGCTCCATTTACCCAATTTTGGGCAGCATCCTCTTGACCACCACTAAACAAATCTCCTAAGCCGTCAATGGAAAGGGCCGCTACGATACCGATCAAGGCAAGGACGATGAGGATCTCGATCAAGGTGAAACCGCGGGAAGCCTTATTGATTCCTTTGGCAATGGCGTTGGGCGTAGTAGAAACAGCGTTCGGCGTAGGTTGATTCATATCTTCAATATAGCTCAATCTTTTATACTTTGGCAAGTTTCGAGAGTAATCTTCATATAACCTACACTTCTCAAGTTACTCTTTGGTTACATAATTAATACTCCTTGGTTTTGTCCATCCAATCGTGCTGTCCGGAAAAGTCGAATATTCTTGCCTCCAAGCTTATTTCGTTCCAAAATTTTTCCGTGACTCTTGCAGATTATCTTCCTGTCTTAATACAGATCCTATTGGCCATTGGGATGGGCCTAGGCATCTTGGCGGCAAGTCACCTCTTCGGTCAAAAGGCCACCGCCGGAAAGATTAAGGATTCTCCCTACGAATGCGGATTAGCTGCTGATACCAAGGGCGAAACCCGCTACTCGGTCAAGTTCTATGTCACAGCCATGCTCTTTATCATTTTTGACATCGATGTCGTATTTCTCATTCCTTGGGTTCTCACCCATCGGGATCTTATGGCTTCCGGGATACCTGTCCTTGGGCCCATGCTTTTTTTCACCTTCGTCCTTGCCGTGGGCTTGATCTATGAATTGAAAAGCGGTGCGCTCGAGTGGGAGAAGTAATCGACCAGAATCAATACACGACACGGGAATCCCCCGTGAACCCTCCTTGGGAAGAAACATGCGTATAGACCGGTATATTTCCTCCAATCGGATCATCGATCTGACAAGCAAAGACCTGAAGTCAGCCTACGCCGAACTGGTGCAAACCTTCGACACCCTCCTGTCCACCGCCCCCAAGCGCAAGAAGGTACTCAAAGAATTAGTCGAACGGGAAACTGCTCTCACCAGTTATATCGGCGAAGGTGTGGCGTTACCTCACGCCCGTGTCCAAATGAATCGGCCCTATGCATTGGCAGTCGGTCGATGCCCTGCAGGTTTGTCATTCGACGGAAAGGACAGTTATGAGGATATCCGATTCGTCTTCATGCTATTGGCCAACGAAAAAGCCAAGAATTACCTCTCTTTTCTGGCAGCCTTGGCCCGTGCGTTCCAGGACAACACAGTCATGGACCAACTTTGGATGGCCCGTGAGAAGACGGAATTCAAGAATGCTGTGCGCAAAGCATTTGCAGGAACCGATGACCGACCCGCCAGACGGAGAACTAAATTTAACAAACTCTTGACCGACGAAGCGGCAAAGATTGCAAAAGCCGCCGAATGTTCGACTATCCTGATCTTTACCGATGTATTCCCTCCTAGCCTGGCACCCCGAATGACTTTTCCCGGATTCAAGCTTGTTTTGGCTGGGCAAGATGTAACCGACGAGGACAAGGACCACCATCGGGCTAATGCCACCTTGGCCGTTCGGGCCCTCTCCCGATCCAGGCTCTCCCAGTTGAGAGCAGCCATTCTGCTTGGGCTGACTCGTGAAATCTTTGGCTTTCAGGACCGCGTTTGCTGTGTCGGAGGGATTCCGGATAGCGGGCAACTCGACACGGTCCTAGTGGTCGACGTCGACGAAGAATTCGAGTCTGTTATTGGGCAAGGTGACGAAATGCTCCCAGACGATGTATCCGCCGAAGCCCTCGAGCGCATAACGGCAATCGCCACCGACTTGGCCACCGCAGGGCGCGAAGGACAATCCATCGGAGCAATGTTCATTTTAGGCGATCACAAGGAAGTGAGGAAAAGATCCAAGCAACTCATTCTCAACCCCTTTCACGGATACGCCGAAGAAGACCGGAGCATTCTTAATCCGTTCATGGACGAGACGATCAAGGAACTTGCTCTCATCGACGGTGCTTTCATTTTGCAAGGCGATGGAGTGGTGGAATCTGCCGGATGCCTCATTCAAGCCAAGGCAGACGATGTCGTCCTGCCTGGAGGACTGGGTACGAGGCATGCCGCAGCAGCAGCCATCACGCATGTCACCAACTCGATCGCGTTGGTGGTCTCCTCTTCCGGACAAGTTACCTATTTCCGCAAGGGAAGAATGTTTACTCTTTTTGAAAAATCCGAGGGCAGATCCCTGTGATGAACGGATGCTCGGTTCGCTTTCAACATCATTGCCTAGAGTCGGTTTCTTTGGAGGTTCCTTTGACCCTATTCACAACGGGCACCTGTCCCTCGCCACTCAAGCCATCGAACAAGCCAATCTCGACACCCTCCTCCTCTGTCCAGCCTATCATGCCCCGCTTCGTGCCGAAAAACCTTTTTTCCAGGCAAAGGACCGGCTTGCCATGCTTGAACGCATTGCCCACAATCAAGCCAAGATTCAAGTTTTTCCTCATGAGGTTGAGCAAGGTAAGGTTTGCTTCACGCGCGACACCCTCCTTGCGGTCCAAGAAGAGTTTCCGAACACTGAAATCCTTCTCCTTCTCGGAGCCGACCAATTCGCCAAATTACCACAGTGGAAATTCATCGATGAACTACTCGATCTTGTTACTTTTCTCGTTTTTTCAAGGAATTCCGATATGACTTCGAACACTCCCTCTTTGCCTGCACTGAAGTTCATACGAATGAAAAACGATTTCATCGACCTCTCCTCAACCCTCGTCCGTCAAAAAATTCAAAACGGAGAGTCCATAAGAAAAGACATCCCGGAACCCGCCCATGACTATCTCAACCAGCGAGACCTCCTCCAACCTTTTGCAACTTCATGAAGTCTACCTTGTCCATTGAAAATTCGGATTTGAAAAAGAACCTTCGCATTGCCTGCGATGCACTTCTCGACAAGAAAGCAATGGATATAAAGCTTCTTTATTTTGGAGAAAGTTCGCCGCTTACTGATTGCTTTGTCGTAGCCACTGGAAATTCCAACCCTCATCTTAAAGCCCTCCGAGACAATGTTGAAAAGACGCTGAAGGAGAACAAAATTGAATTATTTTCCAAAGACCGATTTCAGCCAAGCGGATGGCTTGTCATCGACGCGATCGACTTTGTCGTTCACCTTTTTTCCCAGGAACAGCGTGAGAACTATGCAATTGAACAATTATGGAAAGATGCAGTTGGCCTCACCGTCGAGGACCTCTGATTTTTTTATTTCTGGCAGTCGACTTACCTTGACCCAAAAAAAGCTTTCGGTTCGGATTGAATTTTAAATTTCAAAATTTTATAAATCAACCTTACAAAAACTCCCATGTCTAACCGTAGAAAATTCCTCAAACAAGCCGCCATCGGTTCCACTCCTTTCATTCTGCCCTCCCACATTTGGGCGGCCAAGGGAGACACTTCCCCCAATAACCGGATCAACATCGCTATTATCGGCCCGGGCAAAATGGGCAGGGGCCATGCCCACAAACTGATTCGTAATCCACGGGCTCAAATCACTGGTTTTGCTGAAATTACCGAGGTTCGTACCAAGCATACCAAGGATCTGATCGAAAAGCACTATTCACAGAACACCCCTTCCGACAGCTGGAAAGGCCTCACCATTACCAAAAATTATTTGGAGTTGCTCGAAGACAAGTCCTTGGATGCGGTTCTCATCGCCACCCCCGACCATTGGCATGGGGAGCCCACCATTCGGTCGGCCCGTGCCAAAAAACATGTATATTGCGAGAAACCAATCTCCCTCACAATCCGGGAAGGCCGGGCCATGTCCAATGCAGTAAAGGAGAACAAAGTCGTTTTTCAAACCGGAAGCCAACAACGGACCGAATACGGTGGAAAATTTCGTCGTACCGTGGAAATGATCCGCAGCGGAGCGATCGGCGAATTGAAGAAAGTACGGGTCTGCGTAGGCGGCCCCCCCGTCCCTTGCGACCTGCCCACCGAACCAGTCCCCGCGGGCATCGACTGGGATGCCTGGCTGGGACCTGCCCCCGTTCGAGGCTTCAACAAGATTCTCTGCCCAGATGATGTGCACAATCATTTCCCCGCTTGGAGAAGATACAGGGAATATTGCAATGGCAGTCTTGCCGATATGGGTGCTCATCACTTTGACATCGGACAGTGGGCTATGGGTGCCGACAACACTGGCCCGGTCAAAATCATCCCTCCTAAGGAAGGAAACCGTGACCTGAAAATGATCTATGCCAATGGCATAGAAGTCATCCACGGTAATACCCCTAATTGGAAAGGAGGGACAATTTTTTACGGTACGGAAGGAACCATTTGGGTAGATCGCGGGCCTTGGAAATCGGATCCCGAAAATTTAATCAAGGACTACAAGGCATCCGTAAGCCTTCGCCGACCCAAGAACCACCATGACGATTGGCTCGACTGCATCCACTCGGGAGAACTCCCCCTCGCCCACGTCGAAGCCGGTCATCGCACCGCCAGCCTTTGCCAGCTTTCCAACATCGGTTACGAACTTCGACGCGAACTGACTTGGGACCCGAAAAAGGAAGTCTTTGTCGGGGACAAGGAAGCCAACAAGCTTACCGACCGCAAGAGACGCAAGAAATGGTACCGGGTCTAACGATGGCGACAAACAGACCGGGAAGAACCCTAATTTCCTCCTATCGCACGGCCTTCACGCCTCGGCACAAGTAATCGAAAAAACAACTTATGCCATGGAACAACCTCAACTAAGCAATCTCAAACCCGTTGATCCTTCTCCCAAATTGCATTGGGGAATGAACGAAAAAGTATTCTGCTTACTCCTGCACCTCAGTCAATTGGCGGGTATGGTTCTTCCTGGTGCAGGTCTCGTATTGCCTATCGTCATGTGGGCGACGGAAAAAGACAATTCCCACCTGATCGACGAACATGGCAAAGTCGTCTTCAATTGGATGATTTCCTCTCTGATCTACAGCCTCGTCTCGGGAGTCCTTTGTTTTTTCCTAATTGGAATCCCCATCTTAGTGGTTCTAGTCATATTGATGGTCATATTCCCCATCATCGGGGGAATCAAGGCCAACGATGGAATCGTTTGGAAGTATCCTCTCTCTATTTCCTTTTTTTCTACCCCTGGCGTTAGGTAACCCGACAGGCTCAAGGAAATCAGGGAAGTATCCTCATTTTCTCCTTCCTTCATCTGGGAAACCTTTTTGGATATCCTTGAAAGTCTTGGTTCCATGCATAAGAAACAGGGCAACAAAAAACAGGGGTAAACCCAAAACCAGAGCAGACGAAAAAAGACAAAAAGACAACACCAGCAAACCAGCACCTCTTCGAAATTTCGGTTCCCTGAATAAACGGGTTCTGAATAGCTGAGCACACGGGTCTTCCTCCAACCAGAAGCTTATCCACGGGTGAAGAACATAAACAATTAGAAAGCAAAAGAAAAAGAATAGGCTTACGGATCCGTTTCCGAGAGAAATCACCGAAAGGAAAAGAAGCATTACGGCCAGAAACAAACGGTATTGACCCGGTTTCTCGGGTTTATTTTTTTTCTTGCGTAGACTGCTTTTTTTCCGCCTCGCCTGCTCTTGGTCGAAAACGCGCCTTTCTTCTTCCGTAAGGGACTGGATTCCCCGATTGAATTCCTTATCCAAAATATGCATGACCTCGGAGCGATCTATCTTGGTGCTCCTACCTGACTGAGCTGTCTTTTCAGGTACCTCAACGCGTTTTTCTTCAGCCGATGAAGAACTTTGATTGCCCTGAGTTTGTTTCGACGAATTTTTTCTTTTTCGTTTCCTTCGGTTTCTTTCTTTAAAATAAACCTGTCGTTCCTTCAGTCCGAGCGACTCAAGTCCCTCAGCGTATTTCTTATCCATCTCCCGAGCAATTTCATCACTGGTGGGGCCTTTCTTTTCGGGATCAGGCAGAAGATCAACAGGCTCTACGGGTAGAGTTACTTCTCCAACCGGTGCCTCGCTTACGGGATCGGATGACTCCGTTGCCGGCTCTTCCTCCGGAGGCGGTTCGGTAACTTCGAGTACCTCCGGTAGCTTCGGTTCGGAAACTTCCTCCTCTTTGCTCAATTGCGGTTGAACCGAAGGGGTTTCCCGTTCTTCCAAAGGTTGGTCTCCAGGCAATTCAACCGTGGGTTCTTCGAGTTCCTCAATCGGTTCCCCATCATCTTCCATCGGATCTTCCTCGACGACAAAGTCAACGGTTTCCTCTTCAGGTTCATCGGTTGTTGCTTCGTCTACTCCATCAACTTCAATTTTTCCCTGATAGCCGAATATCCCACGCTGGTACAAACCGTCGAACCCAAGAAAGCTTACCGAGATCTCAAACTCTTCTTCCCTTTCCAACGATTCAGCCCACTCGGTCTGAGCAGGCGGGAGCAAGAGGGAAAAGTCTACCTCCGAGCCAAGCAAGTCACCCACCATCGTCTGCCCTCCTTCGAACTGGGGATCGTGCGGATTGGCAAAGGTCCTGGACAAGGACTCGAAACGAAAAAGGGCAGTGCAAACGAGACCCTGGAACGGGGCAACAAGCTCATCCGCCTCCGAACCAAGCTTTCTATTTTCCTTGAGAAAGGTCAGAGCATCGATCAATTCCGTATAACTCATCAATTAAGCATTTAGGCTTGTTACAATCCGAGGAATGAACAGCAAGATTCCCAACCAAAAGCACATGACTCCAAAATCACTTGCAGCCGAAGAGATGCAACAGGGTATGCTGATGAACATAAGAATCACCGAACTGGTGGTCAAGCACCCCAATGTAGACTTAACTTCCTCGGAAATCACTTCGCCCAAGCCGGCCCTCTGCAAGGCTTGCTTCTCTTGAGTGGTAAGAGCCATGATTCCGCGCTCCTTTTTCTTCTGCAGAATACCAACGAGATGAGCAGGGTCCGAAGCGGGGCCCACGGTCCCCCTTGAAACTCGAAACTTTGGTACCGGAGGTAGACGCATTGGTCCGCTCCTTCGATGATTGAACTTGGGAGTAGATTTCAAGGTCCGCTTGAGTGGTTTTCTTGAGGGAACAGCGTGTCCAACGCGTTTTGACTTCGAACCTGATCTCTTGATGACTTTTAGTTTTCGGGGTTTCCCCCAGAACAACCTCTTGTCGCGACCCGGTGCCGCCACATCGGAGGATTTTTTGTAGAGTTTTCTCTCGGAAGCCCTTCGGGGTTTTGCTTTTTTAGGCAACTTCACACGCTTCGTACGATGAACCGCTTGCCTAATGACCTCCTGAGGCTGTACGGGATTAGTCTCCTTGGGGAGCACGGCTTCTGGTTCCTCGCAAATAGGCTCCGGGTCAGAAAAAGATTCTTCTTGGGAGTCTCCTTCCAAAGCTTGTCCAAAGATCGCCCGATCATAAAGGGTGTCATAAGAAACCAGACGACCCCAGAGCTCGAAATCATCTTCTTTGGTACATTCCTTGACCCAATCGTTCGACGACGGCAACATCATCACGGCAATTTGTAAGTCATGCCCCTTTAAACCGCAAATAATCGTCTGACCGCCCTCATACTCCATTCCAACCTTCGATCCAAAAGTTCGAGATGAAGAAAAGAAGCGGAGTTCGAGTAAGAACTTTGCCCGCCCGAAGGATTCAACACTTTCTTTGGCTTGTGAACCAGGTACGCGATCCCGAATCAATCTCTTCAGTTCTGCAACTAAACCTTGGAATGCCATATTTGAACTATGGCACGAATGAATGGAGGTAATCCATTACAAAAATCGGTCTGATTTATAAGGGAAACCCAACTTGATCTATGGCAAGATCAGATAATCGGACGTTCGATAGTCGTAAAGCACGGGTCTGCCCTCGTGATTCCTGACGAAATAAAGCCAATCAGACATTTCGTTTCTCCAAAGATGAGGCCATGTGCCCTCCTGAGTCCAGAGCCAACCCAGCTCCCTGTGCCAAAGCCATAATCCACTTTCCTCGTCCGGCACCACGAAGACCCATCCGAGCTCGGAATGGAAAATCCATTCGGTTTGGCCGAACATCCTGAACTCACCGAACCAGTCCGAGGAGCACCAACCACCCTCGGATTTGGGCATATCACTCCACCAAGCCCCTGGAACATCCTCCCGGGTCACGAACTTCCTCAAGCTTCCAATGTGCCTCCCCGCAGCATTACTGGAATAGGCACGATAGTAATACCTTATACCCGGTTCAAGATCGTTAACGAAAACCGAAAAATCAAGGGTTTCCTCATTTAATTGAGCCGATACCCAGATTGGGTTTTCACCCATAATACTCTGGCTAAGAACAACGCCCACTTCGAGGACAGGAGAACTGCCCTCGCTCAGGATTCGGGCCTGGAATTCATAGCCACCATCTGGACCCTCCTTGTGAAACCCAGTCCATACGATCGGAACCAAGCCATCCTCTTCCTGTGGATGGGGCTCATGGGGACCAGGATGTTGCTCCTCCTCATCTTCTTGCTCATGCGGTTTGGGGTGCTCGCTCTCGTACTCATACAAAATGGTTACCTCGGAAGAAGTCAAAGCACGGTCCCAAACGAACAAATCATCGATTGATCCATGAAAAGGTTCCCGGTCGTCCAAAGCCTCCGCAGTTGGCAAGTAGGCCCCGATCACCGAGAAAATATCGGCCCCTGCCTCAATAAATGCGGTCTCGTCAAGGTTACCGTTCATGTACAAATTGTGGGAATCCCCATCCCGAACCAAAACCAAGTGCGTCCATACATGCCGCTCGACCGCGGAACCTTCGACTCTCCCAAAAAAATATTGCTCCAAATTGCCCTCGCGAACGCCCCAGACCGGCTCACCATTGTTAGAAAGAATATTGAAATATCCACTGCCTTTTTCCTCCGCAGGCAGAACCCAAACCGACAAAGTGTAACGGCTCCCCAACTCCAAGGGTGGAAGTTCGACATAATCATCGTCTCCATCAAAACGGAGGGCCATCCCCTCCTCTCCAAATCGGTTGGGTCCCGGCTCGGTTCCATGAATCACCCCATTATCTTGAAGGTCCAACTCCTCCAATGCATTGCCGTCGAGGGGATAAAATCGGATCAAGCCAAGATCGAGCCCATGGCTTTCCATTTCGTGAAGTTCCTCTACCTCGGCGACTGGCAAGGCCCGATTCCAAACAATCAAATCATCAATCGATCCATGAAAGGGTTCCCGATCGTCCAAAGCCTCGGCGGTAGGCAAATAGGCCCCGATTACCGAGAAAGCATCAGCACTCGCCTCAACCTCCGCGACCTCGTCAAGATTCCCGTTTTGGTACAAGCTGTGAGAATCTCCATCCCGAACCAAGACCAGGTGAGTCCAAGTATTCCTTTCGATGGCGGAACCTTCGACCCTCCCAAAAAAGTATTGCTCAAGGTTACCTTCGCGTACCCCCCAAACTGGCTCGCCGTTGTTCGAAAGAACATTGAAATACCCGCCGCCTTTTTCCTCCGCAGGAAGAACCCAAACCGACAAAGTGTAAGCGCTTCCTAATTCCAAGGACGGAAGTTGGACATAATCATCCTCACCGTCGAAGAAGAGAGCCATACCCTCTTCACCGAACCGGTTCGTTCCAGGAAGCGCTCCGTGGATCAAACCATGAAGATTATTCCCCGATTCATCGCTTGCATTCCCGTCGAGGAAATAAACGGCAAACAAATCACTCTCCGGCTCTGAAGGTTGCAGATCGCCACTGCCCTCCCCAAGTCCAGCGACATATTCCTCCCAATCAGAGATGCCGTCTCCGTCGTGATCTCCATGATAGGAAATTTCGATATCGAGGGCCGTCAGGTCACCCTCAACTAAAAGTAAACTCTCGAAGGTTTGAGTCGATTCGTTCCAAGCACCATACCTTGAGGCGGGCTCCCCCACCTCCCATTCATCGTCCAACTCCCCGTTTTCATTACCATCCTTGAAAGCCAAGATTTCGTACTCCTGGCCCATCGGCAAGGTAAAGCTAAAGGTAAAGTCAGCCCCTTCATTGGAAAGAATTTTCTCTCTGATTATACTAGATCCATCCAGCACCCATACGATAACCGGCCCAGGGACCGGACCTTCATAAAACACTTCACCTGAAACCGTCGCGTTTTGCTCGGGAAGAGCATCCTGCAAATGAATGTCGAAATCCGTTCGCGATGTATTGACTTGAATTGGACTGTGGTGATTATAAGCCCAAGGCTCATCCTCGTTGGGCCAGCCATCCGCATTAACATCGCGGAATGCCTTCACTTTGTAACTTTGGCCACGCTGAACCACGAAACTAAACAGACCGGGTTGAGCCATCGATTTCTCTTTGACCGTATGTCCGAATTGATCAAGGAGCCGCACCAGATACGGCCCGTTTTCAATCACTCCGGAATAACTGACTTGCCCACCCAAATCGACAACAGCAACTTCACCCTCGAAGGCTCCGAGATCAGGACCTAGGTCATTGGTGCGGGAGACATTGCTGAAATCAAGATATAAGAATCCGACGGGAGTCAAATCACCTGCATCGACGAAAGGTGAACCTAGGCGCAAGCGAAAGTCGTTGTAAAGCGGGTCGACGAAGAGTGGATCGGCGTCTGTAAAATCGCCATGACCTCCTTCGATAACGGAATGATGAGAAAGGAAATAGCTTGAATGGATACTCGCCGAGGGATTTGCAACCCCGGTGTTCCCCCATGCAATTGTATTATTGAAGGTAATATTTGCATCCGATCCAGCATAGAAAGCCCCTCCGTCGCTGGCATTATTGTCGGAAAAAGTCGAATGGGTAACAGTTGCGTTGCTGTCCCAAACGACCAGCGCCCCCCCCTTATGAGCTTGGTTTCCATAGGCCAAAGCATTGTAAAATAAGGCTGAGCTTTTCTCGCTCAGTTTGACAGCCCCACCCCATTCAGCCGAATTCGCCTGAAAAAGACAGGAATAAATAATAGGTGAGCCACCGTTGTACACGGCAATTCCTCCCCCCCCGCTTTGGCTTCCCTCCGCCACATTGTGTATAAAAGCAAGACCATGCAAAGAGGGGCTGCCATTGTTGACCAAAATACCCGCCCCCCTTTTGTCCCACTGACTGGGTCCATCAGCCCGACCATAGGCAATAATGAAATTACTCAACTGAGCGGTTCGGTCGACCCCTGAGGCATTGACCACGTGATAAGAATTATCGTTGGGCCAATTTTCTCCACCAATGTCACCACTAAGCCAGGAGGTCCAGCCATTGTCGATGCGTTCGCTCTCGGAGTTTTCGTGTCCCTTGAATCCCCCGATGATTTGAAGTCTGTTCTTTAGCTGGAAGACAGAATTCCGGTCGCTCTGAGTCTGGCCAGGTCCAACATCCGGCTTATATACTCCCTCGGCCACCCAGATTTGTGTCCGGGTGACACCGTCCGCTTCGGCGAGGGCGGATTGCAGATTATCATAGGCATCAACCCAGGAAGTGCCATCCTTGTTTCCACTCGCATTGTCATCCACCCGGATCACCTTGCTAACGGGGGGGATTGACCAGATACTAAGCGGGTTAGAGGATGCGGCGAGCTCCTCGGTATCAGAGTATCCATCCCCGTCGTCGTCCAAATCGACATCGTTATCCAAACCATCCCCGTCCGGGTCTTCATTCACATCGAGGAGATCCACATAAAATGGCTTTTCAAAGGAGGCATTGAGCTCGTCGGTCACCCGGACGCGCACGGTATAGGAATTGGAATGAGTCTCGTAATCAAACACAGCCGCCGTGCGGAGAGTTCCGTCCGGATCAAGGCTGAAGAGGCTATTATTATCATCCCCGTACCCGGAAACCAAGCTGTAGACATGAGTCAGAATTTGGTCGGACTCGAGGAGGTAGGTGGAAGTATTTCCATTGTGATCATTCCATTTTCCCGCACTACCACCACTCCCATACAATTGAAGAAAGTCAGCTCCATTTGTCGGCTGATTCAACGCCCAATTTGAAAACAACCCATTGAACGGATTGCCATTGGCGTCCCCCTGCCAAAACAGCAGGCCTTGCCCACTATATTCCTCGCCTTCCTCGCCTTCCGGACCCTCCGTCCAACGCCACTCCCCTTCCACCGCCACATGATTTGCACCCAACCAGGTATGTTTTCCCGCTTGGGCCGCAAGGTGAGCGGTCAGGTTGTGCTCCGCTTCGCTCGTTACGGTGGCCAGGTAAACCCAATGGAAAGGATCGGCCGCATTGGCCGCATCGGCCGCCGCTTTGGCATCCGCCCAGCTAATATTGGCTCCATGGTCGATCAAATCGTAGCCCTTCCATCCGATGTGCGGATCGTCGGGGTCGACGGCATTGAACTTGCCCACAACCGTACCCACGGGTTCGTCCTCGTCGAATTCCAACACGTCCGCCCACTCGTCGATCTCGTACAAAACATTGGACTGGGGAACTCCATGAAGATCAGGAACCACTGAAAGTGCATCAAGTGCGGGACCACCTGTGACGTCCGAACCCAGCACCGATCCGGTATCGATGTTCTCGAGTGTAGGAAGAACTTGGTTCAGGACGAAATTACGACCCTCCACCCCCTTGAAATCGTTCAAGAAAGCTTGCACATTCGCATAACCGAGAGAGCTCATCGTCGAAAAATAGCTGTTGATTCCACTGCCCGCGGCCCCCGCTCCGCTGTCGAACTGAGTCTTCATCGTATGAGTCATTTGCCTGATACCCGAAGTATGACCAAGTTCCCTGAGTTTGTAATCCAAGTAGCGAACCGCCAGGTAGGAAGCGGCGTTTTGAGTATTCGTTTGCACCGTCTCTCCATCTCCCACTGCGGCAAGCAGGGCGTCGATTTCAGCATCAGTTGGTTCAGTCCCAAGAGTGGACAAAACTTCATAATCCATTCCAATGAGGAAGTGGGCCAAGCCCGCTTTGAACCACGATCCATAACTGACGCCATCGCCCGTGATATCCCCGGAGTAGCTGTTTTGGGCCAACAAAATTTCAGCAACCTTTTTGGTAACAGTGTTTTGAACAAGCCGCATATCCGGTAAGGTAAGCAAATCGGATAGTACAAGTTCGATGGACACCGAATCTACCAGAGACCCAGTATGCGAAAAATTTATTCTGCCCCATTGTAAACCGGCATGTTCTTCATACACCGTCATGTTCCAGTCATCGGTCGAATCGACGGTCCATCCATAAGCGTCGAAGATCAGTTCCTCGGCCGACTTCATCCAGCCGGTCTGAAGGTTGTGGATCAACTCTTCTTTTTCGGCACTGAAACCAAGAAAGGGATCAGGACGGATATCGATCGGAGCCCGGTTGGCGACAGGCCCGACGTCATAGAAAAAGACCGTGCCGGCATCCGTATTGCCCCAATAATCGGTACTGGGAGCTCCAATTGCAAGGACTCCGTCCGACAAAGATACCGCGGACCCGAATTCGTCCGATACGTTGGCATCTTGGGCAATGATCCTGTCAAGGAGGGTGGCGGATCCATTCTGCTCGATCCGGTAGAGGTAGACGGCGCCTGCGTTCGCCAGGCCTCCGTGCGTTTCTTGATAAGCCCCGACGGCAAGAAGATCTTCATCCAAAGAAAGGATAGAGCCAAGTTTCGCACCGGCAGGCCCATCCTCGACCTTGTCGAGGAATGAAAGCGATCCGTTCTGCTCCAGTCGGAAAAGATAGGCGGCGCCGGCTGAGCTCAGACCATTGGGATCATGCATGTACGCCCCAACCGCAAAGGTGTCTCCAAAAAGCGAAACGGACCGGCCAAATTCGTCGTGAGCCGAAGCATCTGATGCCGTGACCTTGCCCAACTCGGTAACCGAACCGTTCTGCTCCAGTTGGAAAAGATAGGCGGAACCGGCATCAACAACCCCTGCGTGATCATCGTCATATGCCCCGACCGAAAGCAAGTTACCCGAAAGGGAAACCGAAGAACCGAATTTGTCGGAAGCGTTGGCATCCGAAGCGGTGACCTTGCTTAACTGTGAAACGGTTCCGTTTTGCTCGACTCGGTAAAAGTACGCCGAACCGGCATTGACGATTCCGCCATGATCATGGTGCGGAGATCCGACCGCCACAAAGTGATCCGAAACGGAGATGGAATAGCCGAAATTGTCGGAGTTATTTAAGTCCGAAGGAACGAGTTTTTGCAAAAAGTGAGCCGAACCGTTTTGCTCGATTTGGTAGAGGTAAGCGG
>Ga0233432_10001128_pt1 | contig 25850 bp, 21 predicted proteins | sample SI_122_August201_6_FD_179870 | JGI IMG/M metagenome (GOLD analysis project Ga0233432, IMG submission 179870) | Seawater microbial communities from Saanich Inlet, British Columbia, Canada - SI_122_August2016_10_MG | ecosystem: Environmental > Aquatic > Marine > Inlet | place: Canada: British... | reverse complement strand
CGGATACAGCGACGGCACCCACGATGATCTTTGACGAAGTTGATGTTGGAATTGGTGGCGGCGTTGCCGAGATCGTCGGCGAACTGCTTCACACCTTAGGCTCCCGTAGTCAGGTCCTCGCCGTCACGCATCAACCTCAGGTTGCAGCCAAAGGCAACCACCACCTGTTGGTCACCAAAGAGGGAGCTGACGAGGTCTACTCAACGCTCTCGCTGCTCAAGGGCGAAGCCCGCATTCAGGAAATCGGCAGAATGCTGGGGGGTGCCAAACTCACCGACAACACCCTGGCACACGCGCGGGAAATGTTGGAGCGAATCTAGGCGTCGTGCTTCTTGCGCACGTACAGCACCAGAGAGTGGTCGATAATTTCATAACCCTGCTCTTCAGCGATCAGGTGCTGCCTGCGCTCGATCTCCTCATCAATGAACTCAATGACCTCATTGGTGTCAACGTCGACCATATGATCGTGGTGGTGATCTGAAGCCATTTCAAAAATCGAGTAGCCGGCCTCAAAATTGTGGCGGATCACCAATCCGGCACTTTCAAATTGCGTCAACACCCGGTATACCGTCGCGAGGCCAATATCTTCCCCGGTGTCACGTAAGCGCTGATAGAGATCCTCGGCGCTGAAGTGATCACTTTGTCCCGAAGCATCACTCAGCATCGACAGAATCTTTAGTCTGGGGGCCGTTACCTTGAGCCCTGCTTTCTTAAGTTCTCGATTCTCTAGGGACATGCCGGGAAGGTTCTCTGCGAGTGACGTTTAACGGTATCATGCCAGTCGCACTGCCACCTTGGAAGACAATGTGTTGAGAATAAGCTCCCACCCCCTCATTTGGCCCGCTATCTGCCTTTTACTGACATTGGCGGGTTGCGGTAGCAACTTCGGCTTTCCCGGTGTTTATAAAATTAATGTGGAACAGGGGAATGTGGTCACGCAGGAGATGGTGGAGCAGTTGCGGCCGGGTCTGAACCGTCGGCAGGTGCGCTACATTATGGGGACCCCTCTTATCGAGGACTCGTTTCATAGTGACCGCTGGGACTACCGTTACCTCTTGCGAAACGGCAACCAGACCGTCTCCGAAACACGACTCACACTATGGTTTGACAATGACGAGCTGATTCGTGCCGGAGGCCCTGACGCCCCGGACTGGGGTCGTCCTCAGTCAGAACCCGATGGGGACACGGAATCCTCAGAGGACTGATCTGCCGCAGCGCGTGCTGCCTTGGCCTTGGCGGCCCTCGCCTTTCTAACAGCTTTTGGGTCAGCCTTTAACGGACGGTATATTTCTACTCGCTCACCGGCCTGCAATATGCGGTCACTGGTGGTCGACTTGCCCCACACGCCCAATTGCAGATCAGGACCCAGCGTTAACTCCCCAAAGAGTGTCTCCATACTGCTCTGCATTACTGCTTCAAGGACAGTGGTGCCCTGAGGGACTTGCAACTTTATGATGCGTTGTTTTTCTGGCAAGGCGTATGCCACTTCTACCGATATCTTTTCATTCATGACATGCAAAGCTCAGATTTTAGCGACTGACGTTGTGTTGAAGCAGCCAGACTCATAGCGTTTCCATTAAGATAACTGCAGACCGGCCCGGGTCACGACCGCGTCGACCAAGTCTACCGCGACTTTATCAAAGAGCCGGCCGGCTGCGACACTGACAAGCCCTCCTGCCATTTGAAACTCAAGACACAGTGAGACCTTGCAGGCTGATTCGCCCAGCGCACGAAATCGCCAAGTGCCAGAGAAATGATCGAATGGGCCCTCGACCAAGGTCAGTTCCATCCTCTCCGGGCGATACAAAATATTGCGGGTGGTGAAGCTGTGACTTACCCCAGCGCGTGACAGCCGCAAGGTAGCAACCACGTTGTCCGCTGCACGCTCATGCACCTCTGCACCCACGCAGCCATCCAAAAAATCAGGATAACCCTCGATGTCTGCGACCAGATCAAATATCTGTTCGACGCTAAAGGGAATAAGAGCGCTGCGTTCAATGATCGTCATGAGAGGAGTGTAGTGCAACTCGCTGTCGCGGAAAGCCATTCACAGCAGACCTCTGATTAGCCATGCCGCGCAAACTGGCGGAACCAGCCACCGCAGAACACGCCACCATAACCAAAAAAGCCAAAGAGGCTCGCGATAAAGTTCACCGCGCAACACCGGGCGCGGCATCAACCAGCCTACAAACAGGCTCATGGCCAGCAAGCTGGCAGGAATCAACCAGTTGACTGTGAGAGTGGCAAGATTCGCCAATATTGCCGCATCGAAAAATAAACAGAACGCCACAACCAGCGCGATCAGTGTGTGAGCCAGAATCGATCCCCCTAACCGGCCAGCGCCCCAGTCTCGTCCGATCACCAGCACCGTGGGTTCTACAAGAATCACCGTTGCACCGGCGGCAATACATGCCATGGAAAAGTAGAATAATGCCCCATAGGTTTCCCCCAGCGGCAGGTTTGCAAACGCGTAAGCCAGCCCAATAAACACCGTCGCTAACCCCTCGGCTGGCGCTACGTTCACCTCAAACAAAGCTGCGCAAACGATTACCGCTGTCACTATCATGAAAGCAGTGTCCAACACCGCAACCGCCAAAATGGAGCGCCCCCAGGGCAAGCCCGGGGGTGATTGAGCCCCTAGTGCCATGCCTACCCCGAGCCCGGCGCCAAGTGTGATTCCCGCCGAAGAGAGCGCGATCCACATTGCATCCAGCCGCCATGCGGATAGGTCGCGAGCAAATAAAAACTCACTGACCGAGCGCAAATCGGTATAGAGAAAAATAAAATCCAGCACCCCCAGCAGCGTAATAGCCACTATGGGCAGCACCACCCAGGCAAGAAAACCCATACCAAGGCGCACTCCCAGAGCTGACAAGCTACCGGTTATCACCACCAGAGCCAATGAGCCCAAGAACTGGCCAGGAGCATCCTTGATGTGCTCGAGATAAATTTTAGACACGTCAATCGCGCTCGCTGCCGCCAGATCTCCTTCGAAAATGAGTACCGCCCAGCGAAAGCACCAGGCCGCCATCAGCGCCGCCATTGCGGCCATTATCAATCCCAAAAAAGCTTGCAGGAGTGCCAAGTGTCGCCACCGCGAGTCAACATTAGCGGCACTGGCAGCCCAATGCATTGCCAGCCCTGGCGAACCCCGGCCAAGACTTCCCAAAACGATCTCAGCGATAAGAATTGGCACACTCAGCAACATTACAGATGCTAGGTAGGCGAGAAAAAAAACGCCGCCACCATACTCGCCAATCAGGTAAGGCAGGCGCTGTAGGTTGCCTAACCCCACCGCCACCAGCGTCAACGTCAAGACCAGCGTTGTCCTCGCACGCCAGGGCTGGGGTACATTATCATCCAGCAATCACATGCTCCTCTGACCGGTGCCTTTTCTGTAAGAATACCGGCGCGGCATAAAACCGGCACCCGTATAATGCGGTCATGGCAAAAACCAAACGTAAAAAGACAGCTGACAATACCATCGCGCAGAACAAAAGAGCACGCTTCGACTATCACCTGCTGGACTCTTTTGAAGCGGGCCTGTCACTTGCGGGCTGGGAAGTCAAAGCGCTGAGAGCAGGTAAAGTCCAGCTCACAGACTCGTATGTCTTGATGAAAGACGGAGAGGCTTACTTGCTGGGCGCCAGTATCACCCCCCTTGATACGGTCTCGACACACTTTGTGACCGACCCCATTCGCACCAGAAAGTTACTGCTTAACAAGAAAGAGTTGGCCCAGATCAACGCCGCTGTCACTCAAAAAGGTCAGACCTGCGTGTGCAGCGCTTTGTATTGGAAAGGGCATTTGGTAAAAGCCCGGATTGATCTTGCACAGGGCAAAAAGCTCCACGACAAGAGAGACACAGAGAAAGAGCGTGACTGGCAGCGGCAGAAAGCTCGGATTGTCCGGGACAATGTAAAGCAGTAACGCCTGCAGGCTCTGCCAACACCTGGCGTCAAAAGTGTTTATGTGTGACGCGGCTGACTAACGCTTGAAGAGATCACCGAAATCAGGCTGCAAACCATGTGTTAGAGATCAAACAAGGCCTTTGTCGAAATTGAAAGCCCAATGAGAATGCACAAGCCCACCACGAAGGGCCTATAGGCTGCTCCAGCAAAGCGATGGAACGCCGCATTGCCCAGCTGGTTACCGAGCCACATCGCGGGGATAGCCACCCACAGAAGCTGAAATGGCCGCGTCGAAACCAGACCAGCTAGGCTGAACATCACCAACGACACAATGCTGGACCCGAAGAAAAACATCATCAGAAATGCCCGCGACTGAGCAGGGTCTTTGAGTGTCGCCACTGCGTACAAAATGACCGGAGGGCCGGGTATGGCGAAAGCGCCATTCATTAATCCCGATGCTACGCCAGTGCCCAAGGCCACGGTATGTGAAGCAGGCCTCTCCCCCGGGGTGAAACGCGCCAACGCCAACGATGCTCCCGCCACCAATACGCCGATCCACAGTTGAAACTCGAGCACGGACAAAGAGGACAAAAACCAGACGCCGACTGCAGTGCCAAAAAATGCCCCTGCCATCATGGGCAGAACAGGCGCTAACGGAAATAATCCCCACCAAGCGCGATAGGTGACTAAACCCAAGATGAGTGCTAACACCGCACTCAGCACCACCGCGTCTTTTGGCGCCAAAATAAGTGAAAACACCGGAACCACCAGCATGGCGAATCCAAAACCCGTAAAGGCACGGATGAGCGCGGCGACGCCCACAGAGGTAGCGATCCACAGAATCTGATCTGGCGGTAAGGCGAAGGCACCCCACGCTGTCACAAGGTCGGCTCCGGTAATACAGCGTCTCCACAAGCAATCACGCCCGCTTCGATAATTCGGGCACAAAGCCCTCCATAACCGAGCATTGCGACCACGCCGCCCGAGCCCAATTCTTGTTCCATACGAGCACAAGGGTGGCAGAGCTGGGTCGCCTCGAACAGAGATTTCCCGACTCTGAACCGCTGTCTGCGCAGCGCATTAAGATTGATCCCCGAGACAACAATATTCCGGCGCAACCGAGCCGGCTTGATGCTAGGCAAGCCCATGTGCGCAGCGATTTGGTCAATAAACTCCTGCGAGATCAGCGTGACCTGCCGGCCCGAGCCGGGCGTTTTGCTCATTCGATGATCTCCTTCCAAGCCATGTCCCGCCACTGCATGCGCCTCCATCACACTGAGCAACGGTTCGCGTCGCGCCGGACGCAGTCCAATCCACTCGACAGTACCCGCTCCCACCTGATTGATGTAACGATCCAGCGGAGAATGTCGCTCGTGCATGATCTCACCTTTTAGTAGCCGAACAGTTTGTCCTCGTAACATGCGTCAAGCGCGATGGAACGCTCTCCCTAGTCTATCTGAAGGTGGCATGGCGAAGGCCGATGATTGTTGCTCGGCGAGGGGGCGCTGGATACCGACGAACCGCCCGCGCTGACCCAATGCTACACACCTGGCCGCATCCAACTCCGCTTAGGCCTGAAACATGCGCCCTACGGTTCCCCCGAAACGGCTAAGTCGTTTTGATCAACAGAAACAAGTGATCCGGATGGTAATAGTTGGCGTAACCCGAATGTCAGTGTCTAAGGACCGCTCAGCCATGGTGTTAGGGCGGCCGCTCTGGGGATGACTCTGTCGCTTCGGGCATGCCGTATCGCCGGAACAATAAAGGGTGCGCAACCGAGAGCGGTCGGTATTTGTCCGGAGCTTTCGTGTCGGCGCCTTTCGATAGAGAGGAGGCGTTGTGACAAAACACGACGATAACTGGGGCGTTCTGCAGTCCCAGCAAGACGAAGACCAAGCGCGGGCAAGCGCTGTTTCGGATCCCGCGGGCTATCACGCCAACATTGCGGCTAGAGAACTTCATTGGTTCAACGCCAGTGCAAGTCAGTGGCTGAGCCGCTGTGAGGGTGCTTGGCGAGGTTGGCACTCTCAGTCGGGAAGGCAATCTGAAGCGGACACAGACTGGGCCCCATGGTCAACGCCCCTAGATGATACCGCCGCACCCTTCTATCGCTGGTTTGCTGATGGTCGCACCAATGCCTGCTTTAACTTGTTGGATCGCCACGTGCTGTCGGGAGGAGGTAGACAACAGGCTCTGGTCTTTGAGGGTGACCGCTGGGATCCCTCTAAGAACAGTGGCCGCGGAGGCCCTGTATTCGAGCAACGCCTGAACTATCGGGAGCTGCTTATTGAAGTCGCGTTGCGCGCACGTGTGCTGGATCGGCTAGGCTTGAGTTGCGGCGATCGAATTGCATTGAACCTGCCTAACATTCTGGAACAGATTTTCTACATTCTTGCGGCTCAGCGTCTCGGAGTGATCTATACACCGGTGTTCGGTGGTTTTTCCGCTAAGACATTGTCTGACCGTATCCATGACGCGGGGGCCAAGGTCGTGATCACCGCAGATGGCGGCTACCGCAACGCCGAAGTCGTGCCCTACAAAAGCGCCTATGTGGACCCAGCACTGGACAATTACGTGCCCCGCCCCGCCGCATTAAAGGCGCTTTCCGAAACTTTGCATGCGCGACTCCCTGCCGAGGTAGCGACACGACTTGAAGCACAGGTGGCGGACGCTGTGGCTGGCGAGATCACGCTGGAGCGCGCCGATGTCATGCGCGAACTGGGCTTAGCACTTGAGCGAGAGCGCGATACCGCGCCAGAAATCATTGCCGAGCTTCGCACCACGGTCGCTAGCGAGCTGGCAAACGTCGGTCATGCAGTCGAGCACGTGGTTGTGGTTCGCTACACCGGTAACGACATCGTCGAGCATGGGCGCGACAGCTGGTCCCACCAAATCATCAGTGAGCTTGAAGCTAAGGCACTAGCAGATGCTGGCGTCGCAGACAGGGCGTCGCTCGATTCGTTGGACGACACAGCTTTGTGGCAAGCCGTTGGAGCCCACATTCCCGCCGTCCCGGTCGAGGCGAACTGGCCACTTTTTATCATCTATACTTCGGGCTCTACTGGCAAACCCAAAGGCGTCGTGCACACCCACGGCGGCTGGTTATCGGGTATTACCCACACCATGCGCACGGTCTTTAACGGCAATCAGGACGACTGCCTGTACGTGATCGGCGATCCGGGTTGGATTACAGGCCAGTCCTATCTTATTGCTGCACCGCTGGCATTTGGCATGTCAACAGTGGTTGCCGAGGGCTCACCGCTCTTCCCCCACGCGGGTCGGTTTGCCTCGATTATCGAGCGCAACCAGGTCACGCTGTTCAAGGCGGGCTCGACCTTCCTCAAGGCTGTGATGACTGATCCGGCCAGCACGCAGGAAATGTCGCGCTACGATATGTCGACCTTGAAAGTGGGCACCTTCTGCGCCGAGCCGGTATCGCCGACGGTACAGAAATTTGCAATGGAGAACATCTGCTCACATTACATCAACTCATATTGGGCCACTGAGCATGGCGGCATTGTCTTCTCTTGTCCTTGGGGCGATTTCAAGCCCTTGGAGGCTGACGCCAAGACATGGCCGCTTCCGTGGGTGCAGGCCGAGGTTCGCATTGTTGAAACAGTTGGCGATGATGGCGCTGTGAGCCAGTGGCGCGAAGCCCAGGCCGGCGAGAAAGGAGAGCTGGTGATTACGCAGCCCTACCCTTATCTCGCGCGAACTCTATGGGGCGATGGCGATGTGTTGGGTCAGGCGCACTGGCAGGGCGATATTGAACGCTTCGGCGAGGTGTATTTCCGACGCTGGGCAGGAGAGCTCACCTATACTCAAGGTGATTATGCACGACGCGGAGAAGAGGGCGCCTTCACGCTGCACGGTCGATCCGATGACGTGATCAACGTTTCGGGTCACCGCATCGGAACAGAGGAAATCGAGGGCGCGATCCTGCGCGACAAAACGCTGCGACAGGATTCACCCGTAGGCAACGTAGTAGTAGTGGGCGCGCCCCACGATGAGAAAGGGGAGACTCCAATCGCCTTCCTCGTTGCAGCTGCTGGCAGAAAACTCTCGGATGAGGATCTGAGCCGCTTACAAAATTTAGTGCGAACCGAAAAAGGCGCAACTGCTGTGCCTTCTGACTTTCTGGTGGTATCCGCTTTTCCCGAGACGCGCTCGGGCAAATACATGCGCCGAACATTGCGGGCCATTTTGCTGGATCAACCTCTGGGTGACCTGTCCACGCTCCGAAACCCGGAATCAGTCGAGGAAATTCAGAGTGCCGTGGCGCAATGGCGCGACTTTGGTCGCCTTGCCGAGGCACGCCAGATTATCCAGACCTGGCGCTACCTGCGTGTGGAAACCCATCGGATTGACGACCAGCACAAGGTTGCACTACTGGTGATCAATCACCCACCGGTGAACGCACTTAATGAACGCACGCTGGATGAGTTACACACGGTGGTACAACAACTCGAGCATCAAGACGATGTTGATGCCGTGGTTATTACGGGTGCGCGGGGTGCATTCGTTGCAGGCGCAGACGTCAAGGAGCTGCTGGAAGTCGGTGAAGCGGGAGACTTGGAATCTGCGCGCACTCCCCCCAATGCTGCGCAAGCCGCTTTCGCTGCGCTGGAGCAACTTGGCAAGCCTGTGATTGCTGCGGTAAACGGTCCGGCACTGGGCGGTGGCAACGAACTAGTTCTGGCCTGCTCCTATGTCATTGCAGCCGAGCACGCACAGTTCGGCCAGCCTGAGATCAATCTCAACTTGCTACCCGGGTATGGTGGCACCCAGCGGCTGGTTCGTAAGCTGTATCGTCGCAGAGGCGAAGCGGGCATGGCGGAAGCGCTGCGCCTCATGGTGAGCGGCCGCAACATCTCTACCGCCGAGGCACAGGCCTGTGGTCTAGTGGACGAAGTGGTAACAGAGGCCGGTGCATCCCCTGTTGAAGTCGCCATGGAGCGGCTGCGCGCTTACTTTGACCAAGCAGGACCATTGTCTGCAGCGCAAGACGAGCATCGCAAGGCGTTGGCTGATCGCGAGGCGGTAATCCCCTACTCCGAGACCACTTTGGAGCACCCTGCACTGAATCAAGCACTGTCACAAATCCGCGCGAGCGGGCGAGACAAGCCAGTCAGCCGCGTGCTTGAGGCCGTTGCACTGGGCGCCACACAGGGTCAATCCGCCGGCCTGCTGCGCGAGGCGGAGCTGTTCGCTGAGGCGGTTTGTGATCCCCAATCCGGACCGACGGGCATCACCGCTTTCCTCGAGAAACGCAGCGCACCGTTACCAACACGGTATACCGATGTTGCACCCGATGCGTCTGGCGAGCAGGTCGAGGCCTTGTTGTTGTCCGGGAAATTACTGCCCATGGGCGCGAGCTTCTACCCCGGTGTCACGCCCATCCCCACCTATCAATATGGCTATGGGGTACCCAAGTCATCGGTAGACGGCAAACCCGCCCACGGCGACCCTCAGGATGCCGAGATTAAACTGATCTTTGAAACACCTGACCCCGAACCTAACGAGGCGTTGGTTTACGTGCTCGCCTCAGAGATGAATTTCAACGACATTTGGGCCATTACCGGCATTCCCGTATCGCCATTTGATGCGCGCGATGCCGACGTGCAGGTGACCGGTTCAGGTGGCGTGGCCATGATCGTGAGGCTAGGGAGCGAGCTTGTTGCGGAAGGCCGGCTGTCCGTCGGTGATATCTGCACCGTCTACTCGGGTCAAAGCGAGCTGCTTTCACCTGACCAAGGTCTAGATCCTATGGCAGCAGACTTTCGCATTCAGGGCTATGAGCGCAACGACGGTAGTCATGCCCAGTTTCTGACCGTTCAAGGGCCTCAATTACACCCCAAGCTACCTAGCCTTAGTTTTGAGGAGGCCGGATCCTATGGGCTGACGCTGGGCACGATCCACCGCGCGCTTTATCACACGCTGGATATCGAACCAAACAAACGGCTCTTTGTAGAAGGCGCATCCACCGGGACTGGCTATGACTGCTTGCGGAGTGCGGTCAGCAGTGGTCTCAGTGTCGTCGGCATGGTCTCCAATACGGAGCGCGCCGCGAGGGTACAGGCCATAGGGGGCGCAGCGGTGGATCGAAAAGATCCGCAGTGGGCCAACGCATTTACCCCGGTCCCCGATGACCCCGCTCAATGGGGCGCTTGGGAGCAAGACGGCGAAAGTTTTGTTGCAGCAAGCGAAGCCGCTGCCGGAGGCAGTATTGATTACGTGGTCTCTCACGCTGGCGAGACAGCATTCCCTCGCTCTTTCCAGACCCTTGGCGAAGGTGGAGTGCTCACCTTTTACGGCGCCTCCTCGGGCTACCGCTTTACCTTTATGGGCAAAAAAGGCAGCTCCAGCCCAGCAGAGATGTTCACCCGCGCGGGACTGCGTGCGGGTCAAAGCCTTTTGGTCGTGTATGGCCCCGGGGCCGAAGATGGCATTGTGGATCGCGTCGCGATCGAAGCGATTGAAGTAGGCTGTCAGCGCGGTGCGCAAATCGCCGTTCTGGTCGATACAGTTCCGCAGCGCGAGTTTGTGAACTCTTTGGGCTTTGGTGCTCAGGTGAAAGGGGTTGTGAGTCTCGAAGAAATTGAGCGCCGCTTGGGTGACGACTACGATCCACCCGGCCCCTTTGCCGAGATGCCCAATCCGTTTACTGAATCGCAGGCCTTCAAAGAAGCCGTGCGATTATTCTCGGATCGCACACTCAAACCAATTGGTTCGGCGATAGCGCCATTCCTTCGCAACACACTCGACAAGCGGGGTTTGCCGGATGTGGTCTTCGAGCGCGCGGGCCGCGATGGGCTGGCACTGGCCACCTCTTTGGTGAAGCCCAATGTCGGCAAGGTGGTCTACTCGGAAGAACTCAGTGGCAACCGCTTTACGTTTTATGCGCCGCAGGTGTGGATGCGCCAGCGTCGTATTCTGATGCCCAGCGCCGAGATTCGCGGCACGCACCTCAATACCGCACGAGAATTCGCCGAGATGCAACAGCGAATCGCTGCGGCTCAAATTGACGTCTTGCCACCGTTGGCACGACCCATTGAAGACATTGCCGAGATTCATCAGGCGATGTGGGAAAACCGGCACGGCGGTGCCAATTATGTCGTAACCCATGCACTCCCCCGCATGGGCCTCAAAACCAAGGATGAACTATACCGGGCTTGGGCGCTGCGAGATGCAGCGGAGCGCGGTGAAGTCATCTCTAAAATCGAAACAGGATCAGCCGGAGCGCTCAGATGAACGACATGTCCGACCTTTCCAATGCAGTGGTCTCCCAGTCTCTGGCAGGTAGGCGACTCGAGAGTAAATCAGTCATCCTGACGGGTGCAGCGGGGTCGATTGGCCGCTACATTTCGCGTCACCTCCTTAGGGAAGGCGCCATGGTCACGATGACCGGACGTGACCAGAGCAAACTGAATGCCTTTGTAGAGGAGCTCTCGGAGGAGGGCTTTGATCCGAACAACATCTCAACGATAGTAGGCGACTGTGCGGACCCGCAGGTTTGCCGTGATATCGTGGATCAGGCGGTGGGTGCCTTCGGCAAGCTCGACGTACTGGTGAATAACGCCGGTGCGGCGGGGCCCAAGTACACCCTGCGAGATATTCCCTTCACCGATGTGGAAATGCGCGCAGCCGGGTCTGATCAAACCATGTTTGATTCGGCCATGAATTTGCTGGGTGCACCCTGGAACATGGCTCGCGCTGCTGCAGCCCATTTGACCGACGGCGGTACGATCGTCAACGTTTCTACCATTTTCTCACGCACACACTATTACGGACGTATTCCCTATGTAGTGCCAAAGTCAGGCTTGAACGCGTTGGGTAAAGGCCTTGCGCTCGAGCTTGGTGATGAGCGCGGTATCCGGGTCAATACCTTATTTCCAGGTCCCATTGAGTCCGAGCGCATTGATACCGTCTTTGCAACCATGGATGAGCTGCAAAATATTCCGCCCGGCAGTACCAGTCAGGAATTCCGCGATCTGATGATTACGACGCGCAAGACCGAGGATGGCCTGGATTACCGGTACCCCACGCCCACTGACGTCGCCAATGGCATTGTCTGGCTGGCATCGGAGGAATCAGCGGCGGTATCGGGTCACCACGTTGAAGTGACTAACGGTATGCAGGTTCCGGCTCAGAGCCGATCACAATTGGTGTCATGGCCCGATAAACGTCTTGAAGACCTGACAGATCACGTTGTACTGATTCTGGGCGGCTCTGACTATGAAGAAGCTCTGACCTATGCCGAGCGGCATTTAAAAAGCGGCGCCCACGTGTTGATGGCGTTTCGATCCCTAGAGTCTGTCGGCCACGCGCGCTCATTGATTCAAAGCAAAGGTCTCGATGAAATCCAGCTTTCTCACCTTGACCCGCTCCGCCGTGAGTCGGTTGATCGCACTATGCAGTTCATCGACGATCACTTTGGGCGACTCGACGGCGTCATTGTACTGCCGCGCAAGCCCAACGGTCATTATGGATACTCTCTTAGCGGGGCGACCGACGAGGATGTTGAAAACTTTGTCCGCGAAGAAGTGGTCGCGCCTGTCGCGTTTGCCAGCATGTTAGCCACCAATATGTCACGCTGGTTCGGCAAATGTGATCCCCCCGCCATCACCTACGCAACCAATGGTAGTGACACCCACGGCAACCTGCTGAATGAGGTCATTCGCGCCTCTATTGAAGCCTTGATTCGGGGCTGGCGACATGAAGACGAAACGCTGCAAACCGCGGGAGATCTAGACTGGGCTGTGCGGCCCAATCAATTGGTTCGATACGACAGTGAGGACAAGGACAACCTGACTTTTGCTGCCGACTGGGCGGCAACGCTGACCAACCGCGTGCGGCAGATGGACCCTATCAATCTGTGGATCCCTAAAAGCATCAAGCGAGCGACGGGTAAAGAATCGATGCCCACTCCGCTGATGCGGGTGTTGCCCGGATTACACAAAGGTAAAACCGCCGTCATCACCGGCGGCAGTTTGGGTATCGGGCTTCAACTTGGTCGCTATCTTGCCATTGCCGGTTGTCGTGTGCTGCTGAGCGCCCGGAGTGCTGCCAAATTAGAGGAAGCGCGCAGCGAGATTGTCGAAGAGCTCCGCGGCATTGGGTATCCGCAAGCGGACACCCGGGTCAGCATCATGGCAGACATAGATGTGGGCGACCCCAAGGCACTCGATGCGCTTTACGACCGCGCTATCGAATTGTTCGGTAACGTCGACTTCCTGATTAACAACGCCGGTATTTCAGGCGCGGAAGAAATGGTCGTAGATATGACACTGGCTGACTGGAATCGCACTATGGAAGCCAATCTGATTTCAAACTACTCCCTTATCCGCAAATTTGGTCCGGTGATGAAGGACAAGGGGAAAGGCTCCATTCTCAATGTATCGAGCTACTTTGGTGGCGAAAAGTACGTGGCGGTGGCCTACCCCAACCGAGGAGACTATGCGGTATCCAAGGCGGGGCAACGCGTTTTGGCCGAGATCCTGTCACGCCACCTCGGACCCGAGATCCAGATTAACGCGCTCGCACCAGGACCTGTGGACGGTGCGCGATTGCGTGGACTAGGGGACGCGCCCGGTCTCTTTGATCGCCGTGGTCGACTGGTCCTCGAGAACAAACGCCTCAATCAAGTTCACAAAGCGATCCTGAGCGACCTGAAAGAGGGGCTCACCGCCGACACTATTATGGCGCTAGCAAAAAATGCGGTAGCCAACTTGCCAACGGCAAATAATTTGCCCAAGTCGTTGTCTCGGCTGATCGGCTCCGTCGCTGATTCGGGGGGGGCAGGTAACTCCTCTAGCTACCTCATGCATGCAGGCATTGCCAACAAACTGGTAGATCGCCTGGTGAATGGCGGCGTTCTCAGCGCAGACGAGCGCACCACATTCATGGGGCAGTTTGTCGATGCGCCAGAGCCCTTCTTTGATCTGGAAGAAACCATGAAGTCTGCCTCGCAGATTGAATCAGGTATTCTCAACAGACTACATCTCCACAAAATGCCAACCGACGAACAGGTTGGACTTTCGACTGTATTCCATCTCGCCGACGATATTGTCAGTGGCGAGACATTTCACCCCTCGGGCGGGCTTAAGTTTGACCGCTCTGTTACCGAGGGAGAGTTGCTACTGCCGCCTAGCCAGACTGACCTGAACAAACTTCAGGGCAAACGTGTGGTCATGGTGGGCGACAGTATGCGTAAAGAGCTTGCGGCGATCGGCAATGGTTTTATGGGGCAGGATGTCGCAGCGCTCACGGTACTGACCCGTTCAGAGGACAGCGCCCGTGAGCTTCAACACGCCATCGATACCACGGGTTCCGTGGCCTTCGATGTGCGTTGTATTGGTGATGATATCGAGAGTGCACTGGATCATATTTTGCGTGAGGAAGGTGGCTTCGATATCGTAGTGAGCAGCCCGTTTGAAAGGCTGCCACTGAATGCATTGGCGGGCGAGCGCCATAAGAGTTGGGATAGAGTACTGAGTGATCAGCAATTTCGGGATCTGGTGAATGATCAGCTCACCCACCACTTTCGTGTAGCGAGAATTTCGGCGTTGGTTCCCAGCTGCCAGATCGTATTACTGACACCTGATACCTCGCTGGCCTCTACCCGCGAGGAGTTCGCGCTAGCGCTGTTCGTCAAGAACTCGCTGCACGCCTTCACGGTAACGCTAGGTGTAGAGGGTGAACGTCTGCCTACGGTGCCAGCGGTGAATCAAGTGCAGCTAACCCGACGCGCCCATACGGAAGAGCCTTCAAATGATCAGGAACTGGCGGAAGAAATGACGCGCTTGGTGCACGCCGTCATGCAATGTGCGGTACCCGCACCCTCTCCCAGTGAGAGCCGATACCTGTCAAAGATCTTCCGCGGTAACGCGGTCACGGTCTGACCATGTATCACTCCTAGGCGGGGCTCCCCTGCCATTAGCCAGCGGCCGAACTCATCCCCCCGGTCGCTGGTTTCTTTCCTCACCCCTTTCGTTAAGATTGTATTGAACCTCTAAGTATTCACGGGACGGGGCTTATGCCATACAAAATGTCATCGGCTGTCGGGTTGTTGCTTTTTGTTTCGTCGGTTCTGGCTCTTCCGCAAGGTGAAGGTGAAGCACTCGTCCGCGAGTCCTGCTCCACGTGCCATCGTCCCGAAATACTCGATCGCGCCCAGGGTTACGACACCATCGATGAGTGGCGGCAACTGATGGCCTCTATGATTCAGCTCGATGAGCCCCGCGCCGATATCATTGCTCGCTACCTGACCCAGCACTTCAAATCCAAACCGGAGCTCTACCCCACTTTGGTATCAGGGCCCATCGAGATCGAGATTGACGAATGGATGGTGCCCACTCTGGGTCAGCGGTCACGGGATCCGGTTGAAGCGCCCGACGGCACCATCTGGTGGACTGGCATGTGGGCCTCACTGACGGGTCAGCTTGATCCGGCTACCGGCGAATTTCGTGAATATCCTCTGCCACCCACTGCCAAACCCCACTCGATTGTGCCCGATGATGCGGGCTTTATTTGGTATCTCGGGAACGGCAATGGTACGGTCGGTCGACTCACCCCACTCACGGGAGAGATTCGCGAATACCAGACTGGTTTGGCCGATCCTCACACCGGTATCTTTCATCCCAACGGCTATTTCTACTTTACCGCCCAGCGCGCCGGCGCGGTGGCACGCCTGGACCCTACGACCGGCGATATCACTCACATAGACACGCGTGCCCGCCCTTATGGCATTAAAGTCGGCGCCAACGGTCTCATTTACGTCGCTTTCAATGGTGATAACGCCATAGGAGAAGTGAACCCCGAAACCCTCGAGATTCACTATTTCACTATTCCACATGAGGACAGCCGCATCCGGCGACTGGATGTCGGCTCGGACGGCAGCATCTGGTACGTTAATTCAGCACGCGGCAAGATTGGTCACCTGAATCCTGTGACTGGTGAGGTTCGAGAGTGGGACTCGCCCAGTGGTCCCAACTCACATCCGTATGCCATCGCAGTAATAGACGATATCGTCTGGTATAACGAGTCCGGACAGCGCCCGGACGCCCTGGTCAGGTTTGACCCCGATTCAGAGACCTTCCAAAGCTGGGCGATTCCCTCTGGTATTGGCATCATTCGGCACGTATGGGTCACCAAGGATAAGGCGCTGTTAATTCACCAAAGTAGCAGCAACCGCATTGGTCGAGTGAGGATCATTCAGGACGAGCCGCCGCCTGAAGACACGAGCGCTCAAATTGGCGCGCAAAACGAATTGCTAGCGCGGTAACTCGGGTTATCTTTCCTATTGCGAGCGAAAATAGTCACTGAGTGCGATTAATGCGGCGTCCAGCTCCCGATTGTGGTCGCTCCCGGACGCAACCTGACCGTTGCTGTGGGCTGCCACCACAAGCTTCGCCACAGGATCGATGAAGATCGCCTGCCCGAAAACACCCCGCGCGCCATAGCGGCCATCACCGTAAAGCCACCATTTGTAGCCATAGCCCTCATACCCTTGTGATGGCGTGGTACTTGCAGTCATCCAACCCTCTGGTAAAACCCGGGTACCATTCGGCAATACACCATCGGCCAGGGCAAACAGCCCGAGTCGCGCATAATCACGAACCGTGGCGCTGATACAGCAGCCTCCTGTCTCCCGACCATAGGGTGACGACAACAACCAGCTTGCATCGAACGCCATACCCATAGGCTGCCAGATCTTTTGACTGAGATAGGGGCCGGCGCTCATGCCGATTGCGGCGCGCAGCACTTCTCCTGCAAGATTGCTCTCAGCGGTGTTGTAGTTAAATCGAGTACCCGGAGATGCCAAACGCGGTTTCTCATACAGGTAGTCGGTCAGCGCCATGCCGTTGAAGGCGCCGGCAATGGCAACGTCAGACGCGGGATCCTCATAGTCTTCGTTCCACTCCATCCCCGATGCCATCTGCAAAATATCCCGAATACGTGACTGCCCATACTTCGAGCCCTCAAGCCGCGGTAGATATTTGACGATCGGATCATCCGCACTGCCAATGTACCCATCCTGAATCGCGGCCCCAATCAGTAACGATGTCACCGACTTGGTCACCGAAAACGTAACCCATGGCGCCTCTCGCGCGTGATCCGGCGCGTAATGTTCAAATCGCACTTTGCCGTCCTGAATAACCACCAAGCCCATCAGATGTTGGCTCTGCATCAAGCTGGCCAACGTATGAGACACCTCGTTTGCCGCAAAAGCGATCGGACCCAGATCCATGAGTTCAATAGGTAGCTCAGATGGCTCGTTACTGGCGGGCAGCAATACAGTGGGGTAAAGCTCTTCAAAGTGGGCAAACGCAATACGGCGTTCTGCCAGAGTCATAAAGAGTGGGCTCGCCTCTAATTCTCCCTCTCCAACAAGCTCCATCACGCGATCGGCACGATATTTGGCGATCACCTCATCCAGAGTGCGCGCTTCTTCAGTAACACTGTTTTGCGCGTGAGCGCCAAAAGCCCCGCAAACGATCAAGGTCATTACAATGAGTGCACGAACAATCATGGCTGGGTCCTACCGAGAAGGTGTAGGCACAGTGTAAACAACCCTGCGGCACCAGCGTAAGCCCGCAATTGCGCTACTGTGCGCCACACTTCGATATGGGCGACACCGCACAAGTGCCAAAACTATCGTGCTCAACAATGGGTTACTGCGCTACAATTCTTGGTTCCAATTGGGGGCGTTACGGATTCGACGACGGTAACGAAACCTGCGGTGCATGCCGTGATGGTAGCCAATCACGTAAATCCAAAGCTGCAAACTATTAGTTGCCAATGACGACAACTACGGTGCACAACTGGCTGCGTAAGTAGCCCTTTGTAACACCATCCAGGTGCTTCGGCCCTGGCGGTCTCAAGCAAGGTGCCAGTACCGCACTTGTGACTGTCATATAGAACTGGATCGCAGTGGCTTAGGTCTCGGGAGTCACGGTTAAATTTTTCGGGAATCGCGGTCAACGTCCTGACCGTTGGGCTGTTGTCCGTTAAATCAATTAACGGAAACTAAGCATGTAGAGCCAAAGGCAGAGTGCTGGCGGACGCGGGTTCAACTCCCGCCGCCTCCACCAACAAGGGGTTTTTTTGAAGCCTCGATGGCCCGGTAAGCCACGTACAATAAAGGTTTATCGGGCTTTTTAATGCCTATAGCTCCTTAAGGAGGGTCTGCTTTGCCTCGCAACAATCCAGCAACAGTAACATTACGACGCCAACTATTTGGCTTTGCACTGGCGCCTCTAAGCCTAGCCGTAGCCAATGGCACCCTTGCGCAGCAAGACGAAGCTGTGATCGAAGAAGTCATGGTCACTGGCAGCTATATTCGATCTACCAGTCAAGATGAAGCGTCGCCGATAGAGGTGCTCTCCAACGATTATATTGTCAGCTCCGGAGCTGTTGATGTTGGAGAATTAACTAGCAAATTATCTGTGAGTTCAGGCACAGAGAATAACCCGGACGCATTTACTTCGGGAGAAACCCAAGGCACCAGCAATGTGAACCTACGCGGATTAGGCCTCACCTCCACACTAGTTCTCGTCAATGGCAAACGTCAAACAATCACCGCAGCCACGGCTAACGACGGTAGTGTGTTTGTTGATACCAGCACAATTCCTATGGCTGCCCTTGAGCGCGTAGAGATTTTGAAGGAAGGCGCAACCGCCACCTATGGTTCTGATGCCGTCGCCGGGGTGGTCAATTTCATTCTGCGTAAAGATTTTGAAGGGGTCGAGTTCTCAACTGGCTACGAAGAAATCAGTGATGGTGGTGCTGGCAAGTACGACCTAAACCTACTCGCCGGTTTTGGCAATGACCGCACTCACGTCACATTGGCGGGCTCCTTCATTAGTCAGGATCCCCTGAGCTCTGCAGAGCGCCCTTACACCACAGAGAACGCTGTCTCTACTTTGGGACGCAGTTTTCTGACATTGGCGCCCGGCGGCGTGGGCACAGGCGATTATGCCGGTAGCTATGGTTTCCTCGAGACCGTTCCTGACGCAGCTTGCGCCGCGAATGGTGGTGCACCCGGCACACCATTCGTACCCGAAGGGGCATTTGGTCCTGGCACCGGTGGCGGTGGTAAGTGTGGGTTCTTCTATGGCCCGCGCTTCAACATAGTCAACAAGGAAGAAAAGCACCAGCTATACAGTAACGTCACACACGACTTTTCTGATTCACTTTCATTAGTCGCCGAGTTGGGTTGGACGCACCATGAAGTTAACGATAATCCACAATCGCCCTCTTATCCTGCGCTAAGCTTCCCTACCATTTTGCCAGGTACCGCAGGCAGCCCGTTTAGTGTTCCTGTGCGATGGTACGGAAGACCTTTAGGTGCAGAAGCGCCCTCTCCGCTGGCACCGCGTGAAAGTGACACTGTACGGGCGTCACTGCAGCTTGACGGCGAGTTCGACAGCGGTTGGAGCTGGATGGGGGCATTAACCTACTCCGAAAATGATCGCGAAGTCTATCAGCCTGATACCATCAATTCTCGGTTAAGCGCGGCGTTGAGTGATGCAGGTGGCGCCAGCGGCACCGAGTCATTCAGCCCCTTCGACCCCAGTTCAAACTCACCAGAACTCATCGAATGGCTGAGCTATCAAACCTTCACCAACAAAAAGACCGACCTCACGGTCGCTGATTTTGTGGTGAGTGGTGATCTTTTCGAGATGAGTGCCGGACCTGTCGGCTTTGCCGCAGGTGCCCAATGGCGCGAGGAGAGTTACTCCGCTAATCGTAACGAGCTGTATACACAGTCGATTGACCCCAACACTGGCGCGACAATTCCAGTTGACCTGATCTTTTTAGGAGGCGGACTTCCTGTTGATGAGTCCAGGGATTCCTATGCTGTGTTTGCGGAAGCCATGTTCCCGCTCACTTCATCACTGGAAGCTAATCTTGCGGTGCGATACGAAAACCTGAGTTCTGACAGCAGCCTCGACCCCAAGCTGTCGCTGCGTTGGCAGGCTGCTGACTGGCTGGTACTCAGGGCCTCAGCGTCTTCTGCGTTCCGCGAACCATCACTGGTACAAGTTTATAACCAAGAGACATCGCTGCAGGGGCTTGTTGATCCTGCGAGCGGCTCTAGCAGTGCGCTGTTTGTGCGTGTGAATTCACAGGGAAGCACCGCTCTCGAACCCGAAACCTCGACCAACTTTAATATGGGCGCAGTATTCACACCTACCGACAACTTGGCCGTTAGGGTGGACTATTGGCGCTTCGAATACGAAGACGTTATTACCGTTGAAAATGCCCAAGGCAAACTCAATGACAACCCCAGTGGCGCCGACATTATTCGCGATTCGGCCGGCACACTATCAGGCGTTAACGTGGCGTACCTCAATGCTCAAGAAGTGACCACCGATGGCATTGATGTAACAGCAGACTGGACCTTCCCCTCAGATGTGGGTCAATTCGGGTTGCACTTGTCAGCCACGCACTTTCTGAGTTACGAAATACCCTGTACCGCAGCCAATGATCGGGGCTGTACCGGCAATAACGGCGTACAGGATGTTGCGGGTTATTTTAACTACGACAACTTTGCACGCTCCATTCCTGAGACGAAGGTCAACGTTACCGCAGACTGGCGTAGCGGCAATCATAAGGTTGCTCTGCTGGCATTTTATACCTCGGAGTATGAAACATCGCGTGCAGTCCCCGATGCCCTACTTGATCGCGGTTACGCACAAGATATTGACTCTTGGATGACCCTTGATCTGCAATACTCCTTTAGCTTCAAGTTGGGCAGTACAGAAGCGATGGTCACTTTGGGCGGTAAGAATATTACTGACGAAGACGCGCCTCGGGTCTTTGATGCGGCTAACTTTAGCTACGATCCCAAACATCATGATCCACGAGGGCAAATTTGGTACGGACGTATCAAGCTTGCGCTTTAGGATACGTGTTATCAAAAACGAGCCGCAACGTGAGTCGCGGCTTTTTTCCGGCTACTGCAAAGGCACAAAGTGACGCATGGATATGCTGCTACAGAAGCCCTTTGATGTTTATTGAAAACAATTCCTTACCTAACTTTCCGCTGCGGTATCTTCTCTTTAATAAGAGTAGCGCTCCTAAACATTAGCGTCTTAATGTGGATCGCCATCCAGGGATGGCATTCTCCCGAACGATTATTCAACCGGGCAATGTGAGGCGAGAGCTATACTATTTTGTGGGCGGTTATCGCTCAATTCTGCAGCTCGTCGGCACGCAGTTTGATCGGCCTCTGAGCATTGCTCTCTTGATAAATGTCTTTGATTTCTTGGTAGTTGAGCAATATCTCTGATGTTGGTTGGTTCAGAATTTTTAGCGTTGTTGTCTCAAGCGGCTTCGGCGTGACTCCTAAAAAGTGTTGCATGTTATTCAGTGCCCCCGTATCGGCACTCACGGCCTCTTCATAAGAAATAGAAAAGCTACGATGGCCGCTGTAAAGGTCCAGTGATTTTTGTTCTCTTCTGAGAACATTTTTCAGAAAAGTCTGAAATTCACGGACATTTGCGTTGAAGGGTCTAACATTGGGCCGCTTCTCTTCGCTGTGAATTAACGTTACCCCCGTTTGATCATTAACCACTTTGAGGGAAATGAACTGATCAATGAGATTGGCGCGATATAGGTGCACCACCTTAATGTCAGTATCGTTGCGTAAAGCGCTGCGGAGATGCCTGTAGGGCCAACGAAAAATTTCATCCGTTTTAATTTTAAATCCAGCTATTCTTTTTTCCTGACTATCGAAAACAATTTTGTAAAGAAACGTCCTCGGATCAGAGCGATACAGATCTAGCAACGCTTTGTCGTGCTCCACGGATTTGCGGAGCAAGTTATAAGTGCCTACCATTCCACCAATGCTACGGTAGTTAAAAACCTCGCCATGACAAATGATTTCCGGATTGCTGCGAAGCATATGCACGAGCATGGTGCTGCCTGTTCTGGCGGCACATGAAATTATAAAATTAGAATCTTTTAGAAAAATCGACATCTATTCGCTCATAAGTGAAGTGTAAAGTTTATCCCTAGTCTCGTGCTAAGAGCGGGGCAGATTAGTATCACCTAAGGCGGATCAAATTGTTCAGTCGGCTAAGTTTAGGGGTGCGGGCGGTTAACCAAGGGCTGGCGCTACCGATTTTGCTGCCGCTGCCGTTTATCAACCTCCTCGATAACATCGCGGATCGCATGAATCTCAAGCTGCAATGCTTCAGAAACGAGCCTGATTTCGGTTTCAATTGCATGAAGATTTCGCCTCATCAACCAGCAGTTGAAAAGTAGGATACCGGTAATGAAACATAAGATTACTAAAATAAATTGGCCAGTCATGCCAGTCTCCAACTCTAGCCCCACGGGTGTTTGGCAGTAGATCATGTGAATTTTGGTTAATCTGACATGAATATACTCCCTTGGCGAGCCCAGTGCCCGTCTATGTCACCTCATGCAAAGTCGTCAGCCCGCACTGTGGTGACGACAGGTGTGGCTTTCCTCAGTAGCGCCCACATTAACCGATTAGCTTTAGACCCGTTGATGGGAGGCTGAACTTAGGATCTTTAGCGCAGCGATGCGGCGTCGGAAGTAGCGAGTTGATTCGGGTTGGCGAATAAGTGCTCAGCACACACCTTACCACCAGCGAATATTTTGTAACCTTTACTTCTCTAGGCTGGGATGATACGTTTACGTTACATCACACGCAAGTAGGGTTTTACTATGCTAAGCGAATTGGTTCCAATCCTAGGGGTACTTACAGGCATCATCGTTCCGGTTTCAGTATTCGTTTGGCTATACCACGATGAGAAAAATAAGCGAGAAGCCGTAGTGGAGATAGCAAAGCACCTGGAGGACCCCTTAAAGGTCGAAGAGCTCCTGACCTTATTCGACGAACGTAAAAAAGAGCCCATCGATTATCGCAGAGGGGGCGTGATTACCCTGTTTGTTGGCGTTGGAATATTCCTGTTGGGGCTTGTCTTTCTCGGTTCGCTTTTTAGAGGCATCGGCCTATTGGTGGGTGCGATAGGGGTAGGCGTTACCATAGCGGGGTATCTATACCCCAATACCAGTGAAGAACTAACAGATGCGGTTGAACGGTTTGAGGAGAAGTAGCCTTTGGGCAAGCATCACGACAAACTTTTAAACCGCCTTGAAGCGCTGAGGAAGTCTACAGGGCTCACTCAACAACAGCTTTCAGAGGCCGCTGAAGTTTCAAGAAAGAGTATCAATGCAATCGAAAATGGCGTCTACGTTCCATCAACGGTTTTGGCACTGAAAATCGCTAGGACGCTCGATTGCCAGGTGGAAGATTTATTCACGCTGCCCTGAGTAATCGACATTTTGAGCGCCCGCCTCTGGCAACAGCTGGCCCCACAACCGAAATGATTGGAGCTGATGGATACTGGCTAGAGGAGCGACGTTGGCAACTGCCGCCGCCGACACTACCATTTTCATATCAATTCAGATTGTAAAGGACCCTTTACTTTTCAATCCTCCCGCCCTAAAATGTAAAGCATACTTTACTTTTTTGCGAGGAATTGAGCTTTGATAAAAGCAAGTAGTGATGGGATCGCGCTTACCGAGCAGCTTCGGCAGACGCAACGGCCACTCTTTTTGTTCACCGGCCTTTGGGTAGTTAGTACAGCACTATTAACGTTTGGGCCAAAATATTGGAGTTACCAGTTTGGGTTAACCGTGTTCGCAATACTGTTAAACCTCGTCGCGGGAGCAACGATGCTGATTGCATATTTAAGGCATATCAAAACGATGGATGAACTGCAGCGGCAGACACATCTCGAGGCCATGTCGCTGACACTCGGAATCACCATGATAATCACCGTCGTTTACGGGGCCCTTCCTAAAATCGGAATTTTATCGAGTGCTCATCCGACAAATATCCTGGTATTCATGTCTGCCACGTATCTTTGTACGGTAGTCACCCTGTGGGTTAAGCGAACCAGAGAGTGAAAAATAGGCTTAAGGTTCTCAGGGCAGAGCGAGGTTGGACTCAGGCCGATCTGGCCGCTGCATTGGTAGTGACCCGGCAGACAGTCAACGCAATAGAGAAAGGCCGATATGATCCCAGCTTGCCGCTGGCGTTCAAGATGGCAGCAGTATTTGACATCTCTATCGAACAGATATTTTTGCCCTCTAACAGCGATTGAAGCGTGCAGGCGTGACGCTCAATGGTCTCGGCCAATTCACCGACGAGACTTTCGCTATCAATGACAGCAAACATCCCAGAATTGATGAGTGCTGACTGCGGATCTAGATTCGCAGGGCCAACCACAGACGAGCGCCTGCCGATTTCCATTGATTTAGCGTGAAGCCCCATAGTCGCCACTGGGCATCGCCGAGAGAATGTCTCTCGCTTGGGAGCTGGAGGCATAAATCTGGCACACTGCCCTCGATGACTACTTGGAAAGCCAGTGCCGAATTAGACGCCGCCGACCCCCTCAATCAACTGCGGCTTCAATTTGTGCTGCCGACCGACAAAATTTATCTCGACGGTAATTCTCTAGGCCCGCTGAGTCGCAATGTGCGCGAACACCTTACTCTTGTCACCAATGAACACTGGGCCGAGGCTCTGATCGCAGGCTGGAATACGCATAACTGGATTGACCTACCCCTTGAGGTGGGGAATCAATTAGCACCGATACTGGGGGCCCAAGTGGGAGAGGTATTGTGCTGCGACAACCTCTCAATCAACTTATTCAAATGCCTGGCGGCCGCACTCGAGCTCAATGCACCCAGAAGAAAGATTCTGACCGAAGCCGATCATTTCCCTACGGACAACTACATCGCTCAAGGTCTCAGCCAGCTTTTAGGTGGCTCGCGCTGTGAAATACAGCACGCAGCGCTGGAAGATCTCGAGCACACCGATCTCCACGAGGTTGCCGTGATCTCGCTCTCGCACGTGAATTTCAAAACAGGCGAATTGCGCGATATGGAAAGGATTACCCAACAAGCCCACGATGCAGGCTGTTTGATCGTTTGGGATGTCGCCCACAGCGCCGGCGTTGTGGATATCGATCTGACCCAACATAACGTGGATATGGCAGTCGGATGCACCTATAAATTTCTAAACGCAGGACCCGGCGCCCCGGGCTTCCTATTCATGGCACAGCGACATCAGCACGTCAGTGTTGTGTTGCAAGGGTGGATGGGTCATGCCAACGGCTTTGGTTTCGAATCGCACTATCGACCCGCAGAAGGCATCACCCGCTTCTTAACCGGCACCCAGAGTGTATTGGCTATGGCTGCTGTCTCAGCCGCTCTGAGTATCTTTGAATCCGTCTCACTATCCGATATCCGCCAGAAAAGCCTCGCATTGACTGATCATTTTTTGGCGCACCTCGCTTCCACCGAAGGGACGCGCAGTATTGAGATCTTGACCCCACACGACCACGCCAAAAGGGGCTCTCAGATAAGTCTTAGCATTGCATATGGCTACCCTGTCAGTCAGGCGCTCATCGACCGGGGCGTCATCGTAGACTTCAGGGAACCGGACATCGTGCGGTTCGGATTTTCGCCTCTCTACAACCGGTTCTCGGAGGCAGAGCGCGCGGCTAATCTGTTAGGGCATATTCTGCTCACCGAACAGTTTCGCGACCCTTGCTACACAGAGCGTCGAAAAGTCACCTGAGAACTATGAGTACGACAAACTCTGCCAGTATTTGGGCTCTCATTAGCGGTAGTGTGGGAGAAAAGGGCGTGGGCACCTTGCCGGCAAGTTTGGGGGGGCAGCCACTAGATCAAATCAAATTTGTCAGGAATGAGATAGAAGATCTCACTAGCGGTGGCCACCCTTAGAGAGGGCTGTTCCGCCCCATGTTGGATTATAGTCAGCGGTGCCTGCATCGGCTGCATCACTACCCCTCTATTCTTCTCGCACCGTTAATACTCTGGTTGCCCTAGCGAGTCGATGCATGCTGTTGAGGGTTGCCAATCCGTAAC
>Ga0233432_10001124_pt1 | contig 25895 bp, 18 predicted proteins | sample SI_122_August201_6_FD_179870 | JGI IMG/M metagenome (GOLD analysis project Ga0233432, IMG submission 179870) | Seawater microbial communities from Saanich Inlet, British Columbia, Canada - SI_122_August2016_10_MG | ecosystem: Environmental > Aquatic > Marine > Inlet | place: Canada: British... | reverse complement strand
TACACCCGGTCTAGATCCATCAGCCTATATTAATTTAGGAAATGTAGGGATAGCGAATTGGCAAGCCGTTAACGAATTAATTGCGAACTCTATTGATTCATGGATAGGAACAGGACCTCAAAAAGAGCTTAAAATCAATATTGATTTAGATAATAATCCTACGAATCTTAAAAAAGGAAGATTTCAAATAACTGACAATGCGGCAGGAATGTCGGTTGATGAGTTGAAAGATAGTTGGGGGTTATTTAAATCTAGTAAACCTAAAGATAAAAAAAATAGTGACAGATATTTAGGTGTTTACGGCATCGGATTCAAATCTGCAACATCTAAAATTGGAAAAATAGTAACTGTTGTTACCTCAGATAATGATAAAGAATATTATATAGTAAAAGTAGACTATGAAGAAATAATAAAACAAGGTGCAGATTTTAAATTAAAGATAAATCCAGTACCTCACGATAGTCAATCAAAAAAACTATTTAATGGTGGTCCTATTGGTACAAGAGTTATAATTGAAAATTTCAATGCCTCGTTTCCACCAGAAACCTTAGATCAGTATTTACCAATCTCCTGGAAAAAATTTCTAGTAAATCCAAATGCGTTTAAGAAAAAAGTTACGATAACGAGGGGCTGGACTAAAACAAACAAGATAATTCAACCCTATGATTCACCAGCAGATAAGGACACCATTACCCCTATTCAAGAAGTGGTTGAAATTAAAAAGGACGGTAAAAAATATAACATTGATATTTCTGGATTTATTGGGTTCAGAGTAAATAAGAGTCAATATACCCTTAACACCCAAGGAATACATTTATATCGAAAAGGTCAATTAGTTGAAGATTATACTAGCAATTTTTACATAAAATCAGCAAGGCGCGCTGACAACAACTCTCTGGTAGGGGAATTAGATATAGGGGGTATGGATGCAAGTATAACAAAATCAAAGTTTGATCGAGATTCTGAAGAATATAAACAAATAGAATCTCATATGTTGAAGGTTCTAACACCATTTGTAAATGAATCAAAATTAATGTCTATTGCTGCCCAAAAGGATAGGAAAGAAATAGATAAAGCAATTGCAAATTATAGAAAGAAACAAGGCTTAAAACTTACAGATAAACAAAAAAAATTGATTGCTCAAGGGGGGTCTGTCAGAGACATTAGCGATTCAAAGACTGAAAAAACTGAATTAATTATTGATGTTGAAGTACCAGAAGATAAAGATTCTTTTAATTTTAGAATGAATGGAGCTCTTACCTTTTCATATAATGAAACAAAGTACAAAATTGAATTTAAAAAAATAGCTGATGAAGACGAAGAAGGTAAGCTTTATAATACTGAAATGCCTCCTCAAGGAAAAGACCTGTTTATTATTTATCATCTAGAACACCCACAAGGAAAGTCCATTGAGAAAGCATTAAAAAAGTATGAAAAAGATGACGTATCTGCTTTACTAATCAGAGTCATGGTTGCAGAATGTATAGGAAATTTTTTGGAAAAAGATAAACAACTTTCAACTTCTGAAATCCAAGATTGTTTAAACAAGGTGTTGAATTATAAATTAATTTAGGGATATTTATGTTTGAAACTACTTACAACCAAATTAGAGAGCTATTTGAGAAGAGCGATTCCAATGACATGGAGTGGGTACACACACTTTCTGATAAGTTGGGTGAGATAAGGCCACTGTGGCCAGATAGAAATATTATAGATATAGCAAGCGATTTGAATGATTATCAACAAAGAACAATTATGATTCAGACATTATCTTATCTTCCACAAAAAACCAGAATTACAAAACTTCGTCACCATGGTTCTATACACTTTATGGTTTTGGAAAAATTCATGAACGAAGAAGACATACAAGATCTCTTAGAAAAATTTTGGAGTTCGCAAGGAAAGGCAAAATCACTAATTTCTAGTGCTTTCGCAAGGCTTGAAACTAGGAATAGGGAAAAAAACAAGAAGGTTGATTCTCCTCAAGATATATTAGTAAAAGAATTAAACAACCTCCCCGACCATTATTGGACGTGGTTATATGATGATGCAGTTGCTTGGGAGTTTGATCAAGATATATTGAAAATATTAAAAAAATTAGATGCACCTAATGCTCATATAAGAAAAAATGAAGAAGAACGAATTATTGATAGTTTGAGACACATGATTAATGTGAATTATATAAAAAAATCAAATGGCAAAGATAATAGAAGTAAAATACATAATGCTTTCATTGAATTGTTGGAATAATATTGTCCCTAGATAAATTAACTTTTAAAAAAGGTTCGTATTTCGAAGCAGAAGATGTAATAAATGAAGTTTTCATTCCTTGCATGAAAAACTCTAACAATTTAAATATATTGGCTGCATACTTTACCATAGACAGTCTTCTTGAAATTGCGGAAGGACTTGAGGAATTTATTCACAATGAAGGTAAAGTCTCCGTTGTTGTAAGTGTTCCTGAGACAGGGGCGATGAACCCTCACGATGTCTCATTATTAAAAGCTCATACTGATGAGTTCATGAACAATGATTATCACGATTTTGAAAAACAACTATTAGCTGAAGTTGGAGATTTACGAAAAGAGTTTGAAAAAAATAAAATTGCACTTGTAGCTTGGTTAATTAAGAAAGAAGTTTTAGAAGCAAGATTAAGCATAAGAGATACAGGTTATAACCATTGGAAAATTTATACATTCAAAGATTCTGAAGGAAATGTCGTTGCCCTATCAAGTGCTATGAATCCTACAGGGCAAGGAATGTCTAGTAGGCAAAGTAATAACTCAACACTTAGTCTTTCTTGGATTGATGATGGTTTTGAAGAAGCTCAATGGGAAGGATTACAACATAAGTTTGATCAAGTTTGGAATAATAAAGAATCTCAATCAAAGACTGTTCCAATAGACGGAAGTCTAGCAGATGCATTATTAGATGAACTTGGAAATCCAGATTGGAGTGATGTTAAGAATTATTTTGACATAAAAAAGAAAAAAGAATTTTATTATTATCTGAAAACCTCGCCTTCATTTCTTGAATATAACTTAGGTAATGCTTCTCTTATGCCACATCAAGTAGAAGCAGTCAATAAAACATTTGAAAGTTGGCCGATAAGACAACTATTTGCTGATGAAGTTGGTTTAGGAAAGACACTAGAAGTTGGAGCAACGATTTCATATTTAACAAGACAATACCTAGCTGAAAGGGTAGTAATTTTATGCCCAAAAGCTGTCATGAATCAATGGCAGACTGAAATGAGTGATCACTTTGGTTTAAATTTTTGGATTTTTGATTCAAATAAAAAACATTGGATTGACAATGCTGGAGTAATAAAAACAAAAATATCTACTAGTAAAAGTTACACTAAAGAACATCCGAATTTCTTAATAATGAGTAAAGATTATGCGAGAGGTAGTGATAAAAATACTTTATTTAGCGAGGCAGAACACTTTCCCGATTTACTAGTCTTAGATGAAGCACATCACGCTAGAGCATCCAAAAAAAGTAAAACTTTTCAGAGAACGCTGTTAAGAAAAATGATAGAAGATATTAAAGGGGAGATTCAGCATATAGTTTTTGCCTCAGCGACCCCAATGAGAACACATCCCGATGAATATTATTATCTTATGGAGCTTTTATCGATAGATAGATTTATCAACTCTAAAGATTATTTACAAAGTTTAGAAATACTCTCTTTAAAAAAAGAGGATTGGAAATTAAAAGATGCCAGTCTTATTGTTAACATACTCAACGATACTCTTAAATGGTGCAACGATATCCCTGAAAGGTATCTAACTGAGACAGAAAAAGAATTTTTATTAAATTTGAAAAATAAAAAAATTACTACAACAGATTTTGACATAATCAAAAAAAATATAGAAGTTATTCTCAACCTAGCTGTTAAGTTCAGTCCTGTAACATTTTTTACATCAAGAAGTGCAAGAAAAGTTCTTGAACAGTATAAGGATACGTATTTTTTTCCAAAAAGAATTTTAGAATCTACACCAATAGAAGAAAAGGATATTTATCAAGAATTTGAAATTTTCTACAACGAACTAATGAGATATGCAGATGAAAATTATTTATTAGCTGAAAAGACCATGGGTAAGCAATTATCTACGACTGCTTTTGCGAAAGCAGGATTTAAACAGTCTTTTGTCTCGAGTTTTTATTCAGCACTACAGAGGATTGAAAATAGAAAAAAAAGAATTGAAGAATATATACAAAAAATTGAAGATGAAAATTTAAGTGCAGCATTGGATATGAATAATGATGATTACGTTCCTGAAGAAGAGATAGAAGACGATTCTCTATCTAAGGATTTAAATATAGATGGATCCGAACAAGATTTGAATGATATAAGTCCAGTTAATGTTTTAAATGCATGTACATCTGAGTTAACGCAAATTCAAGGAATAATAGATATTGGAAATCAAATTATTCAAGAAAAGAAAAAAAATAACCAAGAACCTGATCCCAAAATAATTAAAATGACTGAAATTGTTCAGAGTAAAATCAAAAAAGACAAAAAACCCATCCTTATTTTTGCACACTATTTAGCAACTTTAGACAGTGGATTTGAGGCACTAAAGAAACAAATAGATAATTCAGAAATTGGAATAGGTATGTTTAAGGGAACTGAAATTTGGTATGAAATTAATGGTAAAAGATATTCTGCAGATAGGAATCAAATTAAAACCCTCCTGTTTAATGGTGATTTACAAATACTCTTCTGTTCAGAGGCAGCTGCTGAAGGAATTAATCTACAGGCTGCAGATATGATGATAAATATGGATGTTCCATGGGTTCCGAGCGTTCTTGAGCAAAGAATAGGTAGAATTGCCAGGTTAGGTCAAAAGGCAAAAAAAGTAATCATTCACAATCTTTGGTACCCAGATAGTTATGAAGCAAGAATGTATAGTGCATTACTTGAAAGACAAGACTTAATGGAATTAGCTATGGGTAATTTTCCAAATATTATTTCAGATGCAATTAAAAACCAAGTCGATACACATGACGATAGTATAAAAGAAGCTTTGGAAGAATTAGATAAATTAAAATCAGAAGCAACATTTAGTGGCCTGTCAAGACTTTGGGAGTTTGATAAAGGTGTTCATGAGCCTTATGGAGATAATTTTAGAAAAAGACTTATGAAAACTCTTACTAGACAAGGACAAGATACTTCAAATTACTCTTTTTCAGCTGGAGATAGAGATGTGATTAATTTTAGAAGCATACTTTTTGAAGATTTCATCCTTAATAATGAATTAAGCCAGGATGGGAAAAATTTTATTTATATGTTACTAAATGAAAGAAAAAAGCTTATTGGATTTGTATATGAAAATAACAAATCAGAGAGAAAGATTATAAACCCGAGATTTTTCCCGGAGTTATTTGAAGGAATTTACACAGGAAAAATAAACAACATAAGTGAAATATTCATGGAAGTAGACATTACATCTATAGTTACAGATGAAGATTTATTTTCTTTCTACAGCAAAGAAATACCTGAATGGCTGGTTCCACAACATAGCAAAGTTCAGAAAGATGATAAAGGCTACACTATTGAAGGTAGCAAGTTGGAACTTGTTGAGTTAGCAAAAATTAACTAGTATCTATTAAACTAAGTCCAAATTTTTAATATTACTGAGAGTTCTTTAATCTTTGTGGACACTTATTCGATTTTTACAAAATATAAAAAATAAATAATCTTAAATGATTATTTTGAATTTTTTTTAATACCAGTCTTTACCTGTTTTAAATAACCTAATTTTGTATTAATCTCCTCTAAACTTTTCTCTTGAGAGTCCAATTTACTTTCAAGGTTCCCTACTTTGTTGATAGAATCTAACAAACTATTAATTAATGTACTAACCTCGCTAGAGGATTTATCGAATGTTATATTTGTTTTATTTAATGACTCGACAACTACCTTGATTACATCTACAAGATCATTAAGTGTATTGCTTATTCCAGTCAAAGATGTAGTCACATTTTTTGTGAGCTTTTCTTCTTCCTTCAAGGACTCAACTCCTTGAGCTAATTCTATTATTTGAGCTTCAGCTTTCTTAAACTCTTCTATTACTTTATTTTTTTCTTCAGCCATTTTTTGCACCTTACCTTAATTTAATTATATTATTGACGTCTAATAATTTTCTATTCAAAATTGATAAACTTGCTTCATTTAAACTTTCACTATCTTCTTTCTCATTAGCTATATAGCTCGTGAGAAATTCATTTTCTAAATCAATAATTTCCTCGTCATATAAGTCACTCTTATTATCAGTCTCCAGCTTTATTAAGGCATTAAATAATATCGCCCTCAATTCATTACTGTCACAAAGTTTGTATAATTCTTCCCATAGTTTTTTAATATGTAGAGTCTCAATATCTTTTCTCAAAAAAGAAATTCTAAATGCTTCATTTAGATTACTTTCTAATTCAACAACTGGACCAAACTCAACAGATAAAAATGATAGCCACCAGTAGACGGCTGGAAAATCTTGAGCTCTCTGCCTATATTTATTTATATCACCGAATGTTTCTATTTTGTCATTTTTTGGTATTTTACGATAAACATCTAACCACATTTCTACGTCTGTAATACCTTCTCTTTCAAGCCCTCGTAAATCATTTGCGGCAGGACCATCTAAAAAATATTGTTCAAAGCCTTCGTGAATATCATTATTAGTTGTTCTACTTCTAGAAAACTCAGCAAGTTCTCTAATCTTTGTCCTTCTTGCGAACTCTACAGACTCATAAATGACATATAGTGACAGAGTTACTGCGCAAAGTAAAATACCATTATACGAATTAAGATCTTTAAAATATTCTGATACATCTTCTATTTTTATATCTAAATCTTCATTGAGTTTTTTTGAAAATGTAGAGAATACCTCTTCTCCGTTTTGAAAAGTTTCCTGAGTTTCCGATAATTCTTTAAGTAGATTAATAAATTCCCGACTTCCTCTAGGAGATCTTCTGTCTAACCATTCAGAAAAATATTCAAACTTTGTTATAGTCTCTCTCGATGGTACAGATAAATGAAATGATTGTGTTCTGTAGTTTCTTTGCCAATCATTTATGGCACCAATAATCTTAAATCTATAAATAGCTTGTGTTGTTTTATTACCAAAGTTGCTATCTTCATCAACATTTTTTATTGTAATATTCCCTTTAAAATCTCTATCTACAGCCTTTTCTTTAATAAGTAAATCTAATACCTTTCTTGTAACTGATAGTTCATCTCTAAATCCAGCCCAGCTGAGCCAATGAAAAGATAAATTCACAGCTACATCATCTCCCCATTTTTCATTATTCGATAAACTTTTATGTCTCAATCTAAGAGTTTCCCCATCTTCACCGGAAAGTAATGAATTTGACCTATCTTCATCAATTTCTGAAAATATAGCTGTTGTAGAAGAATTAAGTCTATTTCTTCCAGCCCTGCCAGCTTCTTGATACCAAGCTTCTAGAGAACCCGTTATCCCGTAATGAATTACGTACCTAATATTGGGTATATCAATCCCCATTCCAAATGCTTTTGTAGATATCATTATCCTTATATCACCATTTTTGAACTGTTTAACGATTTTCTTTTTATATTCCCCAGGGTCACCCAAGCTAGAAGGCCATTGCTTACCAGGGCCTTGAGATCCAAAATACATACCTATACCTGCCATAGAGACCTCAGGGTCAGCATTTAAAATTCTCCACAACTTTATCATTTCAGGTTTTGTTTTAGTAAAGATGATTCCTAAATGATTATCACGACTGTCAGGTTGTTGGATAAAAACTTCTTGACTTCTCATTTGCAAGAATTGCGGAATTTTTTTCTTAATTATGGTTTTTAATACCCTTTCCTTGGAATCAGGAATACATTTATCAATCGAGAAATTGAGTTCATCTCTACGGTAACTACTTGCAGAGACAATCGAACTTCCATCTTCTTCTTCCTTGATTTCTCCTTCAATTAAAATATCTCTAACAACGGGCTGAGAAGCTGTACCAGTCATTGCTAAAATTGTTGGCTCATCACCGTACTCCTTACATAATTTTTTAATTCTTTCACCAATGCCCAAATAAGAAGTTCTAAAATCATGCCCCCACTCTGAAATGCAATGAGCTTCATCAAAAACTACTAAACTAATTGGGACTCCTCCCGAAATTAAACTCCTTAAAGCTTCATTAAAATCAGGTATTAATAATCTCTCAGGAGCAACAAGCATAATTAGGTTATCTCCTCGTTCGACAGAAACTAGCATTTCATCTCTATCATTTGAACCATCACGATATGTTTCTGAATTGATAGCTATAACTCTATCTACCCCATTTCTTTTTAAGTTATACTCTTGGTCTTCCATCAGAGCATTTATAGGATCAACTACTAGAACTCTTCCTGGTAAAACAAATGATACAAGTTGATATACTAAACTTTTCCCAGCTCCCGTTGGCAACAACAATAGGACATCTTCTTTATTAAGTATTTTCTGTATTGAAGTAAATTGTCCTTCTCTAAAATTTTCTTTACTAAAAATAAATTTAAGTAAAACTCCTAAACTTTCTTGTAAGTTTTTTTCGTCACCTTCTTTTATGACAGGAGTTGTATCCTGTTGAGGTCTTGTGTCCGTTAGTTTATATGGTAGAGATGATGTTCTTGAAATAATCACTTTCTTATTTGATATTCTCACATCGTTCAAATCTAATTTCTCTAAATAGGATTTATTTGGCTCAAGCAAAATATATAAATCATGACTTAATTTCTTACTGCTATTATTAACCTCATAGACCATAAAATCTGTTTCAGATCTTTTCCATGTCATAGCATTTTTCCCATCCAAATCTGTAATTGTTAGAGAGTTTGGGGAAATCGTATCTACGTCCCATATGTATGCAACGGCTGACAGCAGATTCAAAAAAGAACTTACACCATGAAATTTACCTTCTGTAACTTTTTCAATACCAACAACCCAGTCTTCATTGGGATTTAAACGTAAAAAACCATCCTGTATTGCCTCAAGCAAACATGTATTTAAAGAGGTGGTCTCCCATACTTTGAATAAAATTTCTTTTAAAGACGTATCAGTATTTTCCTCTAAAGTATGTTCAAGCATCATTTTTTTTGCTTGATTCAAGTTTTCTCCATGAGAGCTTTCAAAAGTTTCTTTTGCGGGGATACCTATAGTTTCATATCTTAAAAGATTTTTTCGTGATTGAAAATCTGACGATGTACTTGGTTTATTTTCATCTTCATTGTCTTTGAAGTGTTGACCTCCCAAAATTTCAATTATTAAAGGTTCCCTCCAAGGTGGTGCAAAAAGAAAATCAACTCTTCTGTTATCCTCTGTGCCTATTGTAGAAAAGTCCGATGTATTTTTAAGCAATTCCCTCATAGGAAACTGAGGATGTAGCCATCTTTGAATGAAAGGCTCGCCATCAAAATATTTGTAAAAGTTTATTTCTTCTTGGGAATTAAATAATAAATCAGGTCCAAAATCATTAGTATTAAATCTTGATTCAAATTCATCATTATTTTTCCACACAGAAAAGAATGTATTTGAGGAGGGTTTAAAAGTAAACTCTTCTACTTCTCTTGATAAATCTCCATCGAAAGGACTTTGAAAAGATTTAATTCCGACTTCATCTAGTATACTTTTTTCCGTATCAGGATCTAAAGGCGGGCCATCCCCCCTTTGAAGTATTTTTTTCAAAGTAGTTATTGCAGAAAATACCTCTTTACTGAAAACTGGTTTTTGCGGAGAATCTTTTTTGGCTATAAAAACTTGTTGGTTAATTCTTTTGTGAAAGCTTTTATCTATTAATTCGCTAGGAGTCATTATAGGTTCTGATTTTAAAATTCCACCACCTGGAAGGTATTCAGTTCTCCAAGAGCTATTTATCAATTTACCTTCATCAATGTGACTAACTCTTAAGAAACTTTCTCTTAACACGGTTGATTTTGTGGTTGTATCAATAATTTCGATAAATGAAGATAATGCGTTTATGATATATCCTTTAGCCACTTTATGACTAATTGCATCTAATGGCTTGCTAGGGCTATTTTCAAGTTGAATATTTTGTAATTTTTCTATTTCTTGATAATTGCATTCATCAAGAGTGAAAAACTTAATCTTTATATCTTTTCTTTCTAAAAGCTGAGGTATTTCATTTTCAAAACAATAAGAACCTTTTTTTATGGAAGCTTTTGAAAGCAATATAATTGCGCCATCGCATTCATCAATCTCAGTAGTAATTGTATTTTTCCAATTGTCTGAATTGTCTAACCCATCAAGAGCTGCAGACCATATTTCTAGTTGTTTTAAGCTTGGTATTCGAAAAGCATAATCATTTATACTTTGAGCCCATTTATAGTCTTCTTTGGCTAGAGATATAAATATTTTCATATTAGAAATATATCATTGGAATATTGAAATTGCATATTCAATAGCTACCTTTTACGCAAATTTTTCATTATTTCAATAAAAATTTCTTTTTATTGAAATAGAATAAACTTATGAAATATGCAACGTTTTATGAATCAGATTATCCCGAAAGTAATACTTCTGAAAAAAAAGTTGGAGAACTATTAAAAAATCTTTCAAGCTCTTGGACAATTCTTCACTCTGTCAAAGTTCATGATCCTGAAGTAGAAAAACTGACTAATACAGAGATTGATTTCTTACTCATTCATCCGAGCTACGGATTCTTACAGATAGAAGTTAAAGGTAGGGGATATGAAACAAATAGTAATGGAAACTGGTTTATTAAAAAGGGTCCAAATAAAGAGAAAGTGAATTCCCCTCTAGATTTATTGGGAGAAAAACAATCCAAGATTATTAAAACTTTTTTATATCACAATAGAACTATTAAAGGTGTTGAACTTTTAAATGTAAAGGTGCCTATTATGTCAATAATTTTTTGGACCGACCTAAAACGTGAGGATTTCCCTATCTCAGAAGTTTCAAAAGTTAACTCATACTTTATCGAAGATATATTTGTTCCAATAGAAAAACTTGAAGAAAATCTAATAAAAAAATTAGAGAAACATATAAAAACTGATACACAAATTAAATATGATAAATATCATTGGCTAAATCCATTCTTGGGTAAACCATTTGTTGAAACAGCAATAAATATTTTTAAACCCTATCAACAAAGTTTTAAGTTAAAGTCGTCTACAGGAAGAACAAGTTATGAGCTTGACCTTGCTACAAAAGAGCAGATTGAACATTATAAAATATTAACTGGCAGTCAATACAAGCGTCATCTAATTAGCGGTCCACCAGGCAGTGGAAAAACAGTTTTAGCTAAAGCAATTGCAAAAGATAAAGCTGAAGAAGGAAAAAAAGTTCTATTCATGTGTTTCAATAGAGCACTAGCTGATGAAGTTGAGCATGAATTTAGAAAAGAAGAAAATGTTCAGATTTTGTCTATGTGGAAATACTTTAAACTATTGGGGGTTACTTGGGAGGAGACAGTAGATCATGAGGGTAAAAAAATAGAATTACAAAAACTTCCACCCCACATATCTTCAATTTATATTGCAAAAATGTTAGAAGAGAAAGTGAATGAAGCAGTTGATAAGTTTGATTTTGATTGCTTACTTATTGATGAGGCGCAGGATTTTTCAGAAAAATACTGGGACTTTTTCAAGTTACTTTTAACTAATAAGCCTGAGTGTTTATGGTATCTATTTTTTGATACCAATCAAGCACTCACACATCCAGAATGGTCCCCCCCTATATTTGAGGTTCCGCATTCAAATTTACCTCTAACCTTTATATTGAGATGCACAGAAAATATCTCGAATAAAGTACAGAATATATTTGATTCTCGGTATGGCTTTAAAGGAATTGTTGGGGAAGAGCCGGAGTTTATAACCATCAAAGAGGCCTCATGGGGTGAAACATTAGATAATTTAAGAGATTTATTAAAAAGACTTTTAGGGACAGAGCAGTTTTCAGCTAAACAGTTATCTATATTAGTTCCGCACTCTAGAGATATTGATTTAGTAAAAGGTTATGCGTTCGATGACAAGAGTTCAATAGAGTCAAAAAAAATAAATGTCTCATCAGTATCTAAATATAAAGGGTTAGAAAATGATATTGTCATAATGGTTATACCAAGTTGGGAAGCCTTAAATGCAGAGTATATACTCCAACCCTTAAGTCTCATGTATGTAGGTTTTTCTAGAGCAAAAACTAAATTATACGTTATTGGGGATAAAAAAATTCAAAAAGCAATAAATTGGAATATTTAACTTAAAGTAATTTAGCTAACCACTCGTGAAGTAAAAATAAATTTTTGCAATCTGCTTTGTTATATTCAATAATTAAATCCTTTAATTCGTACTCTTCATTAAAGAAATAATCTTCAAAATATCGAATTGACTCCATTCCAGATTGCAACTCTTCATCTCTACTGATTCCTGCTACTTTTTCAACAGATTTAAGCGAGTAAGAGCTCGTGCCTAGCAGTAGTGATGAGTTAACAGTTTTAAATAAGTCCACGAAGTAGTCTTCTCCAATTAACGTTTCTAATTCACTTTCATAAATTTTAAAGGTTTGAGCAGATTTTCTTAAGGAAGTGATTTCGTAACTAAAGTAATGATAAAACTTTGCATTTGGAAAAGATTTTAAATGATTAAATAAATGCTCCATGAAACTAATAAAAGATCTCATTTCTTCGTCTTCGTTGTCTGACCAAAAGTAAGTAAAAGTATTTGACTCATCTAAACACCAGATGCCATAAAGATACTCAAAATTACGATTAAGATTTAGATAGGGATACCCTTCAAAATCTATATATAAGTCACCCTTAGTGGGTTTAAGCAATCCATTTAAAGAAGAGTCTTTTATTTCATATAATATTTCTTCTTCAGTTGAGTCTACTAATAGCTGTGCTAATTTTTTATATTTCTTGAATGTATCACTACCCATACCTTCTATATTTTCTAATTCAGACTTTTTCAAGTCTTCAACTGTGTTGATATTATTTTCTTGAAGTTTTTCGACTTGTCTTCCTTGAATTCTATGTAAAAGCTCTAATCCATTGTTGTTTATCCATATTTTTTTAGCTTCAGTATCGTACTCGCGTAATTCTTCACCTTTTTTGGGGTATGGAGGCAATTCTGGATCATACATTTTATTAAAATCTACAAACTGGTTTTTAATTTCTATAAATAACTTCTGATAATCTGAAACATCAACTTTATGAAATTGTAAATCACTAAGAAATAAAAAGCATTCGCTTACATGTTTTCCAGTAATTTCTTCAAGTAACTCTTTATATGCACAGAGTTGTAATATGTGATTTTCTTTTATTGAAGATGAAAGCTTGGCATCGATTATATGAAATTCTGTATTGAATACTTTTACAAAATCTAATCTACCAACAAAGTTTTTAGATTTAAGAAAGGGTTGAAAAATAATATCAGGTTTTTTATCTAGCTCATTTAAGAATGTTCTATTAGAAGATTCTTTGTTCGACATATCGACAACATCTAAATTCTCTGAGATTCTAAATTTATCTTTAAGAATTATTTCATGTTCCTCTGCTTTTTCTAATAATTGTTTAGAAATTAATTTTGAGTTGTTAATGTCTATTTTATATTTTTTGTCTATTTTTTTTTCATCAACAAGTTGATTTGTTTTATTACACCAATAGCTAAATGGTGAATTGTAGAACCTAATGAGTTCAGTTACGCTATTAGTCATTTGTTAACACTTTCTTGTAAATACTTTAAGGCCACCAATGTGGCGGCTCTGTCTCAGGTTTTGTCTCAGGTTTTGCCTTACGTGAGATTCCTAAAATTTTTGTCTTGAGAAATTGCTCCCAATCTTGTTTCTCAACAAAGTCTCTTATCTCATCAACAGCTTTTAGTTCAGACATAACTAAATGTTAATTGTTTAAAATATTCTCTTCAATATATTTTTTATGCATCCAAAAACTCTGTTTTTTAACATCAACACCATAAGGTGTTGGATATTTATCATTACTATCTCGTCCGTGAGGTCTTACATGAACAAAGTATGATTCATTAACTTTGGGTAAATTATCAGCTTGTTTATCAATTATTAAAAGTTTAGTTCTTTCCCATATTCGTTTTGCTTCTTTAACTTCTTTAGGTGGAGCATTCCAAAATACAATATTTCTTAAATAAAACTCATCTTTAACGTTTTCCCAAAAAACAAACATAAATTTTGCTTCGATAATTTGATTAAAATCTGATTCTTCCCATTCTCTTTGCACGAGTTTGTCATATTTCATATGTGGAAAAGATATATGTTCTTTAAGTTTTCCATCATAAACTCGACAAGTTTTATGGATTAACTCAAGACTCTCAAAAGTATTTTCTGAATATTTATCAAGTAGTATTTGCTCTACTAGCTTTTTGGATACTCTTGAAATAAAGTTTTTTTGTGTGCTGTATTCAATCCCAAGCATGTTTATTGTTTCTTCTAACGATATATTTTTGTATTCTTGAAGTTTTTTTAATAAGAATGTACGAGGGGGAACAACAAGATTTAATGGTTTATCTTCTGTTGCTTGGATAATCTCGTTATCAAAGTATTCTCCTTTTTTTAAGAGAGTAGTCACAAAGGCTGGCTTAAGAGCGAATCTTCTAGGATGTGCCAAGTCGTCAGAAAATGGCTGAGGAACATAATTTTGATTTTTACCTCCAGTTGTTGCAGCTTCAAGAAATAATGTATCTCCACCTGATATTTCATGTGCTTTACCTACTGAAACTTTATTTTTTACTAGGTTCCAGTCATCCTTGATTTGTGCAATCTCTGAATTTGTATATTGAACAATATTTACGTTACTGATTTTATATTTTCTAGGGTCTTCATCTTTTTTATAAATGTGAAAGACTAAAAGTAGCATTTTTAACTTTTTCCAAACATTACTTGTTTCAAATGACTCATTAACAATATTGCTATAATTTATTGTTCCAATAGCAAGTCTCTCTTTTGCTCTGAATCCTTTTTTTGTTTCTATAATTGCTCCAGACTTAAGTTCTGCACCAATATATCTAAAATCAGGTTGTGGATTATTATTAGGGTCAAATCCAAAATAAAACTTTTCTAAGTAATGTCCAAAATTACCCTTACCCGCGTAGCTTTTTTCAAGAATATCCGGGTGGCACCTATCAGCTAAAGTATGGCTTTTTAAGTCTTTTGCGTAATTAAGAATTGAGGTAATGGAATAAGGATCGTACTTTTCTGGGGAGTAATATTTATTAAAATCCATTATTGATTAAAACGATACAGAGTTTCTCCAATCTTTTCAACTACACCTACAACCAAGGCATTCCCCATTAAAAATCCTCTTTTGGCGTTGGTCACTCCTTCAAATTCTGTGTGATTATCTGGAAACATATTTAATCTCTCCAGCTCTAAAGGTGTAAGCCTTCTCAACCCATCTTTAGTTTGGATTGCATGTCTGAATCTTGAAGGACTTTTCCCACCTTCTGAAGTAATGATAGTTCGAGATGGTCGGTTTAAATCATCAGGAAAGACCATAGAGCCTTCAGCATATTTATAAACATAACCAGTAGAAGAAACTCTTTCTTCACTCTTTGCACCTTTTAAGTAATTCCATTTTGAGAGTTCGGATTTTGGAATATAAAACTCCTCATCAACTTTACCCTTTTCAATTATTGATTTAAGGGGAGTAGACTTTCCTTCATGAACAGGAAATGTTTTAAGAGTTGTTACTTCTCCATCAATCATCAATCCAGTATTTTCAAAAAGGGATTTCTTACCACCAACATTGAAGTTGTTCGAGATATCAACTAAGTCCTTATCTAAAACAAATTGAGATACTTCACTATCTTGATTTGCTTTAAAAGTATTTTGGATAACGCCATCTTCTAGGAGCCAGTCAACAGGCGTCTTTTTTTTTAATTTTTTATAAACCTTTGAATCTTTCTTATAACCAAGAAAGAATACTCTCCGTCTTCTCTGAGGCATTCCATAATCTCCGGCATTAACTACCCTCCACTCAACTGCATATCCTAAATCATTAAGTGACTGAAGCATTACTGCAAAGTCTCTACCTCTTTGACTTGATGGTGATTTAAGTAATCTGTCTACATTCTCTAGGAACAGGAAGGTAGGTTTTTCTTTCATTTCGCTCAGAATCCTGTGAATAGACCACCAAAGAACACCCTTTTTACCAATTAGACCTTTTGAGTTCTTTAAGGTTGTAGCAACAGAGTAATCTTGGCAGGGAAATCCACCGCAGAGTAAGTCGTGTTTTGGAATATTACTTGTTAAGACAGTCTCTATATCTTCACTTGAATGACCCTTAGATCCAAATCTATCCTCATAAATTAAAGATGCATGTTGGATTTTTGTTTGAGGTTCCCACTGATTACTCCAAATAACTTGGTATTTGTTGTGTTCTTCTAGACCTAATCTAAAACCACCAACTCCAGCAAAGAGTTCCACAACTTTTAATTTTTTCCTAACCATTAAGATAACTATAGAGATTTATAGTGACAAAGTTATTTCATCACAGACTTAAATTTATTTATTTATGTAGGCCACAAACTAATTTCTGTCTTACTTCGTTTCTAGGATAAAAGTGTAATGGTTAAGGTAGAAAGAAAAGTTCAACAAGCGATTAAGACGATTCTTGAAGAAGAAACTTGGAAACACTTAAAAACAAATAATAATTTTGATAAGGTATTATCACTTGCCTCTTTAATTGACAAGTATGATCCAGGACCAGATCCTTGCTATGAAGACTGTACAGGCATGTGTGCTGGCTGTTATGATGGATACACCTTTTCTCTTGACTGGAGAGATAGTTCAAATCTTAGAAGTAAAAAACCATTTAGTGAATTAACAACGCACGAACGAGACATTTTAATTGAAGCTATAGATGACCAGATACATAAGTGTGATGAATCATGTTCCAAATTTATATGTTATAAATACACAGGTGGGACTTGTGCAAAAGAAAGCTGTTTTAATCTATTTATAAAAACTACAAAAAATATGAAATACTGCAATATTTGTCGACATAGCTTGGGGAGAATCTTTCATGAGCACTACAAACCTCTTGAAGAATGGGAGTGTTATTGTAAGAGATTTTTACCTGGACTATTTTATAGTAAATATTCAGAAGTAGGACTACACGATCACTGGAAAGAAGTAAAAGAATGGTCTTGTTATTGCAAACATGGCTGTTACTTTTTTAATGATGAAGCAAGAATAAAATATTATAAATTAATTGGAGACCCTTTGTTTACAGATGCAGAAATTTAGCAACTCGTCCCTGTAGCTAAAGTGCTCAATTTTTGAATATCCACCTATCGAAATAATTTACAAAGACATTATAGATTACGGAAGTTTTCTAACTCAATAATATGACTGGGTTCCGCTCTACTTTTAAGCTTTTCAACTAAATCGTAATTATGTGTTAAATAAATAATTTGATTCTCGTCAGACAACTTAAACAGCTCATTAAAAAAATTGTCTTCTTTCTCATTATCCAGCTCTTCAGTACAGTCATCGTAAATAAATGGAAATACAAAACCATTTTTACTAGAAGCACTCTGAATAGCGAGTCGTAAAGATAAAGCAATAGAAGCTATTTCACCCTGACTGAACTCATCTGGATTACGTGTAAAATCTTTTCTAGTGTCGTTATATCCTAAAGAAACCTGTTGGGTTTCCTCATCTAAATTAAATGAAGTAAATTGACTATTAATATTAGGTAAGACCTCATTGACAATTTTAAGAAAATTAATATTATCAGTATCTGTTGAGTTCAATTGTTTAATTGCCAGAAAAATTCCTAAAACAATTGCAAGATACTCCTTTTTTAAATCTTGTATTTGTTCGACTAAAGAAAGTTCATCATTTTTGAGATGTTCCATTACAAACTCGGGCTCTTTTTTAGCTTCTAATTCTACTTTGGCAAGTTCGCTTCTTTTAATCTTTCTTTCTGTATCTAAACTTTTTATTTCACTATGTAATTGAGTTAGGTCATTACCTAACACTTTAGGAGTAATAATCCCTTCTATTGAACCTTTTAATAAACTTTCTAATTCACTATTCTCAAGGTCTTTGAACTGTGAATCTGAAGTTAATATTTTTATTTCTTCTACAAGAGTTATAAGTTGATATAAACCATTAAGAGTATCTAAGCCGTATTCTTTTAGCTTCTTGTCTCTAAGGTTTTCAAACTGTTGAATGCTGTTATTGTGAAGATTTATTGCGGCATTCAATTCATTTATTTTACCTTCAAAAGACTCTTGACTATTAACTAGTTTATTGTGCTTAGTAGAAGCTACTTTAATATCTGAAAAATCAACATCATTTACAAGATCAAATTTATATCCAAATTCCTGTGTTGCCTTCTTAAATTCATTTACCTTGGCTTTTAAAGTCGCTTCTTTTTCAGGTAATATACTCTCAGCTGAAGTTGCTTCTTTATGAACTTCGTAAATTTTATCAAACGCCTCAATATAAGAATCGACATTTACAGAAGTGATAATTTGGTACGGTATATTTGATTCTTTCCAGAATTTATTGATACTTGCTTTTAAAGTTTTTATTTCACCTTCGATGTCTTCTCTCTTTGTTTCTAACCTTTGCAAGCTATCTATATTTGATTTGTGTTTAGCAATAATATCTAAATTTTTATCAATAGACACAAAATTACTTAGAGCTTTTCTTTCATTATCAATTATTTGTTTCTTCAATTTGTTAATAACTGCTTTTGTTGTGTCTTGGCTTAAGATTTGGTTTAAACTGTCTTTGTTTTGCTCAAAGCTAGTTTCTACCTTGTCTATAATTTCCTTGATTTCAATAGTATTTTTATTGCCTTGTAGATTTTTTATATTTTTGAGCAATTCATCAATTTCAGGTTGATTATTTTTTAAATTCTTATCATTCTCAAAAAAACTTTTATTAAAATTATAAATTTTTGAGATTTGTGCTTTGGTTAGTTTACCTTCATCCTTAGACGCTAATTGATAAAGTGGTTTGGTCAAAAGGTCTAAATCTTTCTTTATGTTCTCAAATAATCCTTTTTTTGCATTCTTATTTTCTTCAAGCTGAATTACTTCACCCTGTATTTGCTTTATATTATCAAATTGTATTTCAAGTGATTCAATATTGACTTTTACTGATGTTTCCCCTTTTTTATTTTTGGTTATTTCTTTAAACTCAGAAGAGTCCTTTCTTAGATTACCTTTGGTTGATTCGTAGCTTTCTTCATTTAATTTGAGAGAGTTTATGTCCTCTATTAATTTTTCGAATGCAGTTTTTCCATATTTTGTTAATGAAAAGTTATTTAGAATTTTTGTTTCAAAGTTTTTTGAAACCTTAACGAAAGATTTTAACCACTGTTCTTTTCCTTCGAGTATTCTGAGTTTACTATTTAACTCATCATAACTTGATTCAAGCAAGCCTAGATCATTTTGCAGATCTTCAATAACATTTAAATCTAAATCGGGGGCGTCTTTAAGTTTTGTTTTGGCCATTTTTAATTCATCTAATTTATCACCAAGTTCTTTAGTTAGTTGTGTTAATGAGCTTTTATTTATTTTTCCTGAGGTTCCAAATTTGATTAAATCTGTAATTCTTTTTAAATGTGTATTAAGAGATTTTTCTATTAAATCATTTCCAGAGGTAGCTGATGAGATTAACTGCTGAAGTTGTTGTTGCCCATTTTGATCAAAGTTAATGCTTTTGGATATGTCACGCACCATAGAGCTATCAGTAATAAAGTAATTTGAAGCGGCATATTTTAAATGTTCACTGTGCTCAAACAACTCCTTTGTTTTCTTAGGTACAGTGTTGCTTACTTTCTCTAAAGACAAAGTGTGGATTGTATTGTCTAAATTTACTTCTAAATCAACCTCAATCCTCCCTGCCTCAGAAATTGTTTTCCCATAATAGTCAAAAAAGGGAGTGGATTTTCCAAAAAGTGTTAGAAAAATTGCTTTAACTAAACTAGTTTTTCCAACACCATTATTTGCATAGACTAAATTAAACCCTTCATTGAAATTGATAGGGTCAAACCTAAGATCGCCATACTTTTCAACGATTATTTTATTAATATTCATAACGATTCACCCCCATAGGGGATTCCATTTAAAATATTTTCAGCAACAGTCTTGGCGGTTTTAACCAAATCCTCATATTCATCATTACTATCTTTCGAGCTTGTGGTCTCTGCTAAGAACGTTTCCTTGCTTCCAGCTTTAAAATTTTCTTGATGCTCTTTTTCTAATTCTTTACTTGCTTCATCAAATATTAAATCTAACAGCTCTTGTTTTTCGAGAGTTGCATATTGGTTACTTAGCTCCTCAATAATTCCAAAACTTGACTGAACGTCTTCTCCTTTGAGTTCTTGAGTATCAATTTGGATGACCTGAAGGTTATCAGAGCTTGTTTCTCTTATAAGGTTTTTAGATTCAATTGAAGAAGCTATTATTCTTTTAACTTCTGAATTATTTCCAGTTATTTTTAATTTTATTAAATTTAATATACTGTTGTTTTCCCACTCGATATCTGAACATTTGTCCATAACTTTACTCTTTAATTCACCCCATTTATCTTTTGCGGTTACGCTTAACTTTATTTCCAGAAACCTTGCATCATCTAACTCAACAAATGAATGCTTAAATTCCCCATCATTAACTGAGACCATTACACAGCCCTTTTCGTTCATTTCAGCGGGTTTTGTATTCAACCCTTGAGGATTACCTGAATAAACCACTTCAGGCATACTCTCAATTGGCGTAGATCTTAAATGAATATGCCCAAAAGCCCAATAATCGTATTTTAAAGGTGCAAGAAGTGTTTGACTCGTAGGTGCGTAAGGATTTCTGTCAGGATCATTTGGATTAGAACCTTTGCAATCGGTATGGATTACGCCAATATTAAAAAAGTTATTTTTTTTCTTTGGAAAATTTTTTACTAAAGGATCGTGTACATGCTGTTTTTCAAAGCTCTGCCCATGCACTATAACATTACACAAATCATCTTCAAAGCTTTCTGATACTTTGTCATCAAATACATAAACTCCTTTGGGAAGCTTTTCATTTTTAAAGTCTGATAAAAGATTAGACTCACCTGGCAAATATTTTATTCTGTCATGATTTCCAAGGGTAATGTAAACCCTAATTTGATTTCTACTTAGCTCTGCAAGCCTTTTATGGAATTCTTTATAAAATTCTCCAGAGTTTATATGCTTATCAAACACGTCACCTGCGATAACAATAAAATCTACATTATTTTCAATAGCAACAGAAACAAGATTCTTTAATGCAGTGAGAGGAGCTTGAAAAGCCCGTTTAATTAATTCATCTTTGAGTCGAAAATATCTTGAATCTATATTTGAACTTGATTTGTCACCTATGGATATATTTCTTCCTAAATGCAGGTCAGCAGTGTGAATAAATGTAAAAGATGTTTTTTTCTTTGGCATACGATCTAATTTTAACTTTTTTTATCTTTTCATACTTTATATTTCTCAAAAATTCTTTTGGGCTCTACAGGATTTGAACCTGTGATTTCTTCCTTATAAGGAAAGAGGATTTAATACTGGAGAGTATCAGAGAATATTATTAAATAATGTTCTAGTTGCAGAGGATTGGATTTTATCTAAATCTATTTGTCTTATTGAACAATTTATTCAAAATTTGAATCATACATACTTATATCTATGATTTCTTTCGAAGCTGTGGCTTCGGTTGACCACGGCATTCCATGTGACATGTGAATAATACTTAGAATCTGATAAAACTTAAACTCAATCTCTCCAATCTCTTTTTGATAGGGTTCAAATTTTAATTTATTTTTCTCACAATATATTTCAATTATTGAATAAACATCAATATCAATTTCTAAAATATTCAAATCTTTTTCTGCGACATCTTCTAGAACAAAATCAAATATTGAATATACAAAATTGTTAATTTCTTTCTTATCCATATCTTTATAGTATTGTTAAATATTTTTTATGAAATGTGATATCCAACAATATATGTCTTTTGTATATCTTTTGTGTTTTTACAGGGTGCGTTTCTGAAAAACCCTTGTGGGCGCTATAGGATTTGAACCTGTGACTTCTTTCTTGTAAGGGAAGAGGATTTATTTAGGTAAGCTTATTAGGGAGCTCCAGATAAAGACTCACATGGCTCTCCATCATTATTCCCATCTAAATTTGCAACATCCCCATAATATGGAAAATAAGTATCAAACCACGCTTTTGCCTCAGGGTAGTTAGAAAAATCACCACAATTTTTGGTATCACCTGGATTGTCAGGTTGAGTACTTCCAACAGTCGTAGTTGTAGTAGAAGTAATTGTAGTAGTAGGTGTTGGTAATTCTGCTAAAGGTTCTTGTTGAGCATCAGCATACTTAAAATCTTCGGGACAAGTTTCAATCATAGAAATAAGAGCATCCCACTCAGCCTGTGTTGACGTTAAGCTCCAAAACTCTTTTATTCTTATCCAGTCATATGCATATTGACACCAATAGTCAGTGTAAGACGGCTTCCACTCATCAGGACCTTTTGCACCTTTAGATCTGTTTGCACTCAGATTTACTGCAATTAAATTATCTGGATCTAATCGGTAGTTCGCAAACTCCTCTTTCTTTGATGAAGACCAAGCATATCCACCTGATTGATGTGCGTTCTTTAATGGTATGAAGTGGTCCATATCTAACTCTGATGCATTGTAATAATATTGTCCGGTATAGTATCCAAACCACTTACCTGTACTTACCGTACAGTATGAGTCTGAAGTATAGGTGACCGTTTCAAGGCTTTCTTCTATTAAAACTTCGTGTCGTGTATTTTGGCAATCTGAGTTTTCATCAATCCAATGATTCCAATCATCTCTGTTGTAATTAGGAATTGAATTAGATGCTTCCACAATTGTTAATTGTGGATAAGTGTCAACAACAGTAGTTGAAGTAGTGTCAACAACAGTAGTTGAAGTATCTTCAACAGCTGAACTTTCATAGGATAGTTCAACATTTCCTCCACAAAAGGATGTAAATAAAAGAAGTAGTAGGTATCTTTTCATACTTAAATAATAACCCACTCAAATGAGAATTAAACTTCGCGTTAGGATAACCCTGCTCAGGCAAAGAGTCGATTTTTTTTATTTGTCTTATATCGAATGTATATTATTAATTAATGACGAACACTGAAAAAAAAATTATGATATTTTTATTTTCAATATTAGTTATTAACTGTTTTCTTATTGTTGCTTATCGATCAGATATTGTGTCTTATTTGTTTAATCTAAATCCAGAAAATACCTCTGGGACACTTATCGTTTTCTCTTTGATGGGGCTACATGCTTTATTCGCACTACTTACTATGTGCTTAAGCCTGAACGGAATTAAATTTGTTTATAGATTTTATGTACTTGGATTTAGCCTGTTAGCTCCAATACTCTTTCTTTTTGTAAACTTCAGAACTATCATTTCTTATCAAACGGATTCATATTATTTTCTTCCAGTATTAATTATTTTCTATAATTTTTTACTAAAGGATAGAAAAAAAGAAGAAAATATTATGAGTACTTATATTAGAGCTTTGATTAATCCCTTAGATACTATGCCACATTAGAAATTAGAAAGTAATTAGAATATAAATATGAAAAAATATACAGCAATTGATCTTTTTGCAGGCTGTGGTGGTTTATCACTAGGTTTAGAAAATCGTGTTAACTTGTAAAAATAATTTAGGTAATAATTAACCATAGAGATTGGAAATAATGACTATAGAGAGAAGCAATATAGAAAATATAATGTGGAGAAAAAAAGTTGATAACTCACTTTTTGCATATAAAACCACATTGATTCCAAGGGCTTATGCTAAACAGTGGCAATTAAACAAATATTTTCCAGAGAAAAAAAGTCTTGTTTATATTAATTTTCAAAAACAGACATTTGAAGGTCACGTAACTGTAACAAAACCTAAAGGAAGGCCAAATGAAGCTCACCGGCTTTATATATCAGAAAATTTATTGGAGGAATTAAAAAAGGTTTACTTGATGAGCCATATAAGATATTTGGAATTTTTAATGAGAAAACAAAATAATATCAATTCATCTAAAGCAATGACAGAAATTGAAACTGAAACACCATTTTGGGAATTTTTAGATATTGAATTTGATGAATCAAAGAAAGAATTTATTTTTGTTACACACTACAAACAAGTTCCGTCATTTCCAGAATTGTTCAAGAGTATGGTGGGGTCTCCAAAGTTAAAACAAATTGAAGATTCTTTATTTGGTAACTCTGGGTACAGAATACATAAACAAGATTGGAAAGAAAAGTATCAACTAAGTACGGAATTAGGAGCAAAAAATGTTATCTATACACTCTTAGATAGCGAAAATAAATTACTTTATGTAGGAGAAACATCACAAAATTTAGCAACTAGGTTGGCAGATAAAGAATTTTACAAAAAAATAATCCCCAATTGGACTCACTACAGATATGACGCACTGCCTCCAAGTGTTGATAAAAAAGGTAGAGTAGCAATTGAAGTGCTGCTGTATAGATCATATGCGGCTCTGTTAGAAAGTAGTAGCGAAGTAAAGAGTTTTGAAATCTCTGACTACAAATTAGTCAATAGAAGGTTTGATAAATAAACTTCCTGCAAGAGTTTTTATAAGTTTGTTGCAACTTTAAGTAAGTCAGGAGAATCATATGAACCTTTTTTAGTCGAAAATCCTTTTGAAGATTTTACAGAAAATGAAATTAACTTGTTTAGAAAGCACATAATTAAAAAAATTGTTAGTTTTTGTTGGTTTAAATATTTATAGTTATCCTATGGATTGGAAAGAGTACGCTAAAGAGTTACTAATTTTTCAAATCAAGATATTCTCTTTACCCATAGAGGATGTAACAAAGGAAAAAATTCAGGAATTTAAAAATGAATTTAATGAATTAAAAAACATGGGAAAACTTGAATGGGATGTAGAAGCTCATGTAGAAAATTATTTCGATGAGATAGAAAAAATTGAAGATAAACTTGAAAAGCTCTTAAACGATGAAGAGTTAATTTTTGGAAATCCTATTGATGATGTAAATAGTGGTCCAGGAGGCGTTGATGTACCAGTGACATTAGGTGATATTGCTGAAATGAATATGACAAATCAAGAACCAAGATTCTTCGAAGACTTGTAAGCTTACTTAACCCATAAGTTATTAATTGAATTTTTTACAGGATTCTTTTCTTACCCTTAATAAAGAGCCCCTAGTAAAAAAGGGGTTTTGTTTATAATTGAGTATGGATGATAATTACTTAGAGTTGGAAGAAAATTTAGAAATTTCAGATTCCAAAAATAAATGGATAAATTTTTACAGTGAGCATATTTTTAATATTATTAAAAAGATAATTGATAACAATATATCAGAAATAGATGACGCTATTTATGAATATGCAACTGAACAAATATCAGATCAATATAATCCTGATGATTTACATAGACCAGATAAAATGCAAATAATTGATGAATTCAGAGATTTTTATAAAACTACAGATGAATATAAACAATTAAATATTTCTTATATAGACGACTTTGAAATGTTATTTAATGATTCTTTAGATGATTTAGAAGAAGGAATTGACTACTCTTTTGACGACTCAAGCACAGAATTTATCGAAATTGCATTAAACGATACTACAACCGTTCTATCAATAAATGATTGGGAAAATATATTAGCTATTACAAAATCAAACACTCTTAAAAAACTAAAAGAATACTATAAAGAGAAATAGATAATTTTTAAACAAAATGTGTGTCACAGAGATAAAAATCAGAGTCTATTTCTGAAATATCCTTGTTGGCGCTACAGTATTTGAACCTGTGACTTCTTCCTTGTAAGGAAAGAGGATTTATATAT
>Ga0233432_10001123_pt1 | contig 25918 bp, 26 predicted proteins | sample SI_122_August201_6_FD_179870 | JGI IMG/M metagenome (GOLD analysis project Ga0233432, IMG submission 179870) | Seawater microbial communities from Saanich Inlet, British Columbia, Canada - SI_122_August2016_10_MG | ecosystem: Environmental > Aquatic > Marine > Inlet | place: Canada: British... | reverse complement strand
GATGAACTAGAAGCTATGGAGAATTAGACCTGCGTTTTTTTCAAATGTAGACAATGCTATGGTTCATGGCAGAGCCTGTTGGGTAATGTAATGTTCTGCTTCTTGAAACTGGTAGAGGCTTTCAAGATCTTAAAAACGTAATTAGCTCCAAATTACCTGCTGACAAAAGTTAATAAAAGGTGTTTAAAAAGCTACTGCCTAGTGTGCCAGTAGCTTTTTAAAAGTTAATTAGATTCAAACTCCACTCGACGCCATAAGGCCTTTTTCGTCAGCTATAGAACGCATTTTGGTTTGTAACTTATCGAATGCACGGACCTCAATCTGGCGAATACGTTCGCGACTGACATTATACTGTTCCGAAAGGTTTTCCAACGTTATGGCCTGATCCGACAAACGCCGTTGGGTCAGTATGTCTTTTTCACGATCATTCAACGCTGCTAGTGCTTCGGATAGCATTTCTCGACGGACTTCTAATTCGTCACGCGCCTCGTAATCCCCGGCCTGGTCAGCGCTTTCATCCTCAATCCAATCTTGCCATTGCATTGTTCCTTCACCGTCGGAGCCAACAGTCGCATTCAATGAAGCGTCCCCGCCGCTCAACCGACGATTCATCGAAATAACTTCATTCTCGGAAACACCAAGATCCGTAGCAATGCGCGTAACATTTTCAGGGCGCATGTCACCCTCTTCCAGAGCGCCAATCTTGTTCTTAACTTTGCGCAAATTAAAAAATAATTTCTTTTGCGCACTCGTAGTTCCAAGCTTTACCAACGACCATGATCGTAAGATATACTCTTGAACCGAAGCTCTTATCCACCACATCGCATATGTAGCAAGCCTGAAGCCCTTTTCCGGATCAAAACGTTTAACAGCTTGCATTAGGCCAACGTTTGCCTCAGATATAACTTCGGCTTGAGGCAATCCATAACCTCGATAGCCCATTGCAATCTTAGCAGCCAAACGCAGATGACTTGTCACCATACGATGCGCTGAGGCGGTGTCTTGCTCCTCCACCCACCGCTTTGCAAGCATGTACTCTTCTTCCGGCTCCAGAAGCGGAAACTTACGTATTTCCTGCATGTACCGGCTCAGTCCACCTTCAGGAGTTGGCGCGGGTAAGTTAGCGTAATTGGCCATTATATTTCTCCTTTATTACTCAAAAAGTTAAATTCTAATATTCTTACCCATAATATGGGTAGAGACCGCAACCCCTTCAAGGGCAAGGTTGCGCGACGCTTAGGTATAATACACCATCAACTGTTAGTTTCACCCTTTGTTATCGAAGCTCACGCACATGTGCTTATAGTTTCAAATGTATATCTTTTAGCATTTGCTCTGGTTTAGCTTGGATTTAAAATCAACAAATTTAATAAGTTGTTAAAATCATCCGGTAAGGGGGCCTCGTATCTCATGTTTTGCCCTGTAATAGGGTGCACAAATCCTAAAATAGCAGCATGCAATGCTTGCCGACGAAATCTTTCCAATGCCGTTGTAGCGGCTTCACTCAGAGCACCTCGGGCCAGCTTACGCTTACCACCGTAAACAGGATCACCAATCAACCCATGACCCACATGAGCCATGTGTGCTCGGATTTGATGAGTGCGACCAGTCTCCAACCAGCATTCGATCTGTGCTACAGACTCAGGAGTTCCATACCGTGATATTACTCTCGTTCTTGTCACCGCATGCCGTCCTCCCTGAAATAGAACCGCCTGACGCTGCCGGTCAGTTTTATGTCGTCCAAGTTGAGTAGTAATTTTCAAAATATTACCTGGCTCAAAAGAAACGCCCCTGACCCCGCGTAATCGGGGGTCATTTGCGTCTGGCACACCATAGACTAAAGCGCGGTAGTACCGCGCAACGGTATGAGCAGCAAATTGAGCAGCTAATCCATGATGCGCCGCGTCAGTTTTAGCCACTACCAATAAACCACTAGTTTCCTTATCAATACGGTGAACTATACCCGGTCGTTTCATACCACCAACACCTGAAAGCGTGTCACCACAATGAAAAATTAGAGCATTAACTAAGGTTCCCGACGGTGACCCAGGAGCAGGGTGTACAACCATCCCTGCAGGCTTATTGACCACGATCAGGTCAGCATCTTCATGAACTACCTCAATCGGAATATCTTCAGGCACTAAATGACTTTCCTCGGCAGCTGTAACTCTTACCTCAACCAGCGCTCCTGCAGTAATTCGAGCTTTAGGGTCAGAAACTACATTACCATTAACCGTAACCGCTCCTCCCACGACTAACCTGACTAACCGCGTTCGCGACAAAGAAGCCCCCACTGGCACGTCACGAGCTATCGCCTTATCAAGGCGCTGAGGGGGATCCTCACCGATTAAAAAGGATATAAGCGTGGACGACATCAAAAACCTCTCAGAACCAGCTAATTTAAGATTTTTACGTCGGCTGGTAACGATATTAACTGCCATAATGATTTTGGGTGTTTTAACGGTGATCTCATTGCTTGTCATCCAGCTGAATACATTCAACCCGAAAATAATACTACCTGACCAGATAGCTTTGCCAAAGGGAACAGTGGCAAAAGCATTTACCTTCGGCTCAAATTGGTATGCAGTTGTTACCGCAAAAGATGAAATATTAATTTTTGAACAGACGACTGGATTACTCAAACAAACTGTGAAAATAAAATGACACGCTAAGCCTACACATTAAGTAGGGTTGTCATAGGAATATTTTGCGCCTTATCAGGCATACTCTGGCTACAATTTTTATAAAAACTTATCCATAAAACTTGAGATTTTAATGTAGCCAATTCATTAATTGATTTAGTAAATAAGATAGAAACTTATTGCAGCCAATGCCTCTCACAAAACCAAAGAATTATTATATGTACAATACACAACCTTGGTACGGTCGATCGAAATAGCCCGTTTGTAAATAAATCTACCCTTGTAATACGACAGCAGGAACCCATGGAAATGAAAATCCGTTCCACCCATCATTATTCCTCACGACGTTCGGCAGTATTAGCGGACAATATGGTGTCAACATCACATCCATTAGCCTCTCAGGCTGGTCTTACAATGTTAACACAAGGTGGCAACGCAGTGGATGCAGCAATTGCCACGGCTATTTCTCTCACTGTGGTTGAACCAACAGGCAATGGCCTCGGATCTGATGCGTTTGCTATTGTTTGGGATGGCACAAAACTTCATGGTCTCAATGCGTCTGGCAGGTCACCGGCAGGTTGGACCATGGAGCGATTTATCAAATATGATGAAATGCCGTTGTTGGGCTGGGAAAGTGTAACCGTACCAGGCGCCGTATCTGCATGGGTAGCCCTGTCTGAACGTTTTGGTAAACTACCTTTTGCTGACCTTTTTGTTCCAGCGGTTAACTACGCTGAGAGTGGGTTTATAGTGTCACCCAAAATTGCGGAACTCTGGCGCAGGGCGGCCAAAACACTAGGCGGCCAACCTAGTTTTGCCGAAGCATTTCTGTTTCATGGAAAAGCTCCCAAAGCTGGGATGCGATTTATAAATAAGCCACTTGCTAATACTTTACGGATAATTGCCAAAACAAAAGGAAAAGATTTTTACGAAGGTAAGCTGGCCAGTGCAATCTGTGATAATGCAAAGCAACACAACGCAGCTTTAACAATTGAAGATATGGCCACCCATACGATTAGTTGGTGTGACACAATCTCCAAAAGTTTTGATGATTTTGAACTACATGAAATCCCACCCAACACGCAGGGAATTGCAGCACTTATCGCCATAGGTATCTTGTCTAACACGCGGATCCGCGATCTTGGTGTTGATGATCCGCTCGCCCTTCATTTGCAAATCGAAGCAATGAAACTTGCTTTGTCTGATACTGAGTCTTACGTCGCAGATGGTAATTTTATGAAAGATGTCACTACTCACGATTTACTAGACGATGCATATCTGGCCAAACGCTCTGAGTTAATAGATGAGAGAAAAGCGCAAAATTTCAATGCAGGGGCTCCCAAAAATGGTGGTACTGTTTATTTAGCCACTGCAGATTCGTCAGGCACAATGGTGTCTTTCATTCAATCAAATTATGCGGGATTCGGGTCGGGCGTGGTGATCCCAGGCACTGGTATCAGTATGCAAAACCGTGGTGCCGGTTTCAGCCTTGATCCTACAAGCCCCAATCGGGTTGGTCCAAGTAAACGTCCTTTTCATACAATAATACCAGGCTTTCTAATGGGCCGGGATGGACCACTAATGAGTTTTGGCATGATGGGGGGGCCGATGCAGGCCCAAGGGCATACGCAAATGACCCTGCGCACGCAACTGTGGGGACAAGATCCACAAATGGCCGTAGATGCTCCCCGATGGCGGTTTATAGAAGGATTAGATATAGCCTGCGAAGACACTATGTCTGAAATAACGCTCCATGGACTGGCAAAGCTTGGACATATTATAACCCTTGAGGCACCAGATAACACCTTCGGATTCGGCGGAGCACAATTGATTTGCCGCCTTACTAACGGAAGTTATGCTGCAGGCTCTGACCCACGCAAAGACGGGCAAGCCGTTGGCTTTTAGTCGCTTAAAACTGATTCAATTTAGAATCAAAAACAGGGTTAGGGGCGGATTCAAAAAAGTTAATAAAATATGACTTTTGGTCATTCATACATAAATTTAGCTTCAAGAGAAATGGGGAAAAGTGGGTTTACTTTGCATCTAAGCCACTGAGTGGCTTATCTCAAAATAGGCGGTTTGGCCGGATTAGATCCAGGCGCAATAATCTCTGGCGAACTCACCGGTGCTGGTTGTGGCAGATCAAAACGCAGACCGACGCGTTCAAAACGTTCCATCATCGGATCTTTAGCATCAAAAAAACCTACATCCATAGCACCCGCTTCAATTCCTGAGAATGTCAGAGCTTCAGAAGCGGCACGCGCGAGAACTGCTTCGGCCCTCGGGGCTGCGCCCACAAATGCAAGCATATGCCCACGTTTGGAATCTGCATCAGTGGTACCAACTAAAAAAGCGGTTTGCGCCAAACCCGTTGCCATCGCCAGTTTAGCGTCAATGGCGGAAATAAGTGCATCTGGTAACCCTTTGGGGGCTAACAACTCTGCAAACTGCATTTCAACTTCATCAGGACTATGCTCCAAGGTTTTGGCTAACCACCTAATTCCTTCAGCGTCTAACAAAAAGGCAGACGGGGCGACGTCCAGATTTAATCCAAGCCCAAGATCTTTTTCAGACAATAACCTTGCAATAATTCGACCTGATAGCGATGCGTAGGGTGCCTCCGCACCAACAAACTGCGTCAGCCGTTCCACGCGATCAAAAACTAATACAATACTACCAGTGCCAGGGTCAAAAATTTGAGGCGTAATCTTGTCTGCTTCTACGTTGCCTTCGAGCAGTAAAAATAACTCGGCATCACCTAAGCGTTCGTAAAAACGCAATCGGGCAGCATCATTCTCTGGGTCTGCAGTCATGATTGCGTGGACAGTATCCAGAACTGTTTTAGTCATTTCAACGCCTCTTTGACTTGCGACCGCAGTGTCGGCAATAAATCTGCTTCAAACCAAATATTTTTCTTGATCCAGGAATTATTACGCCAAGATGGATGGGGCAACGAGAAGACACAAGGCGCATGATCGCGCCACGCCATTACTGTATCCGTCATAACTGTTTTCTTTCCATAATGCCACGATTGTGCGTGAGCACCTAAAAGCACGGTCAACCGCAACTCACCGATATGCTCCATCACCCTCAGGCGCCAAGTCTTAGCACAAATATTGGGTGGAGGAAGATCTCCCCCTTTGGCATTATAACCCGGAAAACAAAATGCCATCGGAACAATAGCCACCTTACTCGTATCGTAGAAAATACTGGTGTCTATGTCTAACCAATCTCGCAAGCGCTCCCCCGATGCGTCTGTAAAGGGTTTGCCCGAGGCATGTGCGCGAGCTCCGGGCGCTTGCCCTGCGATTAAAATGCGCGCCTCTTTTTCAAACCAAACTATAGGTGCCGGCGCATGGCCAGTTTTGGTGGCCAAAAAACGACGCCTGCAAATCCGGCAAGCATTAATATCATCATAGAGAGACATCCCCTATGAGCTAAAAGAATTGCTTTGAATTAGCAATTGTCAAAGATATTTATATATCTTCGTAACAACTCCAATCTTTTAATATATAAATGTAACTATTTATTATTAAATAATTTTCAGTATACTTTCCAGCGTTGAATAAGGACCCGTGTTTCTGCAAAAAGTTAGATCCAGTAGGGGTTTTTACTACTGCTGAACCGAAAATACTAATCCCCATAGGTTCCAAAAATTGATATTGGCTTTTCTTAAGTTTACAGGCATCTATCAACATAAGAATATTGGTCCACTGACATAGAAGACAGGCAATCAACTAAGATGAAAAGTGTTGAAATCGCAAATATTGTTATTGGCAACAAATGCCCCCTAACTGTAATTGCAGGCCCTTGTACGCTCGAAAGTACGGAAATGGGTCAACATATTGCCGGTACGCTTAAAGAGGCGTGCGAAATAGCTGGTGCGCAATATATTTTTAAAGCTAGTTATGACAAGGCTAACCGCACATCGCTTTGTGGAAGACGCGGTCTAGGGATGGAAGAAGGCCTTAAAGCGCTTCAATCTATTAAAGAATTGGTTGGCGTACCTATTCTCACTGACGTACATACAGAGGCACAATGTGTCGTAGCAGCAGAAGTCGCGGACATTTTACAAATCCCTGCTTTCCTGTGTCGCCAAACCGACATGTTGCTGGCAGCTGGAAATTCCGGTGCTGCAGTTAATATCAAAAAGGGACAATTTTTAGCTCCATGGGAAATGCCTAATATAATTACTAAAGTCGAGAGCACGGGAAACAATCGCATTCTTTTGACTGAACGTGGAACATCTTTCGGATACAATACGCTCATTGCTGACATGCGTTCTTTGCCCCAAATGGCGCAAACTGGATATCCGGTGGTAATGGACGCTACCCACTCAGTACAACAACCTGGCGGTAAAGGTGGATCAAGCGGTGGGCAACGAGAATTTGCTCCTGTTATGGCCCGCGCTGCTGTATCGATTGGCGTTAGTGCAGTTTTTATCGAAACGCACCCTGACCCGGACAAGGCACCTTCAGATGGCCCGAATATGATCTATCTAGACAAGATGCCACAACTAATTGATACATTGATGAAATTTGATGATCTTGCAAAAAAAAATCCAGTGTAACCTAAAAATTGGTCCTTATTTAAGAATAATTTAAATGTATAAACCTGCTGTCAAAGTGACCCAAAACACATGGGAATTTCTCCGCGATCCAATGATAAGCCCTACTGGCTTTCGCGAATATGATGCACGCTGGAAATATCCTGACGAAATTAATCTGCCAGGAATTACAGCACTTGGTCTTGGACTTGGGACACAGATGCGGCGGCGTGGCATTACACCAGTTATAGCCGTTGGCAATGACTATCGTTATTATTCTCTCAGCATTAAAAACGCTATGGTTGTTGGGTTAATTCAGGCCGGAATTCACGTTAAAGATATTGGTCCAGCCGTATCACCCATGGCATATTTCAGCCAATTTTATTTAGACGTACCCGCAGTAGCAATGGTTACTGCATCTCATAACCCAAACGGTTGGACTGGGGTGAAAATGGGCTTTGACAGGCCACTCACACACGGGCCCCAAGAGATGAGCGAATTGCGAGACATTGTTCTGAACGGCGAGGGAGAAACACATTTTGGCGGTCGATACGAATTTGTTCATGGAGTGCGCGAAGCTTATTTGAAAGACCTAGTAGGTGATTTTAAAATGACCCGAAAAATGAAGGTTGTTTGCGCAACTGGTAATGGAACGGCTGCTGCCTTTGCACCTGAATTATTTGAACGGATTGGCGTCGAGGTTGTGCCCAGCCATAACGATCTTGATTATACTTTTCCGAATTATAATCCAAACCCTGAGGCAATGGAAATGCTACATGACATGGCCAGCAGCGTGAAAGATTCAGGAGCAGACTTTGCTCTTGGGTTTGATGGCGATGGCGACCGTTGTGGCGTTGTTGACGACGAAGGCGAAGAAATTTTTGCCGACAAAGTCGGTGTTATCATGGCTCGTGACTTAGTCAAAATTTATCCCGGAAGTACCTTTGTTGCAGATGTTAAATCAACTGGCATTTTTGCATCAGATCCTGAGCTTCAACGTTACGATGCAAAGATAGATTACTGGAAAACTGGCCATAGCCACATGAAGCGACGTGTCAAAGAACTAAATGCACTCGCCGGCTTTGAAAAATCTGGGCATTATTTTTTAGCAGAACCCATTGGACGCGGGTATGATTGTGGGATGCGCGTAGCGGTAGAAATCTGTAAATTAATGGATCGTAACTTGGACAGTAAAATGTCCGATTTACGCAAGGCACTGCCAAGGACTTATTCAACCCCTACTATGTCACCTTACTGTTCAGATCTTGAAAAATACGATGTTTTAGAGCGCATAGTAAAAAAGTTGTTATCCATGAACGAGGCCGGTGAAAAAATTGCAGACCAGAGTATCAGAGAGGTGGTAACGGTTAACGGCGCGCGCGTGATCCTTGAGAATGGTAGTTGGGGCTTGGTACGGGCTTCATCTAACACACCTAATTTAGTTGTGGTTTGCGAAAGCTCTGAAAGCGATAAAGAGCTTCGCGCAATTTTCTCCGACATCAACACAGTCATACAAACAGAGCCATCTGTAGGGGAATATGATCAGACTTTTTAAGAAATACATTCCTCCACCATAACGCCCATGACGTAAGCGCATGACGGCGTGCTTCAAGTAATCATGAAATCACTAAAGTAACTAGCATATCCCTCTTTTGAAAAATTTTTCAAACTTCCAAATAAAGCAGTTCAATCTCAATCAATCAAAGCCTTATAGATTGAAAATCTTCCAGTATTACTGCCATATATTTTAATAATAACTATGAGATCATAAGTATTAGGTATAACACATTTGAGAGTGATATTTTAAAAATGAAATGACCCACTTCGCCTTAAGTTAGACAATTCTTAGTTTGAGCTTACAACACCCTTGAGATTTCAAACCCTTTTCCTCTGGCTCAAGTTCACTTAGGACACTTTTATGAGCACAAATCCTCCAAACCTACGTCCTGACCTCGCACCAAACTTGCGGTTAGATCCATCACAATCCCTACATAATAAAAGAATCAAAAACCAAAATAAACCTACTATAGGAATGGTCAGTCTAGGCTGTCCTAAAGCTTTGGTGGACAGTGAACGAATTCTGACACGACTAAGAGCTGAAGGTTATGGGATCTCTCCAGAATATCACGGCGCCGATGCAGTAATAGTTAATACTTGTGGATTTCTCGACAGTGCTAAAGCAGAAAGCCTAGATGCTATTGGTGAAGCAATTAACGAAAACGGGAAAGTGATTGTTACTGGCTGTTTAGGAGCGGACCCAGAGTACATTATTGGTAAGCACCCAAGAGTATTGGCCGTTACAGGACCGCATCAGTATGAACAGGTTTTGGACGCTGTACATGCCATAATACCCTGTAATCCTGATCCATTCATTGACCTGTTACCAACATCCAATGTCAGCTTGACGCCTCGACATTATAGTTATCTCAAAATTTCTGAAGGCTGCAATCACAAATGCAAATTCTGCATCATACCTGATATGCGTGGTAAACTAATAAGTCGACCAGCACATGCGGTGCTGCGTGAGGCAGAGAAACTTATAGATGCAGGAGTACGTGAATTACTCGTAATATCTCAAGATACGTCCGCATATGGATTAGACATTAAACATGAAGAAAATAAAGGCCATCGTGCTCATATAACTAACCTTGCAAGTGATTTAGGATCGCTTGGGGCATGGGTACGTTTGCATTATGTTTATCCATATCCACATGTCCGTCACTTGATTCCACTCATGACGGAAAACTTAATTTTACCATATCTAGATATTCCGTTTCAACATGCCCACCCAGATGTTTTAAAACGTATGGCTCGTCCAGCTGCTGCAGCTAAAACATTAACTGAAATTGCCGAATGGCGTAAAATTTGCCCGGAGCTCACTATACGCTCAACTTTTATAGTAGGCTATCCTGGAGAGACAGAAACTGAATTTCAAACTTTGTTAGATTGGATGGACGAAGCACAGCTAGACAGAGTTGGATGTTTTCAGTACGAAAACGTAGATGGCGCGCGTTCAAATGCACTGCCTAACCAAGTGGTCTCTGAAGTCAAGCAGGACCGATGGGATAGGTTTATGCAGAAAGCAACAGAAATTTCTGAAACTAAACTCAGATCTAAGATTGGCCAACGCATTCAAGTCATTGTAGATGAAGTAGACAATGAAGCAGCTATTTGCCGTACAAAAGCAGATGCTCCAGAAATCGATGGAAATTTATTTATAGATGAGAATTTTCACTTATTAAAACCAGGCGACATAGTAACTGTGGAAGTAGATGAAGCTAGCGATTATGATTTGTGGGGACGTTTGCTATAGGAGTACAAAGCTATTATTTCTTATAAAGAAAATCAGTTTCTACACGAGCCACACAGAAATAAACCATTTCTTAGTATCAAACGCTGAAAGTTTCTGAAGTACTCAGATTTTGTATACTTTTTATTTTATTTTATTATTTTTTTAACTTCAAATTTAGATACCTATTTTGAGATTTTTATTACTAAGCATCGAAATTAATAGATTTAGTTACAGTCCTGCTGCAGTCCGTTCCACTGTTGCTATTCTTTTAGAATTTGGAGGGTGTGAGCCAAGAAACCGGTTCCCAGGATCAGGAATGCGATTGAAAAACTGCGCACCCACCACCGGCTGGTACCCGGCTAGGGACGTAATGATTGTACCAAGCGCATCGGCTTCTAATTCAAACTCTTTTGAATAACTGCGCGCACCCACTTGCTTACCAATCCTCATAGCAGATTCGACCGTTATATCGTCACCGCCTGTTAGTGCCGCAATACTACCAAATATTACCGCACCCGCCTCCGCATTTTGACGTTGGCGCGCGATATGTCCTGCAATATGGTGCGCGGCTTCGTGGCTCATCACAAAAGCTAGTTCATCCGCATTTCGCGCATCGTCGATCAGTGCCACAGTAAAGGCAATTATAGGACGACCAGTATTATCCAAAGTTTGATATGCATTCGCCGGTTGCTGTTTACGATCATCAACAATAACACGGAAATCACAATTGACACCTTGGGTAAGAACTTGGCACTCACGCTCTGCCACAGGCTCTACTCGCCGAGTAACTTGTACAAAAGCTCGCGCAGACTGAGCAGATGTAATCAATTCGTCAGGAGAATTCGTTCTTTGGCTTGGAAACGTTGAATTATCATAAGAAACAACCGCAGGCGCGCATGACACTACTACAGTCATAAAAACTAATGCTCCAATAAAACGCATATATCTTTATCTCCAAAATACACCCGTTCGGATATGAAACATTACGCAGGGTAACCAGCTTAAGACTACATCACATACCCATGATCCACTAGGCAAACGGTCTCAGATCCCTTATCCTAAAAAAATGTTTACTATTGAACACGAATTTGACGCCACAGTTGTAACCCTGATCGACGATGGTCTAGCTCCTCTCCAAGAAGACGTAACAATTAACAGCTTTGCTGAATGTTTAACGGTAGAACAATTTGATACTCGCACGGATACAATAATGAAAATCACTCTTTCGCCAGAGCAAGTACGCGATTTGGCAGCTGCACTTGATTTACCTGAAGGAGCATATCAATTTAGCAGGATCTGAAATGAAAAAAGAGCTAAATAACCAGCTTCTGTCCAATGGCATAATACAATTTATAGAAAGGGCGTCATATGAGCATAGGCACAAAAATTCGTACTTTTTTTCAAGGATCGTGGTACGATGAAGACTTGGCAATAATGCGAGCAGCCGATCAAGGGAGTTGGGTTGGTACCACAGTCTTCGATGGTGCACGTTTTTTTGATGGTTGTATTCCGGATTTAGACAAACATTGTGCTCGAATAAATAAATCTGCGGAAGCATTGATGATTACGCCCATTAAGGGTTCCGATGAAATACTATCAATAATTCACGAAGGCTTGCGAGCCTATGACCCTACTGATGCAGTTTATATTAGACCAATGTATTGGGCGATAGACGGTGATGTATCCGGAATTGTGCCAAAGAAAAATTCAACTGGCTTTGCAATTTGTCTTGAGGCCGTCCCGATGATTGACCAAGATTTCTCGACAACACTTGGCCGTACAAGTTTTCGCAGACCCGTGCTTGAAGATAACGTTGTGAACGCAAAGGCTGGGTGCCTTTATCCCAATAACGCGCGCATGCTGGCGGAAGTGAGACGCAATGGTTATGGTAATGCTCTAGTGGCAGACGCCATGGGTAACGTTGCAGAGAGTGCGACAGCAAATATTTTCATGGTCAAGGATGGTTCGGTGTACACGCCCATCCCAAACGGAACTTTTCTATCAGGAATTACTCGTGCGCGGCATATCGACAACATGCGTATTGATGGCATGGATGTACAAGAAACTATTCTAACGTTTGACGATTTTGCAAATGCCGATGAAGTATTTTTATCCGGTAACATGACAAAAATAACACCCGTTACAGGTTTTGAAAGTAAGAGTTTTCCAATTGGGCCTGTTACGCGCAGAGTACGGGAGATGTATTGGGATTGGGCAAAAACAGAGTCCTTCGTATAGATTATCAAAAAAGATTCAACAAATAGACCCTAAATCATTTAAAATAAATCATCTTTAACGCATCCATACAATATTGAAAAACCTGTATAATTGTAAAAAATTTTGCTTCCCCAAAAATATTCATTTATCCATTTTGTAAATGTTACCACAGGCTGAAAATGATCCAGAAAGGAAAAGAGTGATATTCTATTTGCAGATTCAGCGATAAAAAATTATCCTGGAGTATTAAATATAATAAATTAGAAAATCAAAAAATGTCCATGCAGTTGTTAGGTTAAACTTCTTTGGAAAAGTTTTGGCAGTCTTAGATAAAATTAGAGATAGTTAACATCTTTCCGCCTTTGAGGTTCTCGTCTAACCATGCTGCTTGCACGTAAAGTAAGGTTGAGCCATTGTACAAGCGATATTGGAGGATCCATGCGCAAATTTTTGGTAGTGCTTGATGATAGCCACGAGTGCTTAAATGCTATGCGCTTTGCCGCGATGCGAGCGGCCCATACAGGTGGTGGAGTTACTGTCTTAGCAGTTATTCCACCTGACGAATTTAATCACTGGATTGGCGTTGGAAATGTGATGCGAGAGGAAGCCCGAGAGCGAATTCACGGGCATTTTGAAGTCTTCGCAAAGTGGATGCGGGATAAGCAAGGTGTAGAACCCAATCTCATGATACGGGAAGGCCAGCCTGTTGATGAAATTATATCCCAAGTCCGCGAAGACCCTGAGATAGGTGTTTTAGTACTTGGTGCTGGTACCGATACAAAAGGGCCTGGTCCATTAGTGACACAACTGACCCGTAACTCCGGCAGCTTACCAATTCCAATAACAGTTGTTCCAGGCGATTTAAGCAAAGAAAAGCTTGAAGCAATTACCTAATCTTCTATATAACGCAAACTCTGAACTACATATCAAAGCCGTTGAACCCTTAAATTGGCACATTCGCACTTAGAACGATTCCAAACCTTGACTCGGTGACCGTGCATCAGCATACCCTACAATATCATTCCGGAGGTGCCCTATGTTTATCCAAACCGAGTCTACCCCAAACCCCGCAACACTTAAATTCTTACCTGGCCAAACAGTTTTAGAGGTGGGTACAGCAGACTTTGCAACTGCCGATGCAGCTTCAAAATCTCCACTTGCCATGCGTATTTTTACCGTTGAAAATGTTACTGGTGTATTTTTTGGCAATGACTTTGTTACGGTAACCAAATCAGACAGCGTTGATTGGGACCATATCAAACCAGCATTACTTGGTGCGATCATGGAACATTTTCAATCCGGTGAACCTGTAATGGACGATGGTCATGCACCTGCATCTGGGCACGCCGAACATACTGGAGAAGACGGTGTAATAGTTGGTCAAATCAAAGAGCTTCTTGACAGTCGCGTCAGGCCAGCGGTGGCGCAAGACGGTGGCGATATAACATTTCATGGATTTGATCGCGGTGTTGTCTATTTACACATGCAGGGTGCTTGCGCAGGGTGTCCATCATCGACACTCACATTAAAAATGGGAATTGAAAACTTATTGCGCCACTATATACCAGAGGTAACCGAGGTAAGACCTGTTGCCGTTTAATGGGCCGTCGAAAAACTTTGAATGGGCATGTACCATACCATTTCTCGAGAATTAACTGTTTCAGACATTTATGAATGGGTGCCGACCAAATATTGGGTTGGCCCCATACATCTATTCAGATGTAGTATAAGTTCTGACACAGTAGATCGTAAAAATAGTTGTAAGATGAGCAGCTCTAAAATGGAAAAAATTCAATATTTTATATTTCCAAATGAGGTTATCAACAGGATTTGGTTGACTAAATTGTACGCCTTACGCTCACCAAAATGACTGCCCCTTTAATACTAGCTTTTGATACCTCTGGAGCATACTGCGCCGTAGCTCTCATCCATGGCGACACTGTTTTGCATAAAGTCAACGAAAACATGGTGCAGGGACAGGCGGAACGTCTTATGGGTCTACTGATTGAGACATTGGCAACTGAAAGCGCCAATTGGCAGGATTTGTCAGCCTTGGCCGTTGGTATTGGCCCGGGAAATTTTACTGGCATTCGCATTGGAATTTCTGCAGCGCGCGGGCTTGCCTTAGGTTTGAGCATTCCTGCGTATGGTGTGAACGGATTTATCGTACGGGAGACACTTGCCAAAAACGGGACAACAGTTGCCATTCCCGCTACACGGGACACTACATACGTATTAGACAAGAGGGGTCCTGTCATCATGCCAATGGCCGAGGTCAGTAGGCCAGCCTCAGATCCAAATCCTGCGGATCTCGCACTAGCAATAGCAAAACACGCGAAAACTCTTTGGCCTGCACCGACACCTCCACCAGCACCATACTACATAAAAATGCCCGACGCTGCTCCGGCAAAAGATACAGCACCAAAACTGTTGCCATGAAACCGGAAAAACTGGCAAATATTCATGCAGCAGCGTTTCCAAAAGGTCGCAGTTGGAGCACAGCAGAATTTCGTAAAATGCAGGATAACCCCTATACCTACCTTACCACTGAAGAACATGGCTTTGCCATCTGGCGTAGTATAGCAAATGAAGCAGAACTCCTGACAATCGCCGTTCATCCGAGCCAGCAAAACCGAGGCTTTGGAAATAGTCTTATGCAAAACTGGATGGCTCAAGCAGCAGAAACAGCAAACACGGCCTTCTTGGAAGTGGCTACGAACAACGCTTCAGCCTGCAAACTATATGAGAAATTTGGGTTTTTAACTGTCAGTCTACGCAAAAACTACTATGCCATCGAAAAAGGATTTATTCACGCAAAATTGATGCGTGCGCGACTTCCCTTTACTCACATTCAAAGGGCCCAATAGAGCACTTTGAACGATAAATTAAATTTTTTCACCTTTCAGTTTCCTTTTTGTACCCTCTTCTCCTGAAATATGCATAATTAATGGTTAAAAGCGGTTGACCCCGCCACACCCGTGCGGCCTAATCTGGTATGATTAATATGATCGTGGGCCCTTGCAACAGTTATACTGTGGCCCAATCAAAAACTGGGAGTAACTAAGACATGAACTTCACGCAAAAACTTTTTAGCGCCACTGCTGCAATAGCGATGGCTGCCGGTGCGGCTTTAGCTGAGCCTGCATTGATCTTTGACCTTGGCGGCAAATTTGATAAATCGTTCAATGAAGCAGCGTTTAATGGTGCTGAACGTTGGGCTAAAGAAACTGGAGGTAAATTTCTCGAAATAGAACTACAATCAGAAGCACAACGTGAGCAAGCGCTTCGCCGTTTTGCTGAATCTGGAGCTAACCCTATCGTAATGGCAGGATTCGCATTTGCTGATGCTTTAGGACAAGTTGCTGCTGACTATCCTGATACAAAATTCACTATCATAGACATGGTCGTTGATGCACCAAACGTCCGCTCGGTTGTATTCAACGAGCACGAAGGATCCTACCTTGTAGGAATGCTAGCAGCAAAAGCATCAAAGTCTGGCACTGTTGGCTTCATTGGAGGAATGGATATCCCATTGATCCGCAAATTTGCGTGCGGATATGCACAGGGCGTTAAATCAGTAAATCCAGATGCTAAAATTGTTGCAAACATGACCGGAACAACACCTGCTGCTTGGAATGATCCTGTTAAAGGTTCAGAATTGACCAAAGCACAGATATCCCAAGGAGCGGATGTAGTATATGCAGCGGCAGGCGGCACAGGCGTAGGGGTACTACAAACCGCCGCTGATGAAGGCATATTGTCAATCGGCGTTGATAGTAACCAAAACTATATGCATTCAGGTAAAGTACTGACCTCTATGATGAAGCGCGTGGATAATGCTGTCTTCTCAGCTTTCAGCGATGGGACAGATATGGAGACCGGGTTCATGGTTATGGGTTTGGCAAATGGTGGCGTCGGTTATTCTCTAGACGAACATAATGCTGATTTAATTAGCGCCTCCATGCGTGATGCAGTGGACGATGCATCCGACAAGATTGCCGGTGGCAAACTTGCTGTGCATAATTACATGGATGATGACAACTGTCCTGCGCTCGACTTTTAAACATATAGGAATATTATCTATGGGCCGTACGGATAAAGTGTAGCGGCCCATATTACTAAATTAATTCCTAATTTATCACGGAAAATGCACATGACCGCCCCCGCAATAGAACTCAAGGGCATTTCCAAAGCCTTTGGCCCCGTGCAAGCCAATAAAGATATATCAATTCGTGTAATGCCCGGAACAATCCATGGTATTATTGGTGAAAATGGTGCTGGTAAATCCACGCTTATGTCTATTCTTTATGGTTTCTACAAAGCTGACGCAGGGGAAATATTTTTCAATGGTCAAAAAACCGAAATTCCTGACAGCCAAGCAGCAATTAATGCCGGAATTGGCATGGTATTCCAACACTTTAAGCTTGTTGAGAACTTCACTGTTTTAGAAAATATTATTCTTGGTGCTGAAAACGGCAGTCTGCTTGGTCCTTCATTGGACAAAGCCCGGACTACGTTGCTCAAGTTGGAAAAAGAATATGGCCTTAACGTTGATCCTGACGCAGTGATTGATGAAATTGGGGTCGGCATGCAGCAGCGAGTAGAAATCCTAAAAGCACTATATCGACAGGCTAATATTCTCATTTTGGATGAACCTACCGGGGTACTAACACCTGCTGAAGCCGATCAACTTTTTCGCATTCTCAGTCTGCTACGCAAAGAAGGTAAAACAATTATTCTGATAACACACAAACTGCGTGAGGTTATGGAAATAACCGACACAATTTCAGTAATGCGGCGAGGAGAGATAGCAGCAACTGTTAACACAGATGAAACATCTCCTCAGGAACTGGCCGAATTGATGGTCGGGCGCAAAGTCTTACTCCGCGTTGATAAGATGCCTGCGACGCCAGGCAACGTTGTTTTGGATGTTCAAAACCTCAGAGTGATAGACGATCAAGGTGTCGAAAGACTACGCGGTATCGATCTAACGGTTCGTGCTGGCGAAATTCTGGGTATTGCTGGTGTCGCAGGCAATGGTCAGTCCGAACTACTTGAAGTACTTGGCGGTTATGCAGACGCTTCTGGGACCATTACACTCAATGGCAAGCCAATCAATCTGACCGGTAAATACGCAGATGGGCGCTCACGACGAAAACAAGGTATTGCTCATGTACCTGAAGATCGTCAGCGTGAAGGTTTGATTATGGACTTCACCGCGTGGGAAAATACAGCTTTTGGCTATCATCGCGATCCAGTCTATAAATCAGGCGTTTTGATAAATAATACAGCTATCAAAAAAGCTACACAGGCAAAAATGCATCGGTTCGATATTCGTCCGCCGAACCCGTACCTTGCAGCAAAAAACTTTTCTGGAGGAAACCAGCAAAAAATTGTACTTGCCCGAGAAATAGAGCAAAACCCTGACTTGTTATTAATTGGCCAACCGACCCGAGGTGTAGATATTGGAGCGATAGAGTTTATCCACCAGCAAGTGGTTGCGCTAAGGGATAAAGGTAAAGCAATCTTGCTTGTTTCTGTCGAACTAGAAGAAATCTTATCTCTAGCAGATCGCATCGCTGTGATGTTTGATGGCAAAATCATGGGTGAACGGCGACCCATAGAAACAAACGAGAGAGAACTTGGACTTTTAATGGCGGGGATAAAGACTTAATGTATTTTATCAGCAAAAAATATCCTTATCCAAGTCTTTTAATACAGAACCGCAGATCTTCTGAGTGTGATAGTGCGACTGACACAACATCAAAGATCGGAAAATGCCAATGGACGTAATGCCGAAATGGGCTGAAGTTGTACTTATTCCATTTATTTCATTAGCCTTGGCAGCAATCCTGTCTGTTATTGTGATCCTAGCAATTGGCGAAGATCCAATAGCAGCTGTCAAGCTTATGGTTTCTGGTTCTTTGGGTTCTACCTACGGCTGGGGATATACACTTTATTACGCCACCAATTTTATGTTCACCGGATTAGCCGTTGCAGTTGCATTTCACGCAGGCCTGTTTAACATAGGTGGTGAGGGCCAAGCGATGTTGGGTGGACTTGGTGTAGCGCTAGTCTGTCTCCTCATACCGTGGCCACATTGGACATTAGCAGTTTTTGCCGCAGCTGTAGGTGCCGCGCTTTTTGGTGCGGCTTGGGCCACAATTCCAGCCTATCTGCAAGCAAAGCGTGGCAGCCATATCGTGATCACTACAATTATGTTTAACTTTATAGCGGCCGCGTTACTGAACTACATACTAGTCAATGTTCTGCGCCCAAAAGGATCAATGGACCCCGCCACAGAACGATTTTCTGAGACGGTTCATTTGCCATCATTACACGATCTCTTAGCTCCATTTGGGATTAATTTTTCCAAAGCCGCTCCAGCAAACGTCTCTTTGATCATTGCAGTCATAGCATGCATATTGGTTTGGTTGTTAATCTGGCGTACGGCTCTGGGACTTGAAATCAGATCTTATGGTAAATCCGGACGTGCTGCGCGCTATGCTGGTATTGGATCTTTGCGGATAACCATAATTGCCATGCTCATATCAGGTGGCCTTGCTGGCATGATGGCGATCAACAACGTTATGGGTGAAGCGGAACGATTGGTTTTAAATGCTGTCGAGGGTGCAGGATTTATAGGCATTGCCGTAGCTTTAATGGGCCGCAGTCACCCGTTTGGAATCTTTCTTGCTGCCATATTATTTGGGTTTCTTTACCAAGGTGGCGCAGAGCTCGCTCTGTGGACAAAGATTCCACGTGAACTCATAGTCGTTATTCAAGCCCTAGTCATTCTGTTCACAGGAGCACTGGATAACATGGTCCGTATGCCACTGGAACATATTTTTTTAGCTATTCAACGATCCCGCAGCGCTAAAATTACAAAACCAATGGACTGAAAAAATGAGCTTTTTTTCACTATTTGACCTATCCGTTCTCGACACGACAATCAGGCTGGCAACGCCACTATTATTGGCCTGTCTCGCAGGCCTTTTTTCAGAAAGAGCCGGTATTTTTGATATAGGTCTTGAAGGGAAAATGCTGGCCGCGGCATTTTTCTCGGCTGCTTTTGCCTCAATGTCTGGTTCTGTTTGGGTGGGATTGCTCGCAGGAATTGGAGCGTCTTTATTGCTTTCCACATTACACGGATTGGCATCTATAACTTTTCGAGGGAACCAACTGATCTCAGGTGTTGCAATCAATTTCTTAGCCGCAGGTCTTACAGTATTAATCGCTCAGAGCTGGTTTCAACAAGGTGGCCGGACGCCATCACTATTAACGGGCGCTCGGTTTGGAGAAATTACGTTGCCTTTTACTAAAATACTTAGCGGCATACCCTATTTGGGCCGTATCTACGCAGAATTGATTTCTGGCCATTCAATTCTAGTGTATTTAGCATTATTTTGTGTTCCAGGCACTTGGTATATTCTGTTTCGGACACGTTTTGGTCTGCGGTTGCGTGCAGTCGGCGAAAATCCTGCAGCAGTCGATACAGCAGGAGTTTCTGTCATTGGTTTACGCTTTGCCGCAGTAGCTATATGCGGAATTTTATGCGGAATAGCTGGCGCTTATCTCGCAACTGGACTTCAAGCAGGTTTCGTTAAAGACATGACCGCGGGACGTGGATTTATTGCGCTGGCTGCACTGATATTTGCTAAATGGCGCCCGTGGCACGCACTTTGGGCCACATTACTGTTCGGATACTTACAAGCTATAGCACTTCGACCCGACATTATAGAAAGTGCGTTTGGTTTTAAAGTTCAAGTTCAATTACTAGATGCTTTACCATACATTCTGACTGTTGTAATTCTTGCCGGCTTTGTTGGCAAGGCAATCCCTCCGAGAGCTGGTGGTCAACCATATGTTAAAGAGCGCTGACCCCTCGGGTCATCGTAGTGGGCTTAAATTTAATTCAGACATGAGAAGTAATCTTACGATAGATTACAGCATTGGACCATAAATGATGGATCAAACCTAAAAACATGAAACGCCACTGCAGATTTCTAGCCATCACAGCTAGTACCAGATTTCAAAACCCATCAGCCCAGTTTGCTGCATAGCGGCATGACATCTTGATTTAACGATCAGCTACAGTCAAAAGGAAATATGCAGGTTTATCTTCCTATCGCTGAAGTTTCAGTCAATGCATTCCTCCTTTTGGGGTTAGGTGGCATGGTCGGCATACTCTCGGGAATGTTTGGCGTAGGTGGTGGATTTCTGATGACCCCACTTTTATTTTTTATAGGCATACCACCCGCTGTGGCTGTAGCAACCGAAGCAAATCAGATTGTAGCCTCTTCTTTTTCCGGTGCTCTCGCCCACTTCAGGCGAAAAACCGTAGATCTCAAAATGGGGTTTGTTCTTTTAATCGGTGGGTTAATCGGTGCAGCATTAGGCATAATGCTATTTAATTATTTAAAATCAATGGGTCAGGTCGACCTGTTGGTCAAGCTCTGCTATGTGGTTTTTTTGGGTATCATCGGTGGATTAATGTTCATTGAGAGCATTAATGCCATGCGCAAGACTGCTAGAGGTGGCGTCATTTCAACTCGGCGCAAGCATGGTATAATCCACAAGTTACCATTCAAAACGCGGTTTCGAGTTTCTGGGCTATATATATCAGTCATTCCACCATTAATAGTTGGCCTTTTAGTTGGTGTATTGGCAGCTATAATGGGGGTTGGCGGTGGGTTTATCATGGTGCCCGCAATGATCTATTTGCTGGGAATGCCCACCAAGGTTGTTATAGGAACATCACTTTTTCAAATCATTTTCGTTACTGCATTCACCACGATGCTACACGCGACAACAAACTATACTGTTGATATTGTACTTGCCGTTCTGCTGTTGGTCGGTGGTGTTATTGGGGCGCAGATTGGCACTCGTATTGGTATCAAAATGAAAGCAGAACAGCTGCGTATTCTTCTTGCTCTCATTGTACTTTTGGTTTGTGGCAAATTGGCCTTTGATCTTTTGATAATGCCCTCAGAAATCTTTTCTGTTGGTGCAGTTGAGGGGCATTAATGCGCTGGCTAATTGTTCTTTTCTTTTTTTGTAACTCTGCTGCTGCAGAGACTGTAGTTCTGGGCCTAAGCCAAAATAAGGTTTCTATTACAACTAACTTTGATGGCTCCGAGATTCTCGTCTTTGGCGCTGTTAAAAGAGAAAAACCCATTCCCGAGGGTTCTCCTCTTGAGGTGATTGTAACAGTTTCTGGACCCTCTGAGCCTGTAAATGTTCGCCGCAAAGAAAAGCGCTTTGGTATTTGGGTAAATACAGACTCTGTGGAAGTCGATCACGCACCAAGCTTTTATGCAGTTGCGACGAGTGGACCACTCGATGAAGTTCTATCTGATGTTGAGGATTTACGCCACAAGGTATCTGTACCTCAGGCCATTCGCTCCGTAGGTGCACCTATGGGTATTACCGACGCTCCAAGCTTTACCGAAGCGTTAATTCGTATTCGAACAGCAAATAACCTGTACCAACTTATGGAAGGCCACGTAGCTGTGGACGATCAGACTTTATTTAGAGGCCGTATTGAATTACCCGCTGCCCTAACAGAGGGAGACTATGAAACTCGAATTTTCCTAACTCGAGATGGCAAAGTGGTTTCAGAATATACAACCTCGATTGATGTCCGTAAAGTTGGATTAGAACGTTGGTTGTTCAGCCTAAGTCGCGAGGAGCCCGTCTATTACGGCATTATGTCATTGGCAATTGCAATTGCGGCAGGATGGTTAGCCTCAGCAGCATTTTCCTTTATACGAACATAATAAACTAGATGATTTGCATAAGAAATTGGCTGCCTCAGTCTCGTACAATCTCAACATAAACGAGTTCAGTAATTAAAGATTAGGTTCGGTTGCAAGGGTCAAAGATGCAGGTGGCATAGTACGCAGATCGTTGACCGATAGTTTTTTGCTGGGTTTCGATAGTCTGTTTCGAACCACCCAAATAAGACGATTCTGAGCACGAGTAATGGCAACATATGCAAGACGTTTCCACAATGGGTTCCCCGCCTCCACTCGGCCCATACGCGCAGCAGTATAGAGGTCTGGAGCAAAGACTTGCACAGTATCCCACTGCGAGCCCTGTGCTTTGTGGATTGTAACTGCAGCGCCATGTAAAAAAGTTGCTCCCATACGCGCGGCAAACGGTATAAAAGGTTCTTCCTCACCTAACTTTTCAATTTTTACAATAGATGCAGCAGATACTTGTGGGTCTTCGGCACCCATCACGTGTAAGCGAGAAAAGCCAGGTTTACGCCCCTCACCTAGATAGATCACTTGAGCCCCTTTAATTAACCCACGTGCTTCTAGGTCAAGGCGCTTATTACGATGCTTCATTGGTAATTCTAGTCCATCGCAGATCAGCGGTTCACCTTCGAGCAATGCATCGCTAGGCGCATCGTAGACGTTCCTAAAAGCATTAATAAGCCTAATACGGGTAGAGTTCCGCCAGACCAGAACTGGGCTGCGTGTCATTAAGTCAGCTTCTACACGTTCACTCCACACTACGCGTTCATCTTGAAGAGAAGCCTCCTCAACAATTCGTTCAAATTGTTGGAAGTCAACGTCTGGATCGGCCAGCGCATGGGCTAAATCTAGAATAGGGTTATCCGCTTTTTGTCTGTGGACCCGGTTGAGTTCCATCAAGCAAGTGGTGGGTAGTTTATCGAATACCATCGTGCCCGATTGGTTGACTGGAGCCAGTTGTGCTGGATCTCCAAATAACAATAAAGTGGGAAAGATTGCTTTAAGATCTTCGAACTGTTTGTCATCCAGCATAGATGCTTCGTCAACAAAACCAATATCTAGTGGGTCTTCGCGACGCTTCCAACCAGTTATAAAGTCTGAACCACGCAAGCCGGCCGCAGCTAGAGCACCAGGAATCGACTTATTTGATTGGTAGAATGCAAAGGCACGGTCAAGCGCCATATCCGGTACCCCATCCACCAGCGGCCTTTCTCGACTACCCGCCAACCATTCTGCTATTCGCTCATATTCCGGATCATATACTGGGGTATATAAGATTCGATGAATAGTAGTAGCCGGGACACCATGAAAGCGTAGTACTGAAGCGGCTTTATTTGTAGGGGCAAGAATGGCTAGGGTGCGTTTATCACCGCGTTTTCGGGTTTCATAATCTCCAGAAACAATTTCGATTCCAGCGTCTTGGAGAGCTCTATATAATGACGCCAATAATAAAGTCTTTCCGGATCCCGCCTTGCCAATAACCGCCATTATAGCGGGATCAGAACGACTACTCAGGTTCAGATTTGTATTATCAAGATCAATGCCCGTACTGCGCAACATCTCTGTTACACGATCATAAGCGCCTGCTTGATCATCAGAAAACGAAAGCTCCATTGTCATAGCATAAACCTATAATGGACTGGCTCCAGTAGGCCAGTAGGATCAAGCACTGGCCAATAGTTTGCCCAATTGTACAACCTCAAAGACGCAATAAAGCATTTCGTGAAGACAGAGACCAAAAGCTGTATTACGTCTAGCAAACATCATGACTGCAGAGGCCAAAATATTTCAATGCGGTTCGCAGTTAAAGTCAGTAAATACGAAACACAGGTAAAAACTATAAACGAATTAAAATCAAGCTTACAGTTTTGCTTCCAATGCATCTTCCAATGTCCGCAGACCCGTTTGCGGCGCTTGTACCAATACTGACATATTTCCAGGCTTATGCTCATTACGAAGCATCTTCATATGAGCTTCCTGCAAGTCGTTCCAACCAAAAACCTCAGACATGCATGGGTCAATCCGGCGTTCGACCATGAGATTATTAGCTGCTGATGCCTGCTGCAGGTGAGCAAAATGACTTCCTTGCAAACGCTTCTGGTGCATCCACATATATCGGACGTCAAAAGTACAATTAAAGCCGCTAGTGCCAGCGCAAATCACTACCATGCCACCCTTTTTGCAAACAAAAGTTGATACTGGGAAAGTATTCTCACCAGGGTGTTCGAAAACCATATCTACGTTTACACCCTTGCCAGTGATATCCCAAATAGCTTTTCCAAATTTCCTTGTTTCGTTGAACCAGGCTTTATATTCATTGGTGTTAACCGTCGGTAATTGACCCCAACAGTTAAAATCATTTCTGTTCAAAACACCTTTGGCTCCAAGGTCCATCACGAAATTGCGTTTAGCCTCATCACTGATAACCCCAATCGCATTTGCGCCAGCAGTATTGATTAACTGTATAGCATAAGAGCCCAATCCCCCTGAGGCACCCCATACTAAAACATTTTGCCCAGGCTTTAAATCGTGAGGTTCGTGCCCAAAAAGCATGCGATAGGCTGTAGCTAGTGTAAGGGTATAGCATGCACTTTCTTCCCATGTGAGGTGCTTTGGACGAGGCATGAGTTGCTGGCTCTGTACGCGTGTGAATTGACCGAAAGATCCATCAGGTGTTTCATAACCCCAAATGCGTTGTGATGGAGAATACATTGGATCACCACCATTACAGTGCTCATCATCACCGTCGTCCTGGTTACAGTGGACAACCACTTCGTCTCCAACTTTCCATCGTTTAACCTGATCACCCAAAGCCCAAACTATACCCGAAGCATCAGATCCTGCGATATGATAGGGTTGCTTATGACCATCAAAAGGGCTGATTGGTGTACCCAAAGCAGCCCAGACGCCATTGTAATTAACTCCCGCAGCCATCACCAGAACGAGCACTTCATGACTACCTAATGTTGGGACATCTACAATTTCTTCAAGCATAGCCGTATCAGGTTCGCCATGTCGCTCCTTGCGGATTACCCAAGCATACATGCTCTTGGGTACATAACCCAAGGGAGGCAGTTCTCCAATCTCGTAAAGGTCTTTTTCAGGCGCACTGTAGGATGAAATGCTTATATCGAGTGCCATATCAGCCTCCTAAAAAATAAATTTGCTGCAGTGCAGAACCGCTATCATAAGTCGTGGATATGACGAGTTACGTAATAAAGCAACAATAAAAGCTTATATTTCGTAATTTTATAACTAAATTGATATAAAAATTAAACTTTGATGACTTTTACTCTATCCGAGCTATCAAGCGAATTAGCGTAATATTGTAGAAGGTCGCGGTTCTCATCAACAACTATCACACCATCATTGTTATCACTGATCATTCCTCGTGATAACATTTGGCTTAACGCTTCAGTCATCTGACTATAAAAAAGCTCTTCATTTTCTTTAAATAATA
>Ga0233432_10001122_pt1 | contig 25922 bp, 19 predicted proteins | sample SI_122_August201_6_FD_179870 | JGI IMG/M metagenome (GOLD analysis project Ga0233432, IMG submission 179870) | Seawater microbial communities from Saanich Inlet, British Columbia, Canada - SI_122_August2016_10_MG | ecosystem: Environmental > Aquatic > Marine > Inlet | place: Canada: British... | reverse complement strand
TAACGAAGGCCGACTACCGTCGCCAAGATTAAAGCAATTCGAGCTGGAATTCATAATCTCCACCCCATGCAAACCTTCAATGTCAGCCAGCATTTCGCCCGTAACTGAAAACTTATAATTGGGGTGATTCACCTGCCAGAAGACCGGATCGCCAGTCTTGGCCTGATGCTCATAGACGAGGCGTTCGTGATCCGCTAAATCCTCCACCACGGATCGGCTCGTTTTACGATGCACTTCTAGATGCTCGCTAACGTTTAAAGGATTAGAATGCACAGCGAAGCCGCTGGGACCCGACGTTAATTCAATGCCCTCGATCATGATGAACTTCTTAGGTTTCTCTACTAATTTCCGCACCTCTGAAAGCGGCATCAGGCGCACCTGTTTCTCTCCCTCGTGAATACGCGTTTGAACGTGATCCTTTCCCCAACGCTTTGCAGCCTTTTGCAACACAGGTACCGCTTCATCCGCTCGCAACGTCTTCCAACGCTCTCCGCGCGAAAGAATATTGTGATCCGACAACACAAGAAAATGATACCCATGCCGTTTGTACCAATCGGCGACCGACTCCGGTAAATCATCGCCGTCCGACCACAGGGTATGCGTGTGCGTATTCCCCCGGTACCAGCGTTCGCCGCCGCTCGCAGACAAAAAACCGGAAGCGAGCGAAAATATAAAAGCAAAGAAAACGACGGGGTAGACCTTCATGGATAACATGAAGACACAGTCTAACATCGTAAATCGAGACAAAGCTTTGCATTTCATCCCTATTTCTTAGCAATTCCGACTAAGCCTTCGCTGGCTTCTTGCTAGGAAATTCAGAATAGTGGCAAGCGGCCATTCCTCCCTAAACCTGAGGCTACGAACACCTCGCTCCCTTATTATCGAAATCATTTCGTCCTTAGACGCATTTCCACAGCCAACAAGACATCCTCTATCAGTTCGCTAAATACTTAACCCCATTGTTCAATTCATCGAATCATCCTCAAAACTCCAATGAACAGAAGCTACTTCGCTACGCTCTGATCATTTCGGCAATCCTCCTCTCCCTCCTACTCATATTCAAACTTTCGTCCAAGAAGAAACAGACCTAGGCAAACGCGAATCCCATTAAAACAGACCCGCCCAATTTGCTTAAAGAGAGAGGTTATCGATACGAATTATAATAATTTACGGAACCGCCCGCGTCGTTCCTTCGAGCTGATTCAACGCACGATTGAGAACGCGAACGGTGTACTTGCCTTTCGCATACAAATCCTCCCGTGGTTTCAGCGCCGCATGCATTTCGACAACAACAGGACGGGCCATTTCATCAATCTGATCGAGAACAATCGCCGCGTGCAATCGCTCCCACTGCTCGCCGCGATCTAGCTCGCCTACGAGAACCGGCAACGCCGCCTTTGGCATATCTAGCCTACACAATGCCCGTGCTGCTGCAATCCGTACAACTGCTGATTCATCCTTCAACGCAGCCCGCATTGTTTTAGCTGCCGAACGCGCCGGCGCCCCTATGTTGGCAATCCCAACCGCTCCCCAATAACGTATAGCCGCATCGCCATCCTTCATCGCCTTCAACAACTTCGGCACGGCTGTGGGCCCTTCCGAAGCCTGAACTGCGATATCAGCCAAGCGATCCGAAAAGGTCGGGTCATTGCTCTGACGCAAAATCCCATAGCGGTGCCCAATAGTTTTCTCGCGTTCCAAAATAATCGGTTCCGCTATCAAGCCTGTATCGCCCGTTCGCTTAACCCAATCCAAGTGAGCATCCCGCAATCGCGAAAGCTTATCCGCATTACCGGGTTCCGCCGCTATGTTCCGAATCTCATGAGGGTCCGTCCACGTATCGTAAAGCTCTTCGACGGGCTTCGTTGGCGAAAAATAATATTCCGCAGCCGGAGGCAATTTACCCGCTTCGTGCAAGCGACGCAAATCCGCCATGGTCGCGCCTTTCTCCGGCGTATTCATAAACTGGTAATACGTTTTAAGTGGCTCGTAATTACGAATGTACTTATAACGTTTGTCCCGCGACATGCGTATTATGTCGTATCGCTCGTCCATACGATCGCGGGCCCCGAAAACGAATTCGCGTGGAGTCGCTGGGTTGCTACCGAGGAAAGGTTTTCCTTGCACGTGGCTCGGAACGGCGATCCCCGCTAGATTCAAAACAGTCGGTCCAAAATCAATCGAACTTACTAAACGATCGGTTACTGTCCTCGGCACGCCTTGTCCCGATTCGCGCAACGATTCCGGTATTCGCACAATCAATGGTACCCGTGTTCCCGAGTCATAGAGCCAGCGCTTGGCGCGCGGCAGTCCGACGCCGTGATCGGACCAGTAGAAGATTATCGTATTCTCGTAGAGCCCGTCCTCCTTCAACTGAGCGATCAAGTCGCCCGCCCAAGCATCCATCGCCGTAATCAACTCGTAATTGCGCTTCCAGTCTTCGCGTGCCGCTGGCGTATCCGGATAATAAGGAGGAAACGTCGTCAACGCATTCGCATCCTGTCGTTGGTCTGGCGTCAAATCCTTGGTCACTTCAAAATACTTCTTCTCGCTCGCAATACCGCTTTCATGACATCCGGTAAAGTTGAATACGGAAAAGAAAGGCTGATCTTTGTCTTCTCGATTTCGCCAATGCGCCTTGCCATTCGAATCGTCCCAACTCCCTTTCGGCGTTTCGAACTGATAGTCTGTTTTACTGTTATTCGTGCAGTAATAGCCCGCTTGTCGAAGATAGGTCGGAAACGGTTTAATCTCCGCAGGCAGCTGAGCCGATCCACGCATATGCTGCGTCCCGAGAGTAGTCTGGTACATGCCCGTAATGATTCCACTCCGACACGGAGCGCACACGCCAGCCGTCGTAAACGCATGCGTGTAGCGCATACCCTCCGTCGCCAGTTTATCCAAATGAGGCGTAATCGCGTGCGGATCATCGTAACACCCCAAGTGAGCGCTAATATCCTCGGCGCTGATCCAAACGATGTTGGGCTTTTGAGCCATTGAAACAGAAGCCAGCAATAGCGCGGCGATGACGGTTGTGTAGCGAAACATGATAAGAGGTAAATTTTTATACAAACACGTGTGTGATTAGCCGTACACTATCTATTCCCGATTTCAAGGCCCCTTTCGACACTCACTGAGGCAAAACTGAAATTCACCGAAACCGCTATGGCACTTTCACCTGTTCTCGCTGACTAAGCATCTACCTCAACTCGAAAATGAAACCCACTCATCGACGCCCGCTTTCCCGTCTCGCAATCCAGCTGACAGCAGTCGCCCTTATCGGAGGCCTATCGTTCGCAATGGGCTTTCGCCAAGGCAATCGATCCAATGAGAAGCCTATTTCTTCCGTCAGTGAAACGGAAGACCCCACCGCTGACTCGCGGCCGTCAGTCGAAACGCCCCCACTCGAATCCAAACCCGAACCTTTGGAAACCGTTCAAATCGATACGCCTCCAGAAGCTCCAACCGACTGGCGAGCTCGCGGCTACGATGCTGGATTGATCAGATTCGAAGAAGCGCTTCTCGAAGCGAAATCTCTAAAAGGTCGCGAACAAGCCCTTTTCATATCAGGCCTCTTTACGAATATCGCAACGTTCAGTTCGCCTAACGACGCTTTGACCATTGCGACAGCTCAAGAAGGCTCTATCCGCGATTTTGCGTTGAAAACGCTTGTTGCCGAATGGACCGGCACGTCTGAACCCGGAAACCCAAACCCACTCGAAGATCGAGGAAGACGCATACTCAACATGTCCGGAAGAGGCCTCGGGCTGGAAGTCTCGCTAGCATCGCTCCTTGCCCGCTCTGATGCTGACCCCGCCATCACCCAAGCCTGGATGGATGCTTTCGCCGATAATCCCGGGCGTTCCGAAATCGCGGCCCGCCTCGTTCCTGGCCAACCCGACTTCGATCCCGATAACGTCTTCGCGATCGCTGACGAATGGACCGATTGGGAAAAAGACCGTTTTTCGAATAGCCTGCTAACAAACTGGGCAGAACGCGATCCAAACGGACTCATCGAAAGACTGGATACGATGAAGCAAGCCGAAAGTCGGCTCCTCGCAATCGAAGCCATCTCAGCCGCCCTCGCCCTCAAAGGCACCGCCGAGGCACTCGATTGGGTTGAAAGCCTAGCGAATAGCAGCGAGAGGGACGCAGGGTTGCAAGCCGTCTACGAAGCCACGCCTAAAGGAATTGGAGCAATGCTTAGCACAGAAAATGGATTCCCTAAAATCGGAGCTATCCTATCGGGAGGAGCCTTGGAATCGACGAATATTCGAGAAGGCGATCTAATTGTCCAATCGCGCGAAACAGACGGAACTGCCAACGAACTCTACGGTATTCCTCTTGGCGAAACAGTCGGCTTTCTGCGCGGCGCTCCCGGCTCGTCTGTCGAAATTCTCGTCCTGAGAAAAAACGAAACCACGGGAGAACTCGAGGAACATTCGGTCACAGTCGAGCGTGACTTGCTAATTCTCGACCCAGACGCTAGACGAAAAGACATCGACAGTCCCTAGGGTAACGCTATACCGCTCGATCATGATGGCCGAATCGCCTAAAAACATCACCATAAACTCCGATCTCATCGAACTCTGCCAAGTCCTGAAATTCGAAGGCCTCGTCGGCAGCGGCGGAGAAGGAAAAACGGTTATCGCCGATGGAAAAGTAAGCGTTAACGGCAAAATCGATACGAGGAAACGCGCCAAGCTTCGAGCCGGCGACACCTTCTCCTATCAAGGCGAAACCTACCGGATCGCCGCTCCAACCTCCTAAATGCCTCAAGTTAGGGCGACACGTCCGGCTCCATCCTTGAGCCCATAGGCTACGAAACGCTACCCCTCCTTCTATGATTAAAACAGGCCAACCGCTCAAATTTCGTTTTTGAGACCTCGCTTCCTAAAAATTTAGCTGACAGGCACGACTCAAGGCTGAACACTCATTCTTTTCATGAAGCAATATCTCGACCTGCTACAACACGTTCTCGACCAAGGCCAATTTCGCGACGACCGCACGGGCACCGGCACTTACTCCGTTTTCGGTGCTCAAACACGCTTCGACCTACGCAAAGGCTTCCCCTGCCTAACGACGAAGAAACTGCACCTGCGATCTATCATCTACGAACTGCTCTGGTTTCTCAAAGGCGACACCAACGTCGGCTACCTCAAAGAACGCAAAGTCAGGATCTGGGACGAGTGGGCCGACGAAAACGGCGACCTCGGGCGCGTCTACGGTGCCCAATGGACCGATTGGAAGACACCCGAAGGCGGCAGTATCAATCAGATCGAGCAGGTCATCGAACAAATCAAAAACAATCCCACCAGCCGTCGCCTAATGGTCAGCGCCTGGAACCCGGGCGAGCTTCACCTAATGGCCTTGCCGCCCTGCCACAGTCTCTTCCAATTCTACGTCAATACCGAGCGCGGCGAACTTTCCTGCCAGCTCTACCAACGCAGTGCCGACCTCTTTCTCGGAGTCCCCTTCAATATTGCCAGCTATGCCTTGCTGACGATGATGGTCGCCCAAGTCTGCGGACTCAAAGCCGGCGACTTTGTCCACACATTCGGCGACCTCCACCTATACAAAAACCACTTAGAGCAAACGAATCTCCAGCTCAGCCGCGAACCGCGTTCCCTTCCGACTATGCGGATCAATCCCGACATCAAGAACATCGCCGACTTCACCTTCGAAGACTTCGAGCTTGTCGACTACGATCCCCATCCCACCATCAAAGCTCCGATTTCCGTATAGCAATCCTGGGATCCCAGAAATCGCCTTCAACGCCAAATGACCACCCAACCTTCCCCTTGGCGCGCCATCGCAGCCATGAGCCAAAACCGAGTCATCGGTAACGGTTCCGATATTCCCTGGCGTATCTCCGAAGATTTCAAGTGGTTCAAAGCCAAAACAATGGGAGGCGTCCTAGTCATGGGCCGCAAGACATGGGACAGCATCGGCCGCCCCCTACCCGGGCGAACCACCGCCGTTGTAAGCCGCTCTCAACCTGAACTTCCCGCGGCCGTCGAACTCCTCGACAGCCTCGAAGCGATCGAAGCCAAGCGCTTCGCCCACCCCGTTTGGATTTGCGGTGGCGGAGAGATCTACCGCCAAGCGCTTCCCCGCTGCCAAGAACTCTTTCTAACCCTTGTTAAACGCGAAGTCGAAGGCGATGCTTTCTTCCCCGAATTCGAAGACGAGTTTCGCCTAGAAGGCATCCTGCGCGACGAATCCGAATTTCAAATACGCCACTACGTTCGAAAATAGACGGGAACGAACCCCAGAAGCCCTTACCTCGCCTTAGGAACCTGCGATTTTGCAGGTGGCTCTTTTTTCAAGATCTCAATCATACGTGCCAATACCTTTGGCTGCGACGTCGACACGTTTTTCGTCTCTAGAGGATCTTTCGCATAATCGTACAGCTCATACTCGATTTTCGCCTTTGGATCGCTCGATTGCCATTCCACTAAACGATACCGTTCCGTGCGAATCGCCCGTCCCATATGGCCACCTTTACGATAAGCATGATAAGCATGGTCCCGTAATCGCTCGTCCGGATTCTTAAGAACAGCAGTCAGATCGATACCATCAATTGGCTGAGGTCCCTCCGGACGTGGCAACCCTGCCAACGAGGCCAAAGTCGTGTAGATATCCACCGTCTCCGCAAGCTGACGCGTACTCCGACCCGCTAGCGTCACTCCAGGAGCGTAAACGATGATCGGAATCCGGTTCGCCTGTTCGTGATTCGAATGCTTCGTCCAAGAGCCGTGATCGCCCAGGTGCCATCCATGATCGCCCCACAAAACGATAATCGTATTCCTATCAAGCCCTAGTGTCTCAACCTCGTCCAAGACCCGCCCCACTTGCGCATCCATATAACTCATACTCGCGTAGTAGCCATGGATAAGATCGCGCTTCAGGTCATCCTGATAAATAACATTCTCCACCGGAACCGGCTTAAACGCCGTGATCTCCCCCTGACGTTTCACTGCATATTTTGGAGCGCCTTCCGGGGCCTTCTCAAACTTCGGCATCGGAAGCTCACCTCTGTCATACATTTCCCAATACTTTCTAGGAGCCGAAAATGGCAAGTGCGGACGGACGAACCCGACAGCCAGAAAGAAGGGTTGATCTGGTTTAGACGAAAGCGAACGCAAGCGATCAACAGCATGCGACGCAATGCGTCCATCCGCATAGGCTTCGTCCAAGACATCCGCATTCTCCCAGGCCACGCCTCTAGGTAGGCTCTTGATGGGTTTGCTGAACTCATTTGTAAAAAGCGCTTCTTCACGGGTCAGCTGACGATGCGTGCTCTCCGGCAAAACGTACTCGATCACCTTATCTTTCAAGTGAGGCACGCTCCACGAAGCTTCGTCATTGGTATTGCCATGCCCAATGTGAAACACCTTGCCCATCGAATGCGCCACATAGCCGTGGTTCATAAAATGCTGCGGCAGGGTCACGGCATCCGGATAAACATCGCGGAACTGCGAACCGAAAGAATAAAATCCGCTCGAACTTGAACGACTGCCGAGCATCAAGTTGTAGCGCGACGCCATGCAAACCGACTGGTTGCAATAAGCCATCTCGAAACGCGTCCCCATAGCCGCCAAGCGATCGATATTCGGACTTACGGCGATCGGATCGCCATAGCAACCCAAGGCCGGCTTAAGATCATCCACCAAGATCAAGAGCACATTGGGCTTCGCCCCAGCCGAAGCTCCAAACAAAGAGATCAGACCAATAGCAAACCAGAAAAAGCCTTTCGGCCGATGTAAAGAATCGCGCATATCGAAAATCAAGGGGTTAACGAATAATTGGAAAACGAAAATCTAATCGACAAGCGGTATCTTGCAAGCGATCAAATCGCCTCGATACCACGCGACCCTCGCCCCGTAGCCAAGCGAGGGTCTTTCGTGACTCTTGATTAAAATTCCTACAGGACGAATATCCACCCCGAAACCACCCCTAACCCAAGGAAAGGTCGATCTCGTATTCTTCATGCTCTTCCAAATATGCCGCAGTTTCCTCGAGCCGAGATTTCAATTCCTCGAAGAAAACGTTGTCATAGTATTTAAAGTCTTCATACGCTCGATGCCCTTCGAACGGAAAACGATTAAGGCAAGCTTGCAATGTCTCTCCATTCAAAGACTCCTTAACGCGCTGAGCATGTTCGATCGCCGTTCTCAAGCAATCCTTGGGATTTGCCGTGCACTGTTCGTAGCTGAGCTTTAAAACATTGTCGCCATTGTAGCCAATCAGCCATTTACGGATAAATCGTTTCCGAAAACGTATCCCCTTAATCGCATACTCCCTCCACTCATTGAAACTGCCTTCGCGCTTCAGCCCATTGCGTTCATGAAGCTGAAATTCGGAAATCAAACTCAACAATGGATTCCGAAAAAGGACCAAATACTTGGAGGTGGCACGTTTCGGAAATCCATAAATCCGCGACCACGGCCAAGCTCTGTTAATTCCGCCATCGTGGTTAAGCGAGATACCATGATTCGCGAGTTTGGAGATCGGCAAATCCAAGGGTCGATAGCGCGTCAACTCTACATGCTGCGCTGTATCGCCAAAATAGAAATCGATACGCTTGATCAGTAGATGGTAGCCCGACCGAGGAATCGTTAGACAAAAAAGCGGATCGAGCTTACTCGTGGATGATGACTTTTCAGACGAGAGAATCACGGACTATTGAAATTGAATCTAAAACCTAATAAATCGAGAGCGTTCAAGCTTTGCCCATGGTGAAATCCTGCTCAAGCTAACGACTACTTCAATGCCCAAATACGCAGATCGTCCACCTCTGCGGTTCCGCTGACCGCGAACGCCATATTTTGCTTAACGGAATGGTCTATCCCTGCAGAGCTGAGTTTCCCAACGGATTCACCATCGATCCAAGCGGACATCGTATCGCCTTGTATCACGATTAACATTTCATACCACCGATCGATCTTCAGATCGACATCATGATAAGCGAATGCATGTTTGGTAAGCTTGCTGATCTCCTCTTTCGAGGCGCCAGCCAATCGCTTTTCGCGGATCTTCAGATCGAAGATGCCCGTCTTGCCATCGCGAAAATCGACCTGCTTAGGCTTCACCCCAATATGGCAGATATGACCCGCATGAGAAACTCTACATGCCGGGTCATTGAAATTAAAGCCAATCCCCTTGGCATCCTGCATGCGAAATTTCACCTGGATCACGCCGTCGTCGAAAGGCGCATCATGGCGAACCGACACGCCGTGATAGGCATCCTTGGCCATCGTAATCGAAAGGAACCCGCCAACCAAATCCGCTTGCTTGGTCCCGGCAGCCCGTTTCTCGCTATTGGTTGCCCAACCGCGACTCAGCTCCTCCTTGGAATCATCGCTTTCCGAACGGTTGAAGTCGTCCTCGAAGACCAAAGTCCTCTTGGCCTCGATCATTCTATCAATCGATTGTCCCCCCCAAACCGCGCAGGGAAACGGGGATAACGAAAGAAAAACCAAAACGATACGCATCGAATACATAATCCCGTCCTAACGACGAGCCTCAACGGCACAAGCCTAAGAACGGGGAAAATCGCAAGCATCCGTATGACAAAAACCTCCCCGAAGCACCCTATCCTATTGCCCCATTCAAGACGACCCTTCACGTTTTTGCCAATGAGATCTGCAACCCTCCTTCTCTCTTTATTTATTTTGGGGTCCTCCACCCTCTCGGCAAACGACCGCCCCAACATCATCCTCTTTTTGGCCGACGATCTCGGCTGGACCGGGCTGAGCTCCTTTGGGAGCGATTTCTACGAAACGCCAAACCTCGATCGCCTCGCCAGCAAAGGCGTCAAATTCACCAACGCCTACGCAGCATGTACCGTTTGCTCCCCCACTCGGGCCAGCATAATGACCGGCATGTACCCCGCGAGGCTCCAACTAACCGATTTCATCGCCGGACAAAACCGTCCCTTCGCCAAAACAACGATTCCCGATTGGACGAAAGGCCTCGAAAAAGACTACACTACAATCGCCGAAGCCCTCAAAGGTGGCGGTTACCGCACGGTTCACGTCGGAAAATGGCATCTCGATTTCCCCGATCAACCCAACCAGGGCCCCACCGCCCACGGCTTCGACGTCAGTCACGACAAACCCAAAGGCACGCGCGGTTATTACATCAAAGATGAAATCGTCCAAGACCTCGGATTGGAAACCAACTACTCAACCGACTACCTAACCGATAAAGCCATCGAGGAAATCGAACGCTCCAAAGAGAATCCCTTCTTCCTCTACTTCGCCTACAATGCCCCACACACACCAATCCAAGGCCGGGACGATCTCGTCGCCTATTTTGAGAAAAAGGTGAATCCCAAGGCAACCCACAGGAACCCCACCTACGCCGCGATGGTCAAAAGCCTAGACCTGAGCGTGGGTCGCGTACTAGATCATCTCGATGCCATCGGATTGAGCGACAACACGCTGATCGTATTCACTTCGGACAACGGAGGACTCACCCAACGTTATGGCAAGCATGACGAATTCACGGAAAACCTTCCCTTGCGACGCGGAAAAGGGTCAGCCTACGAGGGAGGCGTCCGAGTTCCAACGATCGCCTACTGGCCAGGTGTCACGCAACCTGGAACTGTATCAGCAACGCCCGTGATCACGACCGACTATTATCCCACATTCCTAGCCGCCTCAGGCGTAAAAGGCCACCACGGGCACAACGCTCGGATGGATGGCAAAAATCTGATTCCCACCTTCGAAAACCCCAACCATTCCATCGATCGAAATCTATTTTGGCATTTCCCGCACTACCACGCCGGTGGCGATGGACCCTACAGCTCCATCCGTTCAGGAGGTTGGCGGCTCGTCGAATTTCACGAAGACGGAAAACTCGAACTCTACCGTCTAGAAAACGACATAGGAGAATCTTTCGATCTCGCAACCAGCCATCCGGAAAAACGAGCTCATCTCCAGGCTGAACTCCACAAATGGAGACGATCAATAGCCGCTCAGATGCCAAAGCCCAATCCCAACTACGATCCGGAAAACGCAACCAAGGTTGCCAGGAACCGCAACTAATCGCTGTCTTAATCAATATGTTCTCTATATTGAGGACAAAGGCGATCCAATCCGGATTCCGTCTAAAATTGTGCTAGAGCCCACCTTCGCGAGATCGAGATTGAGTCTCTAGATCTGGCCCAAAGAGCGGAAGCACTCGACATTTCAAACAAGATCAACGGGAAATGGGGAAACCATTTTAGTAGTAGACGACGATCGGACAAATCAAGCAGTCTTAGGTGTAGTACTTAACCGATTCGAAGTAAATCCGGATAACCCTTATCGAAAAATTCCGATTATCGCATTTACCGCAAACGTCATGAAAGGCGACCGCGAAGTTTGCCTCGAACCAGCATATCAGACTACGTCCCGAAAACAATTCGACTGCCTGACATCGAGCTAATCTTAACCGCATTGGGGGACAAATCCCCGACCTCTAGTCATAGCGAGCCCCAGCACCCCTTTCATCGAAAGGATCGCATCATTCATTGCTCCGTATCCAAGCCCAGAGGTTATCCAAATCCGGGTCGTCCACTGACTTTGCTTCAAATGATTTCTCCAAGGCGATCGACTTATTGAGGTGGTTCGAGGAATCTTCAACTTCGCCCAACAAAGAGCAATAGCAGGCAAGGTTAAACCAAAGCACCGCCTCTCTCGGAATTGAACCCAAACCGCGAATAGCCACATCCTTCGCCTCCTCGATCCGCTCCAATTCCCTCAGAGCGTAGGCCCAATTCACCCAGCCAAACGCCACATCGGAATCCAATTCGACAAGCTGCTTGGAAAGCGTGACCATCTTTTTCCAGTTACGAGCTTCCAAAAACAACCGAACGCGCATCGACAAAACTTCTGAGTTCGATCTATCTTTTTCGTCGATCAAATCCAATTCCGCTTTCGCGTCGTGGACCATACCTAAGTCCAGGTAACCATTGGCATATTGAAGCCGCTTCGCCGTTTTAATCATTGCGTCGGACCACACAACAGACCCACCACACAGCGAGCAAGCCTCGAGAATGAAATCATTCATTCATCAAACGCCAATCTGGTATTCGCCAAACAAATTACCGCAACATCATCCACAAATACGAATAGCTCAGTCCATCCGTATAGGCACGTTGATTGAGGTTCGCGCCACCCCCATGCCCGCCTTCAGTGTTTTCATAATAGAAGACTGGCTTTTTCATATCCGTCATCTTAGCAACCATCTTGCGAGCGTGACCAGGATGCACTCGATCGTCTCGAGTGCTTGTCCAAAAGAAAACCTTCGGGTAGTCCATCTTCGGATCTAAGTTTTGATAGGGCGACCATAACTTCATGTTTTCCCAGTCATCCGTATCCGGATTCCCATACTCCGCCATCCAACTTGCTCCTGCGAGTAGTTTATTAAATCGCTTCATATCTAGCAGCGGTATCGCGCACACCACCGCTTTAAAAAGATCCGGACGCTGGATAAAGCATCCGCCGACGAGAAGCCCTCCTTGCGATCCGCCACGAATTCCCAAATGCTCAGGCGAAGTGATTCTTCGCTTAACTAAGTCTTCGGCCACCGCAATAAAATCGTCGAAGTTCGTTTGATGTTTCTCCTGCATCGCGGCTTGATGCCATTTAGGACCGAATTCGCCGCCGCCCCTAATATTCGCTAAAACATAGACTCCTCCTCGCTCAACCCAAGACGAACCAATCGTCCCAGAATAACGCGGCAAGGATGAGATCTCAAATCCGCCGTATCCACCGAGCAATGTCGGGCTCTTTCCATCGGCCTTAAAGTCTTTTGGGGTAACGACGAAATACGGAATCATCGTGCCATCTTTCGAGGTCGCCTCGTTTTGCGCCACCCGCATTCCCGCCGTATCGAACCACGCCGGAGTCGACTTCACTCTTCGGGGTTCGGAAGTTTCCTCGACCAAATAAAGACTCGAAGGAGTCAGGAAGTCCGTATAGGTGAAAAAGAAGTGGTTCGCCTCGGCGCTCGAACTCCCCAACTGGACTGTTCCCAAACCCGGGAGGGAGAGTTCTTCACGATTCCATCCTTCCGATCCAAGCGACAGTCGGTACAAACGACTGCTCACGTTGTCTAGAGTCGTATAAATGAGAAAGTCCAAAGTGCTATTAACGGACCCTAATGCGACTCGTTCTTCCGGATTAAATAGGATTTCAAAATCTCGCCCACCCGCGAGAAACGCATCGAGATTAATCGCCAACAAGGCGTCTTGGGGATAAATTCTTTCCCCAACTTCCCAATCGTTGCGCAGCGAAATCAACATTTGCTCCTTAAAGAAGCCTCTCAGCTCAGCGTCATCCGGAATCTCTAGCTTCACCAAACGATCGCTCAATCGCAAAAAGCTGATGCCTCGAAAGAACTCAGGAGATTTATGAACCACATCGTAGACCGCCTCCGGCGTCCGTTCCGAATAGGCTCCCACAGATACATCGCTGGTCGCTCCCTCGAAAATGGTCGTTGCATCCAGTACCTCCGAACCACGCTTCCAGATCTTCGAGAACCGCGGGTAGCCGGAATCCGTAAGCGAACCCTCTCCAAAATCCGTCCCCAGCCATAAGGCATCTTTATTCTTCCATGAGACACTGGATTTTGCTTCCGGCAAAACAAACCCGCCTTCGACGAAGGCCTTGGCAACTGTATCGAACTCTCGAAGGACCGTTGCATCCGCGCCGCCACGCGAAAGGCTCACCATACAAAGACGGTTTTCCGGGGCTAAAAACCTCACGCCCTTCCAGACCCAGTTCTCTCCTTCAGCAGCAGCCAAAATATCCAAATCTAAAAGCGTTTCCCAAGCGGGCGACTCGGTCAAATATTCCGACAAACACGTCCGACGCCAGATCCCGCGCACATGATCCGCGTCTTGCCAAAAATTATAAACCCATGCCCCGCGAATCGACGGCATCGGAATCCGGTCACGCGAGTTATACATCTCCAAAAGTTCCGCGTGAATATCCGAGAATTCTGGCACGGCTTCTATCTCCGCCGTGTCCGCATCGCTCTTTTCCCTAACCCAGGAAAGCACCTTCTCCCCGTCTACTTCTTCAAGCCAAAGATAGGGATCCTCGCTTTCGCCGAAGGCGCTCAAAACGCCAAACAACCCAATTATCCCGACAACACGTTGAATATCGCGACCCATACCGGCCTGTCTGAAAAAGGAATCCGTTTTCATAAATATTGCGGTCTCATTACGGCCTATCATACTTGACATCCGTTTCATCAGCAAACGTCTCCCGTTTTCGACAGACGCTCAACCTAAAAGCAACCTGAGCAACGAATCCCGCTCGCCGGTGCAGACATTCGCTTTTATCTATTGGACGCCATCGAAAGTCCCTAGCGACCTCATGGGACTGTTATCGATGCCACCCGATACGTATCCATAATTCCAGACATAATCTCCTCTGCCCTCCAATACGAATGAGGCCAACACGGAAGTGTCGGTACTGGCCTCCTAAAATCAGACGGACCCAATCAGTCGGACCGACCACACACCGCTTCTAATGCGCGTTTTGGTTAATAGGCTCGTCGACTACTATTGATGTTGGAAAATCAGCAGCATTCCATCCACTTCGGCGACTGTAGCGCTTATCTCCTGCAAAGTCACCAGGCTGATTCAGAGGGATCGCCATGCCCCCTGCATCGTCCATCATCGCGTAAAGCCGATTTTCCATTTCCTTCACGATTTTCTGATGCTTCGGACTATCGATCAGGTTATTGATTTCACCAGGATCTTCCTGAAGATCGTATAACTCGTCCGTATCCCAAAGTCCGTAATATGTGTTGTACTTGTATCGATCGCCACGCAGACAGAAGACGGTAGGCGACTGCGGGAACGCCTTCTCCCAATAGTATACGTAAAGAAAATAATCACGCCACTTTACCTCCTTTTTCTGAGCCAGCTTTATGAAACTCTTCCCGTCCATGTGCGACGGCGTCTTCAACCCCATCGCATCCAAGATCGTCGGCCCAATATCGATATTGGCAACGACCTCTTCCACCACAGTCCCGCCCTTGAACAGATCAGGACATTGCATCAACATCGGAACGCGAATCGACGTTTCGTAGGCAACCCGCTTGTCGATCAAACCGTGCTCGCCGAACATGAATCCATTGTCGCCCATGTAGACAATCAACGTTTCATCGTAGATGCCCATTTCCTTCAACTGATCCATCACCCTCTCGACTCCTTCGTCAACCGCACGAAATGCCTCGCAGTAACGTTTGTAGTAAAGCTCCACGTCGAGCTCGCTGTGATAAGGAAAATCGACCCCATGCCAACTATTGCGTTGGTCGCGAACCCAGCGAGGCGACTTCTCGGATAATTCCCGAGGAAGACTACCGCTATCCGGCATCACCCAAGGTTCCTCCATATAGGAGCCTTCATGACGTTCCGCTGGCGTGAAATTAGCATGCACCGCTTTGTGCGACAAATAGAGAAAGAATGGCTTTTCATCCGGCTTCTGCTCCTTCAGCCAATCCAAAGCGTAGTCGTTCAGCTCATCGGTGATATACCCCTTCTGCTTCACGCGCTTCCCGTTCATGTTGAGCGTGTAGTCGTCATTTGGCGGGAAATACACACCCTGCCCCTTGAAGCTGATCCAATGATCGAATCCGGGACGAGGCTCGTCATTGCCTCCACCCATATGCCACTTCCCCAAGAACGCCGTGCTGTATCCAGCCTTTTGCAGATATTCGGAAAAGTAGACAATGTCCTTCGGGGCGTCGCGCTGATTGTCGATTACCCGATGCTTGTGCGTGTAGAGACCAGTAAGAATCGACGCACGACTTGGCGAGCACAACGAAGTGGTAACGAAAGCGTTTTTCAAATGCACCCCCTCCGCCGCGATTCGATCGAGTCCGGGCGTCTTGAGAAACGGATGCCCCATGAATCCCATCGCGTCATAGCGATGATCATCCGTGAGAATAAAGATGACATTGCGAGGCTTCGCCCCTTTTTGCTTTTCAACATCAATCGACGTAGGAAATACGCCACCACACAAATAGCCCGGCCCGAAAGCCAAGGTTAACAATAGGACAATCAATCGCATCATAGGAATTTCTGGTCGTTCGAGAACTTGGGTTGAAACAAAGTTCCAATTTAAAACCGATTCAAACCCAAAACTCTAGGATAAAAATAATTTCGCTATCCGATCAGAATCGTCCCAGTTCTGACACTTTTTCATTTCCCCGTTCGGTTTCAAATCGGTTCTCTAATTTAGCTTGGCAGGGTGAACTTTTTATCCTTCGCCAGAGCAAACTCCTTAACCATTATTTTCTGCGGGATATTATCCGCTATTCCGACGACATTCTCCGCTCGAGAGCCCGTCGCCGATCAACCAATCGACTTTTCCTCTATCATTCAGATTACGTTCGAGAAGAATCTGGAAATCGCGGCCGCTCGAATCAATATCGAAGACTCCGACTATCAATTCAGGCGATTCGATCGAAACCTCAGCCAATTCATACCTCTGATTGTCGAAACGACTGCGGAACGGGATTCCGAATCCTTTCTGGACGACAACGAACGCATTAGCGAAGACCATGATGAAGCGGCTACCAGCGCGGGATTTAAGAAAGCGTTTTTCGACGAAAAACGGATTTCGGCCGCGAGCAGTATGCGACGGACCTCCAAAAGCGACGACGCCAATACCAATCGGTGCATTTCGGAGGCGAACTCGACGTGTCCTTGATTGAGTTAATGGAAAACCTGGGATTGGATGATGTGCGCCTAGACAAAATTCGCCATCTAGAATCAAATGGAGGCGACTACTACGGAAAGCGCTACGTAGACTCGGATATCGAAACCATCATTGGCGAAGCGATCGAAAACGACGTGGAAATCCGAGTGATTAAAGTGGCTCGGAACACCCAAAAGAATTCCATAAAATTGCTCTTCCCAGCTCCATGTGCCCCAATCAGAGTATTGATTTCATAGTCGAGCTTGAACTGGTCAAGACTGTGAATAGATTTAAACCCTCTTAAGGTTATCTAATCTAAAGGTGCTTCCATCAACTTAGTGTTGTTTTGTGCCATTTACTATTTGGTTAGGTCGTCTAATTGCGAGTCATTACTACCCCACCCAAGTCCGGGCATTTCTGAACATCCTCATCCAGGGAGAATCTTCGCCCCAGTCTTTCGGGGCCCAGCTCAGCTGAGCAGTGCGAAATACGCGCTCAGGATGCGGCATGAGAATGGTCGTGCGACCGTCTTGACTGGTTAGACTGGTGATTCCGTGAGGAGACCCGTTGGGATTAAGGGGATACGCTTCGGTTGTTTCGTGATTATTGTCAACGAAGCGAGCTGAGACGAGACCTGAAGCGTTTGCGCTTTCTGCGGCTTCCTGACTCTTATACTCGGCCCGGCCTTCGCCGTGGGCGACGGCAATAGGGATGACGCTGCCTGCCATGCCCGCGAAGAGCACGCTAGGGCTCTTCTCTATTTTTACAGATACGAGACGGCCTTCGTAACGCTCGCTGCGATTTTGCACGAAGTGCGGCCAGTGTTGCGTTCCGGGGATGAGTTCGCGCAGGTTGCTGAGCATTTGACAGCCATTGCAGACGCCAAGAGAGAACGTGTCTTCGCGCTCGAAAAAGGCTTTGAATTCTTCGCGTGCTTTTTCGTTGAACAAAATACTCTTGGCCCAGCCTTCGCCCGCTCCGAGAACGTCGCCGTAACTAAAACCGCCACATGCCGCTAGACCTCGAAAGTCTGCCAATGAAACACGACCGCTCAAAATATCCGTCATGTGAACGTCAATCGCTTCAAAGCCAGCCCGATAAAAGGCGGCGGCCATTTCGATTTCGCCGTTCACGCCTTGCTCGCGCAGAATGGCAACGCGCGGCTTCGCAGTTGAAGGTTGAAGGTTGAAGGTTGAAGACTGAAGGTCGAAAGTGACTTTGGGACTGATGCCGGGATTGGATAGGTCCTGACGTATTTGATGTTCGGATGCGGCGGATTGAGGATTGTCGCGTAGCAACTGCATACGGAAAGTCACATCGGACCAAATAGCGCGTAACTCGGACAGACCTTCTTCGAGAAGAGCCTCACCGCCTTGCATCACACGAAATACGTGAGAATCGTTCAAGGATCCTACAATCGAACTGCAAGGTTCAAGACCATGCGATCGTAGCGTTTGGAGAACAGCAGCCTGATCCGAATCGCGTACTTGAATGAGAGCTCCTAGTTCTTCGGCGAATAGCGCTGCGAAGGAGTCAGTATCAGCTGGCAATTCGATATCCAATCCGACATTTCCCGCGAAGGCCATCTCGACGGCAGTGGCGAGCAGGCCGCCATCGGAGCGATCGTGGTAGGCGAGTAGCTTTTGCTCTTTGCCAAGCTGCTGAATAGCATTCCAGAACCCGTTCAAATCCGCGGCGCTATCGACGTCCGGCGTCTCCTGCCCCATTTGCGAAAGCGTTTGAGCGAGAATAGAGCTGCCGAGACGATTCTTTCCACGACCAAGATCAATCAATATTAAACACGTATCCGAATCTTGGATCAACTGAGGCGTAAGCGAGAGACGAATATCTTCGCAACGAGCGAATGCGGAAATGATTAGCGAAATCGGAGCAGTAACGCGTTTCTCTTCTTCGCCGTCTTTCCACACAGTACTCATGCTCATCGAATCTTTGCCGACGGGAATCGTCACACCTAACTCGGGACACAATTCCATCCCTACCGCTTTGACCGCTTCATAAAGATCTGCCGCATCGCCAGGAACCGATGGAGCGGCCATCCAATTGGCGGAAAGGTTTACTTCCGTGAGCGGACCGACTTGAGCGGCTGCCAAATTGGTCAACGCCTCGCCTACTGCGAGACGAGCCGAGGCAGCCGCGCTATTTACGGCCGTCGGCGTACGTTCGCCGACCGACATCGCTTCGCCCTTGTAACCATCGAACGATGACGCAGTCACAGCGCAATCGGCCACCGGCACTTGCCATGGTCCGACCATTTGATCGCGATGAATCAGTCCGGTCACCGTACGGTCGCCAATTGTTATCAAAAACGTTTTATCCGCCACCGTAGGGTGCGAGAGAACGCGACGCGACGCCTCCTCCAAGCTTAACCCGTCGAGGTTCAATGGCTGTAATGCACGTTCGAGCGATGTTTCTGAACGATGCATCCGAGGCGGTTTTCCGAGCAATACATCCAAAGGCATATCGATCGGCTTATTATCGAAATGCGGATCTTCGAGAACCAATTGGCGCTCGTCTGTCGCTTCGCCGATGATCGCATACGGACAGCGTTCGCGCTCGCAAATTTCCACGAACCGATCGATTCGAATAGGCGGAATCGCCATCACATAACGCTCCTGGGATTCGTTGCACCAGATTTCTAGCGGGCTCATGCCTGGCTCGTCGTTGTTGATCTTGCGTAGATCGAACACGCCGCCTTTGCCTGCGTCATTGACCAACTCCGGCATGGCATTCGAAAGCCCGCCCGCCCCAACATCGTGAATAAATGAAATCGGGTTGTCATCGCCCATGGACCAGCAAACGTCGATAACTTCCTGGCAGCGACGTTCCATCTCCGGGTTCTCCCGCTGAACGCTCGCAAATTCGAGATCCTCGGACCCTTCGCCACTATCGACCGAACTTGCCGCTCCGCCACCGAGACCTATCAACATCGCGGGACCGCCGAGCACAACCAGTTTATCGCCTTGGTAAACCTCGCCCTTTTCGATATGCCCCGAGCGAATATTACCCAGACCGCCCGCCAGCATGATAGGCTTGTGATAACCACGCACTTCCGATTCGGAAGTAATTTCGGATTTCGGATTTCGGATTTCGGATTTTGCCGGAACGGCCTGTTCGAAGGTACGGAAATAGCCTAGAATATTCGGACGCCCGAACTCGTTATTGAACGCCGCTCCGCCAAGCGGTCCTTCGGTCATAATTTCCAGGGGGGTAACAATACGCCCAGGTTTACCGAAGTCCGTTTCCCAAGGCTGCACAGCGCCTGGAAACTTCAGGTTAGAGACCGTGTATCCAGAAAGTCCTGCTTTCGGTTTCGAGCCGATTCCCGTTGCCCCTTCATCGCGAATCTCCCCGCCGGATCCAGTCGCCGAGCCGGGAAACGGAGATATGGCAGTCGGGTGATTGTGGGTTTCCACTTTGCAGAGAATATCGATCTGCTCGAGACTCGGGCCGTACGCGTTACTGTCAGGATCGGCAAAAAAACGATTGCCTTCGCTGCCTTTGAAAACCGCAGCGTTGTCTTTGTACGCAGATAAGATGCCTTCGCTACGCATTTCGAAAGTGTTCTTGATCATTTTGAACAAGGACTGCTCCTGAGCCTCGCCGTCGATGTCCCATGACGCGTTGAAAATCTTATGCCGGCAATGCTCGGAGTTCGCCTGGGCAAACATCATCAATTCGATATCGTGCGGATCCCGACCAAGCTTCTGAAAGTTCTCGACCAAGTAATCGATCTCATCATCCGCCAGCGCTAAGCCCAACGAACGGTTTGCTTTCACCAACGCATCTCGACCTTCCGAAGTCACCGTTACCGACGCAAACGGACGTGGTTCCTCGTGACGAAACAGGATTGCAAGCTCATCGGTCTCGCTGAATACAGTTTGAGTCATCCGATCGTGCAGCTTGGAATCGAGCAATTTCGCCTGATCTGAATCAAGGTTCGCGTTTCCGCAGTCTACCCAAAATGCAACCGCCCGTTCTACGCGCTCAAGCGTGACCAGCCCGCAAATATGAGCTATGTCCGTAGCCTTCGACGACCACGGCGAAAGCGTACCCGGGCGCGGAGCCACGATCCGAAGCAACCCTTTTGTATCATGCTCTTCTAACTTTGGCCCATAGGTCAGAAGCTTTTCCAAGATCGATTGCTCATCGGCCGATAGCTCGCTTTTCGTTTCAGCCGCGTGAACGAACTCTGCATACATGCCACGAACAGGCAGCTCGCAAGCTTGCAGCTCGGACACGAGCTTTTGAAGGCGAAATTCGGAATGGGACGGCGCTCCACGAAGGATGATCATAACGCAAGCGACGTTGAGAACTTCCCCCGCGCCCGGCAAGCGCGGAATCCGGAAAGAACGCCTTTCGACAAAATGGGAATGCAACGGGGGCAACGAAACGAGCGAACGGCATACTCCCATTTGCTAAATCCGGTTCGGCGGATGAACAATGAACAAGGTGCCAGCCCTTCAACAATCGATAGGGTAAACATGCACTATTCTCTTAATTTCATGTAAAGATTTACAAGTAGGGCTCAAATCCTCTCAAACAACTTTTCAAAGGAGCCTGATCATCCATAGAATTCCTTTTACTAATCAGGAGACATCGCTGTCTCACGCACCACTCGATTCCTCTTTTCCAGATACAGCCAACATGAACCGTAATTCACAGCCTAGCTCAGAGGAATTACCAAACCCCATCACTGAGGTCCATGAGGGGAAAGCCATTCTACAGGAAAAAAGACTGATCGAGCTATTCGGTGATAATCAAGAAACCATATCCTCAATGCTAGGTATCTAAATGGAAAGTCAGGCAAAGCTGATTGAGAGCTTGGCCAACGCGCTCGCGATCAATCCAGACGTAAAGCTCATTTGCCGCCTGGCCCACACAATTAAAGGCTGCGCATCGAACTTCGGAGTAGATGCCCTTTCAGAGCTCGCCGGGAAAATGGAAGAGGGCTGCAACGCAATGGAACGCCAAACGGCAGACCGGTAGTCGAATCCGACCGCCGACCTTTCAGCTTTTCTATTGGCGCCACAACGTTTACATACGTTCTCGGTCATAAAAACCAACCCGACCCAAAATGCGATCCTTCCAATTCCTTCTGATAGCCCTGTTATATGGATGCAGCCCTTCCGAGAATCGGTACACGACTTCGGACTACGACATCGTCGTTTACGGCGGAACGTCGGCTGGCGTTATTGCAGCCGTTCAAGCCAAGCGCATGGGGAAATCCGTCGCTATCGTTTGCCCCGACACCCATCTCGGAGGACTGAGCGCTGGAGGTCTCGGTTGGACGGACTCCGGAAGCAAGGAAGTCATCGGAGGCTTGGCTCGCGAGTTCTACCATCGCGTCTACTTGGCCTACGACCAACCGGAAGCATGGAAATGGCAGAAACAATCTGAATACGGAAACCAAGGACAAGGAGCGCCGGCAATCGATGGAAACGATCGCACCATGTGGATCTTCGAACCGCATGTCGCAGAAACCGTATTCGAAAACTTGGTAGCCGAATACGGTATTCCCGTATTTCGCGACGAGTGGCTCGACAGGGAAAGCGGCGTCGAGACAATTGAGGCACGTATCAAATCTATAACGACTCTTTCCAATTCCACCTATTCCGGAAAAATGTTTATCGACGCCAGCTACGAAGGCGACCTCATGGCTTCCGCAGGCATTTCCTATCACGTCGGGCGGGAAGCCAATAGCGTTTACGGAGAGCAATGGAACGGAATCCAAGTCGGCACCCTTCACCATCACCACTGGTTCCAGTCCGGTATTAGCCCATATATTATCCCAGACGATGCCTCTAGCGGCCTCCTTCCGCTCGTTTCAGCAGAGGATCCGGGAACTAAAGGAGACGGCGATGACAAGGTTCAGGCATATTGTTTTCGGATGTGCCTCTCAAGCCATCCGGACAATCGCGTTCCCTTTGAAAAGCCCGAAGGGTACAACTCGGAGCAATATGAGCTGCTGATCCGCGTTTTCGATACAGGACGTTCCGACTATTTCAATAAATTCGACCCAATCCCGAATCGTAAAACCGACACCAACAACCATGGACCGTTCAGCACCGATTACATCGGGGGGAATTACGACTACCCTGAAGCTAGCTACGAGAGGCGTCGGGAAATAATAGAGGAACACGAAACCTACCAAAAAGGTCTGATGTATTTCATCGCCAATGACCCCCGCGTACCTGAGCAAATCCAAACTGAAATGAACCGCTGGGGTCTCGCAAAAGACGAATTCGTCGATAACGGCCATTGGCCTCACCAGATTTACGTGCGCGAAGCTCGCCGCATGATAGGCGAATATGTCACAACCGAACACGAACTCTTTGGCCACCGAGAAGTTCCTCATCCCGTGGGAATGGGCTCCTATTCTTTAGACTCCCACAATATCCAACGCTACGTTACTCCTGAAGGATTTGTCCAAAACGAAGGTGACATCGGCGTGAAGCCCAAGGCTCCCTACCAAATTCCTTACGGCTCACTTGTTCCCAAATCAAACGAATGCGAAAACCTTCTCGTTCCGGTATGCGTTTCCAGTAGCCACATTGCCTTTGGCTCTATTCGAATGGAACCTGTGTTTATGATTCTAGGACAATCCGCCGCTACTGCGGCTAGCCTGGCAATCGAACAAAATTCCTCGGTCCAGGAGATCGATAGAACAATCCTGACCGCACGTCTCCTCGCAGACAAACAGGTATTGAAGAATCTCGACGAGAAGAACTGAAGAAGCCCGAAACCGACGTTCGCTTCACTTCAATTTCGCTTGAAATACAATTTCAATGCAAGGACCTCACCAGTAGCGACCGCTTATCTCAGACCTTAGCAAGTCACGCGGTTCTAGTTCGACAAACTCTGATTAAAAAGCCATTTCATGAAATCTGGCTCTGGATCGCAACGATCGTTACTAACTTGAGTCGTCCCGTTACCAGCACCTGGAATGAACTTGCCCGAAACGCCGTGACCGTCCCCTTTCCACGTAGTCAGTTTCATATTACCTCCCAATGCTTTCATCTCCGCGAACAGCGTTAACTGAGGTCCGATGGGGCAAACATTATCCTTATCTCCGTGAAAAGCCCACATAGGAATATCCTTAATCACAGTCGCATCAATGAAATCCGAGTCCTGCTTTCTACCGGTTCCAGCCGAAGGAGCCACTGCCGCAAAATAGCCTGGATCCAATTGAATAAGAACGTTTGTACCATGTCCACCCATCGAATGACCCAACATATAGATCCGATCCATGTCCACCGAAGGGAGTGCAGCAATCAGCCCTTTGATCTTCTCGAGATGGGCGCCATCCCACAAATGATCCGCCTGCGGGGCCAATACATAACAGGGGTAATCCGCCCGCCTTTGCGACTCGGCGAGCTGATTGTTCCAAACTTTCAATTGTTTGCGATTGTCCTTCCCCGAGCCTCCGCCACCGTGCAGGGAAACGATCACCGGGTAGCGTTTGCGAACATCGAACCCCATCGGTTCCATAAGCCGGTAAGGCATCACGTCATCGGCATAGGGAACATAGAGATCCATCCATTCTTGCACCTCACCTCCTTTGGAAATTTGGGCATGCCCCTGGATCTGAAACGCTAAAAACAAGATCGAGAGAAAACCCCACCGAAGCTTACACCTTCCCAGTAAAATTATAAAAATAATAGATGTAATATATTTATTCATACGTTTTAGATTTATTAATCTTTACCATTCTCTATTTTCCTGAATTTTTAAATTCAGGTTTTGGATACACTCCAAAACGATTCGCCATTTTCAGCCACTGTTCCGAAAGCGTTTTCAATAACTCCGGTTTACTAGCGAACAAATCGTTCATTTCCGCTCTATCGGCTTCCCGATCGTAAAGCTCCCACTGCGTTTCGTCGGGTCCACCTGGCACCGAGACCGAGCTCCCGACCAACTTCCATTTTTCCGTCACCAGAGCTGCATTGTCCTCATGCTCGAAAAACATCGGCTCCGAGCGTTTAATCGACTCTCCCCTAAAAGCCGATGCCAACGAAACGCCGTTTAATGCCGGGATTCGATTCCCGGAAAATCTCTTTGGATACTTCGCGTTGGTAATCTCGAATATCGTAGGAGCCAAATCCACGAGATAAGCAGAATCCCGATACCAATCGTTCCGCGGCTTTATCCCCTGAGGCCAATGAGCTATGAACGGCGTAGAAAGCCCTCCTTCATGCGTGTAGTGCTTAAACTTTCGAAAAGGCGTATTCGAAGCGTTCGCCCAAACCTCGCCGTAGGAAGGGCCTGCACCGTATGTCGCTTCCCATTTTTCAAGATCGTAAGGATCGTTTTTGCCGCCGAGTTTTCCTCCTTCTTGACACGCTCCATTGTCCGAAAGGAACATGATTAACGTATTTTCGTAGTCGCCGCTTTGCTTGAGGTGCTCGACGAGTTTCCCGATGTTTTGATCCATACGATCAATCATCGCGGCATAATAAGCCATCCGAAGGTCCATCTCTTTCTGTTTCTCGATACCTAATTCGTCCCACGCCTTGAAGGAGCGATCGCTCAATTCCAAGCCGGCATCGACCAAGCCAATTTGCTTCTGCCGTTTTAGGCGAGAAGCGCGAAGTTTATCCCAACCCATCATATACTTACCCACATACTTCTGCACCTCTTCTTGATGAGCATGCAACGGCCAGTGAGGGGAGGTGTATGCAAGGTAGAGGAAAAAGGGACGATCCTCACCCTGCTTCTCTTCGTCAATGAAGCGAATTGCATTATCAGTAAACGCATCCGTCGTGTAGTAGCGGCGATCGGTCGTGCTCTCTGGATTCGCGACTGGTTCGTTACCCCGCGTTATCCCACGCGGAGCTTCCGGATAGAAGAAATTCGTGGCCCCAGGGAGGCTTCCATAGAATTTCTCGAAACCGCGTTGCAGCGGCCAACGATCTTGCGTCGCCATACCCAAATGCCATTTGCCCGACATTAAAGTCGCGTATCCATTTCCCTTCAACACTTCAGCCAGGGTAACGCAATTCCGGTTAAGATAACCGCGATACGAAGCAAACTCCGAGCCATGGTCCATTTTCGTCGAATTCGGCGGATTCGTCATCCAGCCAATGCCAGTCTGGTGCGGGTGCAACCCAGTCATCAAAGAAGCCCGAGTAGGACAACAGCGACCGCTATTGTAGAAGCGCGAAAATTTCATGCCCCCATCAGCCAAGCGATCCA
>Ga0233432_10001117_pt1 | contig 25948 bp, 19 predicted proteins | sample SI_122_August201_6_FD_179870 | JGI IMG/M metagenome (GOLD analysis project Ga0233432, IMG submission 179870) | Seawater microbial communities from Saanich Inlet, British Columbia, Canada - SI_122_August2016_10_MG | ecosystem: Environmental > Aquatic > Marine > Inlet | place: Canada: British... | reverse complement strand
TTTTTTCCAGGTCGGTGGTCAAAGGTTCGACCTCGACGGTGAAACTATGGTCGCCTGGTTGCCAGTCGTAGTCGAAGGTATGTTCGATCGTTCTGCCGGATGTGTATTCGAATTCTTGGTCTAATTTAATTTTGCCATCGATCTTGAAAATGAATCGGCATCGATTGTAGTCGAATCCTCTGAAGCTGGAAAAACTTACAGGTTTGAAACTGAGAACGATTTGGTATTTCCCAGGATGCTTGATCTGGTAGTTGGCTGAGCGAGTCGATGGGGAGTAGAATGAGAGTTGGAGTTTGTCGTTGTCTTCGTCGTCTTTGATTGTCGCAGGACTGAAGAGATGGACTAGTTCTTCTCCCGAAATTTTATGCTCAGGTAAAACGCTTGCTTGGGTTGGAACGGCTTCGCTGACAATTTGACTGGCTGCATCGAGGTATTGTTCGAGCATCATGGGCGAGAGCGTTAGAATATCGCCGATATTGTCGAAACCCTCACCCGAGTCGTCAGCGGGAAAGGCGTCGGCGGTATCGAATTCGATTCCGATGAGTTCGCGAATAGTGTTTTGATATTCAACTCGATTGAGGCGTTGTATGGTTATTTTTCCTGGGTCTGGATTCTTTAGGTCGATTCCGAAAGGACTGGTTTTTATCCAATCTGCGATACGTTCTCTTTCTTCGGAAGTCGGCAGGAATTCTTCTTCGACCGGAGGCATGATGTGTGACCGAGTGTTTCTCAGGATACGTAGCCAAAGTTCGTGATCGCCGATTGAATCGGCGGTGAATTCGTCCAATGTAACGCCTCCTTTGCTGGTCCCGAATCCGTGGCAATCGTAGCAGTAGCTATCGAGTATAGGTTCGATTTCACTCTTGTACGATTTAAGGACGGATTTGCTCGCTTCTGCAGGAAAAAGGGGAGTGAGAAGAGAAAGGCCAACGAGGGCTCTGAATCCTGGGGCGAATAAAGTCATGGAGTGCGGTTGAGCAGCGTGAAGATGCTCTGAATTAGCTTACTCGAGAGTGGAGAAAGATGGACAGAAATTGGGGTCGAAATACATTTTGGCGGTTCTTTTGAATGAGTTTGGTATTTGTGGGGATCGCAAAACCGTTTTTATGATTACAATAGACCAGTTGCTAAGAGTACGAAGAATGGGGAGGGGTTGATTGTTCTAACTTAACGAGTTTTGCGGAAATTTGGGATTCTTGGCGGGGTTTTATGGGAGAACGTCTCTTTTGCTTCCTTCAAAATTGCTTGAGCATGGATCTTAGGACGGGCTCGTAGGCATCGGTGTAGCGCACCATACCGAGGTCATTTGGATGAGAACCGTCGGTTGCTCCTTCGCCGTCTAGGCCGAGAAGATTGTCGCCGTCGAGGTAATAGAGGTGCTTGACGCCTGATTCATTGAGTTCGCGATAGGCTGAGCGTAACGCTTTTCGACTGAGGTCGTGATGGGATTTTCGGCTCGGAAAAAAGGCGACATTGGTAAAGCTGCGATCCTCGGTGAGGAGAATTGGCGTATTCGGATGTGCCTTACGGAGTTGTTTGACGAGAGGAATGGTTCGTTCGTTGACGGTGTCGCTGTTCATATTAGGCAGACAGTCGATGACGTAGGCGCAGGGGTTCAATTCGGCGAGTAGGGTGCCTACTTCTGGTTCCATGCGTCCGTTGCCGGAAAAACCGAGGTTGATGGTAGGGCGTCGCAACCGGCGGCCCAAGATAGACGGGAAAGCCATTCCTGGTCGAGAAGCGCAGGCTCCATGCAGGATCGAGGTGCCGTAGAACAGAATGGGCGGTTCCTCGCGCGGGGCGACTGGTTGGAATGCCGTACCATCCAAGACTCCGATTTCTAAGGCTTCGACGCCATTGTAGAGGGGTAGATAAAGGGTGTAGCGGCGCGTTCCTGGAGCGAGGTTTTTGGCGACGTCGGCCTCTGTCGTCTTGCCGTTCGGTTTAACGACCGCGACCCATCGGTCGATCCCTCGGTCATCTTGCGCGTACAGGTCCAATCCGCTTACGCCCGTGGCTGGCATATGGGGCATGGACAGTCGTTCGAGCAGCAGCTCGTAGCGAACCCTTATTGTTGGTGAATCGGTTATGAAGCGAACGCACATACCTGCGGAGTGTCTTGAAAGATCCCATACAGGTTTCCGTACCGATCCTTCGGCTTTTGGTGGCAGGCGATCGAAGTAGCGCGAGGTGTCGTTCCATCCTTTACCTTCTACACCCCAGTCGGTGACATTGCGCCAATTGATTTTTGGGAGAGTTTCGGCCGTTTTTTTGGCGAAGATTCGCGGAGCAATTCCAAGAGTTATAGCGCCTCCGATGAAGCGGCGTGTAAATTGGCGGCGGGAGTAGGGTGTATTGGGCATAGGGTCTGAATTTGGAAGGCGTCTTGGCTAATTTAGAGGGTTACATCATGCTGGGGAGCGTAGCGAGCCTATCATGCAGTCCCGATTTGTCGGGGCGTATCCTGTTTATAAAAAAATCGAGGTAGATCGCTTAGAGGTGCTTTTCGAAGATAGAGACCATGTCCTCGACCATGTCGTTAAACCAGGGGTGAAGATTCCAGCAGCCGTGTTTTCCGTCTTTGTACACGTATAGGCCAGTTTCTACACCGTGGTTTTCGAGGCTTTCGATCGAGAGGCGGTTTCCTTCGGGGTTGTCTCGTTCGCCTTCTTGAAAATAGATGGGCGGGTCGTTTTTGTCGATTTGGATATGCGCATCGGCCAGAGCGTAGAGTGACGGGTTTTCGTCGATGGTCGCGGCTAGCCATACGTTGGAGTTCGATCCGGAATTAGGATCGCGTGAACGTTCGGCGACCGATCCGGTCGTCGTTTGCATGGGGCCGCCCATGACGATGGCCACGTCGAGGCGCGAGGCTCTAGGGTCGAGGCCAACGTTACGCTGGGTTTTTGGGTTTTCCCATCCGGTGGCCATTAGCCCTACAAGGTGTCCGCCTGCCGAACCCCCAACGGCTCCAATGCGTTTCGGGTCGATTCCAAATCGAATAGCATTGGCTTTGACGAACGCAGTAGCTGCATTGCAATCTTGGATACCGGCAGGAAACTTAGCTTCGTGTCCCAGACGGTATTCAATGGCCACTGTAACGAATCCGCGATTGGCTAGCTCGAGGGTAAGGGCTCGGAATTTATTTTTATCTCCATTGCGCCATCCCCCGCCGTGTACTATTAGAATTGCGGGTAGGTCTTTCGATATTCCTTTGGGCCGGAAGATGTCGCAGAGCAATTTGCGATCGCCGTCTTGAGCGTATACGACATTCAAATACGAATCGAGTGTTTCTGAGATTTCGGTAGAAGGGCGTGCAACCTTCTTTTGGAGAGCGGCGATTGGAGCTGGGTTTTGGGCGACGCCATATGCATTCATGCGAATGCGATGGAGACCACTGAATCCAGTGATATAGAGGCTTCGCATATCGCTATCGCCAAATGCGCAATTGATGGGTCGTTCGGGGGTCTCGATCTTTTCGAGGAGTTTGCCACTGGGGCTCCATATCCAAACGTGCTTGGCACCGGCGCAGTAGACATTTCCAGCTCTGTCGATACTCATTCCGTCGGGACCCTTGTCGGGGCCGGAGTCCATTGAGGCGAAGTGAATTCCTGGTTTGGTTTTGCCGGGCTCGATTAAGTCGAACGACCAGATCTTTTTCGTTCCTGTGGAGGAAACGTAGAGCGTTTGTTGATCGGGGGAGAGGATGAGTCCGTTGGGGCCGGCGATGCCCTCGGCGGCTACGGTCTGGTTTCCTTCAGGGTTGATGTATATTACCTGTCCTTGTCTCGTAAGCGTATAGTAGATACCGCCTTGATCGTCTGCTACGAGATCATTAGGCCGGGCTGGGCTTTTAGCGTTGGGATCTTGTCCGGCAATTCCTTCGACCTTATTCTTGGGGTTCAGCCAGGAGATGCGGCTTTTCGTGTTTTCGGAAAGGTAGAGGCGGCCGTTGTTGTAGAAGCTGGCGCTGATACGACCTGCTTCGGGCAGGACTACAGTGAGTTCTTCGGTCTTTGGATTGTATTGGTAGAGCTTCTCTCCTTTGACATCGGGGATGAAGAGAGCGGAGCCGTTCCAGGCAGGACCGTCGGCGAGATTGAAATCGGCTGAGATCAGTTCGAGCTCGGCGCCGGGTTCGATGAGCGGACCGGCTAGGGCGGTGAGGGAGGCTAGAGAGAGAAGGAAGGAGAGGGAGATCGAGAGAATTGGTTGAGGTCGGATCATGGTGGATGGCTGTTTGTTAGTAGAGGATTTTGAAATAGTGGTTTGAGTTATTTGAGGGTGCGGTCGAAGAAATTGGCAGCTCGATTGAAGAGGGCCTCGGGGGATTCCGTGGCACCTTTGAAACCGTGGCCTCCGTTGCGCACTTTATAGAGAGTGGTGGGCACCTTTGCTTTTAGGAGCGCTGCGTGCAGAAGTTCGCTTTGGTTGTAGGGAACGGATTGATCGTTGTCGCCGTGCATGTGAAGAATTGGGGGATCGGTTGGCGTTACGTAGGTGATGGGATTGGCTTTTTGGACGAGCGCTTTGTTATCCTGGATAGGAGCGCCGATGAATCTCGACTCAGGCGAGTCTGGAGCATCATGGTCGATTTTTCCCGGAAAGTCATTCATTCTCAAAAAGTCTGTAGGGCCGAACCAATTACAGACGGCTTGCACCTTGGAAGAAGCCTTTCGGGTCACTGGATGGGTGTCGAAAGTCGATTCATCGTTGGTTACGCCTAGCATAGTGACGAGGTGGCCGCCTGCGGAGGATCCCCACGTTCCGAAGCGATTTGGGTCGAGGCCGAATTTTTTGGCGTTGAGTCGGAGAAAACTCACGGCGGCTTTGCAGTCTTCGACGGCGGCCGGAAAAATGGCCTCGCCGCTTAGTCGGTATTCGATTGAGGCGATTGCGTATCCTCGGGCGAGCATGCCTTCGCAGCGGTTGATCCTGCTTTTGGAACCGCCTTTCCATCCGCCACCATGTATCCAAATAATGAGAGGCATCGGCTCGGTAGCGTCAGCTGGGCGATATAGGTCTAGCGGCAAGTCTCTGCCATTTACTGTTTCATAGATGATGTCTTTTTCGATACGAATGTTTGCGGCAGTTTCCGCGGCTTGGTTTTGGTTGGCAGTGGCAGGTTCTGGGACGTTGGGCTGTTCGGCTCTGTTGCGATTTCGATTTCGGTAGGCTTGGTCCTCTTTTCGGGATAGCTTGCCATCGTTGTTGGTATCTACGCGGGCGAACACGCCTTCGGGAAAGCGCTCCGGGAATTCCGATTTACTCACGGAGCCGTCTTTGTCGGTATCCCAGGTGTCAAATGGGGAGGTTCTGTTTTGGGCGTGGACGATCGGCACGGCGAGAATGCAAATAAGGAGAGCGGGGGCGATGGGTTTCATAGTTTGGTGGGGTGAGGTCGATTGGAATTGCGGGAAAGAAGGATCATGGGAGGTTTTGCAGGACGGGCAATAATATTGACGCACGCAAAGCCGCGAAGACGCAAAGCGTTAAGGAATGGAGGATATTGAACTCATCTTTGCGTCTTTGCGTCTTCGCGTGAGATCTCTTTCGTTTATTCCACATTGCTCGGTAGAAAAATTCTTACCGTAGGACAAAGGGGAATTGGGGATTTGAGTGGATTTGATTGTTTTTAGATACCCTACTCGTTTAGGGTTTCGCAGTTCGATAAACACGGTTGTCCTATGGTTAAAAAAATACTCGCTTCACTGGTTCTTCTAATCGGCCTTGTGGGCTGTTCCTCTCAGAAATGGTACAAGGGCAATACGCATGTGCATACGTTGTTGTGCGGGCATGCGGATTCGTCTCCCGAGGCGGTCACTGCTTGGTACCATGAGCGCGGCTATAATTTTTTGTGCTTGTCGGAGCATAATCAATTTATCGATCCGGCGACGGTAACGATGCCGGCGGATTTGCGAGACGATTTCATTTTGATTCCTAGCGAGGAGGTAACGGGTGGAAACCAGGCCCACTCAACGGCCTTGAATATCGACGGCGTGGTTGATCCTCGATTGGTGCAGCCTAGTGGGGCGAGTAAGACTCAAGTGATTCAAGCGCATGTTCATGGAGCGGAGCAGCAGCACGGTCATTTAATTCTGAACCACCCAAATTTCCATTACAGCAATACGGCAAAGGATATCCGACCGGTCGAAGGGCTTCATCTTTTCGAACTTCATAATGGTCATCCGTCGGTCAATAATTTCGGGGATGACGAGCATGACTCGGTTGAAGAAATTTGGGATGATCTTTTGACCGATGGAATGTTGATATACGGAGTGTCTTCGGATGACGCTCATCACTTTCAGAAACTGGGACCGGAGCATTCTAATCCGGGTCGTGGCTGGGTGATGGTTCAAGCGGACTCGCTAACGCCTGATGCGATCTCGGAAGCGATGTACCGGGGCGATTTCTATGCGACCAGTGGAGTGATGCTCAGCAAAGCGAGCATTGATGGTCGCCGTATTTCAGTGGTGGTTGACGAAGGCGCTACGGAAGGAGAGCTTTCGAGTAGCTTTGTTGTCGGGCATGTTACCGCTGAAGGCGCTGAGGGTGTTTCGATTCAGTTTATCGGCCCCAAAGGGCGCGTATTGGAAGCGGTCGAGGGAGCGAAGGCATCCTATTTGGTGTCGAATGAGCACGGCTATGTACGGGCGAAAGTGACTTATTCGCGTAAGGGTGAAAATGGATACGAGAATTTCTACGCTTGGATGCAGCCGGTGTTTACCGACGGGCGGACGCATTTTGTTAAGTAGGCAAGGTTACTCTGGCGGTAACATAGTTGAATTCGGTTGAAAACCACGCCGCGCTGCGAAGTAGCGAATAGATTGATCAGCACGGGCTGGTCAATTGTATTGGCTAAGTTTACGCTAATGGGCTCAGGGGGAAGCTGCACTTACGTTCAATTCTGTTTTTCGTGGAGGATAACGGTATTTTCGACGTAACTGGAGGGGTGTGTGTTCTTGCCTACGGTCTCACGGTCGCTTGGGGATAATCTTCTCCAACTAGCTCGGCGATGATGGGTAGAAGACCCATAAAGGTGGCTAATGGCGAAGCGTGCGAGTTAGCGGAAATATGGCGAAGATACTGAAAACCTGTTAGTTTACGGCGGTTCCTGCCCGTGCCCAATCTGAATTATCTACCCTTCAATGAGTCCGAATTCGTCACGGAGTATCTCAATGATCTCTGCTTTGGGATTGTCGGATAGGATGATTTTCTCGCCGGTAATTTTTTCTGCAATGCGCGTATAGGTATCGGATACGGCCATGATTATGTCTTGCGGCAACTCGTTGTCAGTTGCGAGGGCGTTGCGTTCATCCATGCGACTTTTGTTCAACAGAATATCCGGCTCCGGAAAATGCTTTAGCAGCGCTTGGCGAAATCCTTCTTTCGAGTTTTCGACTACCTTGCCTTCGCGGTAGCTGGGACCATCCCAAATACGCGATGAATCGGGGGTTCCGACCTCATCCATGTAAATGAGTTTCTCGTTGCCGTTCTTGTCGGTGACATAGCCAAACTCGAACTTTGTATCGATGAATACTTGGTCTAGGGCTTCGAGGGAATCGCTGATCAGGTCAAAGCCTTCGGAAAGCAACTTCTCGTAGACATCTACATCGGCCTCGCTTCGAAATTGAAACGCTTCGAAATTATCGAGGATATCTTTGCGGGTGATGTTGACGTCGTCTTGTTCGGGAACGCCTGGTATGCCCGATAGGATACCTTTGGTAGATGGCGTGATCAACAGCTCTGGAAGCTTCTGGTCCTTTTGGAGACCATCGCCAATGGCGATACCGCAGAAGTCTCGTTCGCCCTTTGCATAGGCACGCCACATGGATCCGGTGATGTATTGGCGGGCGATTGCCTCGATCATTACGGGGCGTGCTTTTTGTACAATCCATACGAACGGATGGGGGATTTCCAAGATGTGGCTTTCGGCGAGGCCCTGTTCGCGAAACAGCTTGAACCAGTGATTGGAGATGGCGTTCAGGGCGGCTCCCTTACCAGGTACGCCTCGCATACCGCCTTCGCCCTGCCAGATGCATTCGAAGGCCGAGATACGGTCGCTTATTACCATCATGGCCAGTGGCGCATCGGCTGCTACATTGTAGTTTCGGTCGGCAATAAGGCGGGCGCTATCTTCTTTGGTCAGCCAGTACACCGAGCGTACTTTGCCGCTGTGGATGGGCTCGTCGGTGCGAATAGGAAGGTCGTTGTTTACCGCTAATACTTTGTCAGAAAGGCTCATGTTCAGAAGTCGTCGTTGAGGGAGAATTTAAAGGTCCCGTTTCAATTCATTTGGGAAGTTGAAGAGTCCATTCTGCCTTGGCAATAGAGGAAAGAGGCAGGTCTAAAAAAAATGCGGGAATGCCCACCGTCCCTTCATCTTTCGCCGAAGGGTTATAGGCCGACACCTTCTAGAGCGAAAGTTGCTTTAGAGGAATGCCCACCGCCTTGATTCGTTCTTGAAGTTCGGCGACGTCGATATCTTGGACACTGGATTGATTCTTTATAGACATGGTGGCCGCAATTCCCGATACCTCGCCTAAGTGCATCCAAGTGGGTTCCAGGCGGATAGTACATTGGGCCACCGCGCTTGTTGAAGCGCAAACTGGAACGAGCAAGTTCTCACATTCCTCGGATTTCGGTGTGATAACTCCGTAAGGGATATCGAAGGGCACGCCCTCCTGCCAGATACGCCCTTCGTTGATGTAGTGGTCCTGGTCTACCGCGTATCGGGTGACGTGGTGGGCATCGATGTAATGGGATCCTATATGGATCACATTTTTCTTGTCGGTCGATGTTATTACATCCGCCTGGGTAAGGATGTACTCGCCTTGCATGCGACGTGCCGCCCGGATGTAAAGATACCAGGGCCAATGATCATTGTCCTGCCACTCGTCTTTGCAAAACCCGTATTGAGCCATGTCCTCGCGCATCCCCGCTGGAACCCTGGGATCGGTTTTCAAAAACCAAAGCAGACCATGCGTGTAATCGCGGTATTTCTTGTGGATCACCTCCCGCTCCTCGAAAGAGGATTCCGCCCAAGGCGTTTGCTCGCCCGGCATGCTCAGCGAAACAATAGAGAATTGCCGGTTGTTGCATTCACGCTTGTCGTCGGGCATCGGATACAATGCGAGGATCTGATTAATTTCTTTGATTTCACCCGATTGGAAACTTCCTACCAGCAATTCGTATTGCCGGGGTTCGTATCCTTCCGGTTTCTCGATCGACGCTTGATTGGCGGGATCCAAGGACAGGTTGAGCCGAACGTTGTAGCTAAGCGGAACCGGACTGGCCGAAAACTCTTTGGGCGGGCGGCCCGGCATTATACCGGGCAGTAGTTTGCCATTCGCGTCGTAAGGCGAAACCTTGATCTTCTCGTCCATATAGCGAACACCCGCCATGGACTCGTTGTAAGTGTCTCGAGATTCGCGTCCCACGGTATAGGAGACCCCAGCAGCCGCCAGAAGGTCACCTTCGTAAGTGGCATCGATAAAGATCTTGGCTAGGTAGCCGTCTCCGCCACGCGTTTTCAAAACTTTGATCTTTGGTCCGTCCATCTCCACGCCTTCGATCAATTGCTCGTATGCGACAGGAATATCCTGTTCCTCAAGCATCTCCAAAAACAGCTCTTCCGCAATCCGTGATACCCAAATCCGGGCTCGTTCTGTATCCGGATCTGTTCCGCTTCGTCTGGCGGCTTCTCGCGTGAAACGCTCCGAAATACCACCCAGAGTCCACCGGATCATGTGATTTCCTTCGTCGCGGTTCAGCCCACTGGTACTCAAGCCGCCCACGTGATTCGTTTGTTCCAGCAGAATGACTGAAGCGCCTTCTCGGGCTGCTGAAACCGCAGATGCTATCCCTCCCGGAGTGCCGCCATAGACCACCACGTCATAATGTTCTGCACCTCGGATTAGGCTCACAGCCATTAGGAGTGATAGAACAAGGGCAGGGTAGATCTTTTTCATGACTTTAAAGAAGAAGGCTTAGGGTGCTTTGAGTGTGTCGCTATCGGCGTAATGTTATCCCATGCTCTCATATAGCAGGGCACGGGTAATCGTGCCGATTTTTGGATAAAATAAAACAAAAATATTAACAAGATACACTCCTTCGTCGCTTACTTGATCTCGCGATGCGAGAACATGATGAGAGAGAGAACATGATGAGAGAGAAGTAACTTCTCACTATTGACCACTGACCCTATTTATCCTTTAACGATTCGCTTTCCTAATTGCCACGACGTTCAACCTGCGGGCTGACCATTTTTGCATCAGATCGTCCCCTTGCTTCCGAGAAAGCGTGGAGGTGGCTTTTCGCATGCGGCGATCGAAAGCGAGTACTGCATCCACAGTGCTGACTAATGGAAAATCGTCGACGACGTCCAACAGCGATTCGAATCGAATCTGACGCGTCCGCCTCGTCTCCTTGAGTGTATCCACACGTTTATTAAGCTCCTCGTCAAGAGAGGGGTCGACATTGTTGCGGTCTGCTAGAAAAACAATGGCTTTCGAATAGCTCTCCAGGGATTCATCGGTGGACCATTCACTCAAGTTCTCCACGCCCGTAACGAGACGCTCGGAGAGCTGTCGCGTCGAATCCCGATAGGCTTGCTGTTCTATTTTTTCCTGTTTTGGGATTACTACACGAATGGTGTAGAGAATGATTGCACTCGCAAAAGCGAGCATCCCAACGCCGATTAGTATCCCAATTTTCCATTCATGCCGCCTAGCCTGAATGATGCGCTTATTGAGGATAGATATTTCCGGCATGGATCGATGTTTAGATATTCATTCAAGTTGCGGCTTGTACTTCGTAATTGAAGATCAGGCTGATGGGAAATTCAATCGTTTTGATTCGGGAGGAGATTGAAGGGTTGGTTTGGCCTTGGCAACAGAGGAAAGCGGAATGTCTTAAAGATTGCTCAATAAGTCGAAAATGACTCTGCCTCTAATTTGTAGGAGCGGGTTTACGAGGCTATTCCTCATTTCCACCTTATGTGAATCGACAAAATCGCAGGATAAAGCCGCTCCTAAACTGACTTATTTAGCAGTGTCAGGGTGGGTGACGACCTTCGGACTTGTCGTTTTTTATTAATTGGATTTGGTCTCTCGCCATTATTTAGCGAGGTACGAGCGTATCCTGTTGATCCTCCTTCTTAATCCTCGCTATGCGAATCCCGTTGTTTCGTTAGGTCGGATTGGAATTCGAGTACTCGTTCTTCCTTTAGGGTGCAGCGGGGCAATGGGGTTAGTCCGATGCTGGCTATCGTTCGAAAGATTACGCAGTAGATGAGTCGCAGGGATCGTGCGGTTTGGGTGCGTTCGCGATTTTTCAAAAAATTTTCTTAACGGAAATCACAGTTTGGTTTGTTATCTACATGAGAAGTGTGATGTACTGTGTCCTCTTTTGCTAAGAATGCCCCATGGGAAAAATGGGAAAAGCCCTTAAATCTGTAGTTATTGTTCTGTCGATCTGCGTGTCGGTCCCATTATTTGCGGATCCGCAGGGTCGTGCGCGTCAGATTGATCGGATTGTTGCGGCCGAGTTGGATCGCTTGGATCAGGCACCGCGTTCCGAGATTGATGACTTCACCTTTTGCCGCCGTCTGTATCTGGATGCCATTGGTCGGATTCCGACACTTGATGAACTGGATCGCTTTATCGCCGACGATCAGCCCGAAAAACGAGCCCGATTGATCGAAGAACTCCTGCAATCCAAGGGCTACAATAGTCATTGGTATAATTATTGGGCTGACTTGCTGCGTGTGAAATACGTGGGCGATAAATTGCATCACCCGGGCAATTACTCGGAGTGGATCAAGGAGTCTGTTCGCAGTAACAAGGCCTACGATCAGATGGCTTTTGAATTGGTCAATGCTGGGGGAGAACTATACAAGCCAGGAAATGGGGCCACCGGGTTTTACGCCCGCGAACCGATGCCGCTCGATCACCTGGCCAATTCGGTGAAGACCTTTTTGGGGATGGGCATCGAGTGCGCCCAGTGCCATGACGATCCCTACGAAGACTGGACGCAGCAGGACTTTTATAAATTGGCGGCATTCAGCTCAAAGACGTACCTAAAGGTGGATCCCTTGCCTGAAGACGAAAAAACGACCTACGCCGAGGATCGGGCGATGCTGAAACAAAAGGATTTCGACGAGTGGATTGTATACCGCGAGTCGGTTCGCGTGAAGCATGCCTCCATTTACGGCAATGGCACCGGGTTCATGCGTTTGCCGCATGACTATCAGTATGAAGATGGCGAGCCCTTTGATGTCATGACCGCGGATGTGCTTTTTGGCGAAATGCCGCCGCTCAATTACAAGCTGACAAAAGCGGATCTCGATTCCTTGAAGAACAAGAATTTCGGACCGGAGATCAATTCACGCCAATCTCTGGCCGGCTGGATGACTTCGCGGGATAGTCCCATGTTCACGAAAGCCACGGTGAATCGATTGTGGCACCAGATTATGGGTACGGAATTAGTCGGACCACTCGGTGGATTGACTGAGGAGGAAATGGGCGATCACCCGGCATTGACCATGAAGTTGATCGCGATCATGAAAGCGGCGGATTACGATGTTAAGATATTTCTGAGCACGCTCTTCAATAGTCGGGCTTATCAAAGTCGGGCGCTGCCCTTGGGCGTGGAGCCGCCCGCCTATGTTTTGGATGGGCCCATCGTTCGGCGACTTCCGGCTGAGGTGATTGCCGATTCCTTTCTGAGTTTGAAAACGGATACGCCGGATAAGTATGTAGCGACCGAATTCAAGTGGGACGGATTCACGCACTTTTATGATAAGTCGCAAAAAATGGAGGTAGAGGACTTCGTCGACTATTCAATCAAGGGACCGGGTCGCCAGGCGTTCCAGAATCGGGAAGAAGAGGAGGCTCGCAAACGCAACGGCGAGTCTGGCCCCAAAGACTTGTGGCGCGTGTCTTCCTATCGTCACCACGATGGCAATCATGAGGTTGCGGTTCTCATGGGACAATCTACTCGCGATTTGATCGATAGCGCTAATCGGGAGCCCGATATCCCGCAGATCCTGTATATGATGAATGGCGATTTGGAAGGTGATGTAATCGCTCAGTCCACCGCCTTGATTCATCGCAATATGGAGGGCGTTGAGGATCAATCCGAACGGATGGAAATTATATGGAAGTCAATATTGAGTCGGACGCCTCAGGCTTCGGAGGAACGTTTGTTCGCCCATGCCCAGGATGATGTGATCTGGGCCTTGCTCAACTCCAACGAATTCAGATTTTCGAAGTGAAATGATAAATCGCAGAGATTTTATTTATAGAGCTGGCCTATCGGGAATGTCCCTGCCGTTTTTGAATGCGGCTTCAATCCCCGCCCCGACGGCCAAAGCGAAGTCGGTTATCTACATTTTCCTGGCTGGCGGCTTAAGCCAGTACGATAGCTTCAATGTGGAAGTGGACAAAACCGTCCTCGGAAAGTCGACCATCATCGACAGCAATGCGGATGGCGTTCGGGTAAGCAATTACTTCCCTACCTTAGCGAACCACATGGACAAGCTTCTGGTGCTTAATTCCATGCAGACGAATCAAGGCGCTCACCCTGCCGGTATCTATAAAATGCTTACCAGCTACAACCCGCGTTCATCCATCACGCATCCCGAATTGGGGTCGTGGGTGAACAAGAGTTTGACCCGCGAGCAGGACAGTCTGCCGAATTTCGTTAGCATTGGGCGAGGCCGCGCTGGCACCGCAGGATTTTTCCCGGGACAATGGGCCGCGTTGCCGGTTCAGGATCCGAATTTGGGAATCGATTTCGCTGAGAGAAATAGAGCGGTAGAAAGGGAGAAGTTCAATAAACGTATCGACATATTGGATGCGATGAACAAGGGATTCGATCAGGATTACGGTACTAAGGATACGCGTTCCTATGTGGATACGTATGCGAGTTCGCTCAAGTTCATGAATTCCAAAGACATCGATGCCTTCGATCTGAAAAAGGAAGATGCCAATATTGTCAGTTTGTATGGGAAAGATGAATTCAGTCGTAGCTGCTTGTTAGCGGGGCGTCTCGTCGAACGTGGGGTGCGTTTTGCGAAAGTGAATTTGGGGGGCTGGGATTATCACAATGATCTCTATAGTAAATACCCTGCCAATGCTAACAGGCTTGATAAAGGCTTGTCCTCATTGCTGACGCACTTGAGCCAAAAAGGCCTCTTGGAGTCCACACTTGTTGTCGTATCGACTGAGTTCGGCCGAAAGCCCGAAGTGAATCCCAATCGAGGCAGAGATCACCATCCCGACGGCTTCACTTGCCTGATGGCGGGAGCGGGCGTCAAAGCGGGTCAGATCTACGGAACGACCAGCAGCGATGGAAAGCACGCGGAGGAAAACAAATTAGACGTAATCGATTTCAATGCCACGATCGCCTGGCGCCTCGGCATCGATCCCGCGTTCGAGGAAAACACCCCGAACGGTCGCCCCTTTAAATTGGCCAATCGCGGCGAAGCCCGAAAAGAACTGTTTGCCTGAGCCTCGTTTCACTCCGTCGGTGCAGAAAAATGAACCCCTATTATCCCCGAGTATCGGGAATACCTATTTGCTGCGGAGCAGCAACAAGCGAACAACGAGAGCGTTGTTCAATATCGATTTGGTTGAGGGATTCGCTAACATCGTTCGCTTCGCTCGCTTGTGTCCTCGTTTCACGAGGCCAATAGGTTTCCGCTGCGCGAAAAATAGGCTTATTTATTGTGTTGTGAATTTTCGCTTAGATGAACTGGAAACTTCAAAAGCCACGTTATAGCTTGGACTTGTCCAATGGAATAGGTATGGCCACGGTTTTCATTCTCGTAGATTAAAGGAACTGCAATGAGTAGATGGATATTTGGATTGGTGGCCATGCTGGTATGGGTTTGCACGGTCGGGGCGAGTGAGTTTTCGGAAAAGATTTGGGCGTCGTATGATGCGGACGCCTTGAAGCCGACGGAGATCTTCAAGGTGCGTGATGGCGTGGAACTGCATTATTTCGCGCCGGTGACCGCACGTGTTGAGGGCAACAATGTAGCTCATCTCTATATCCACGGCGGCGGCTTTAGAGGCGGGAGTCCGAGAGGCTTCTACCGATGGAGCCGTTATCTCGCGGAACACGGGGTTTCTGCCTTCGCGCTCAAGTACCGGCTTTTGGATAGGGAAAAGCGCGGCAAGCCGACGATTTGCGTGGAGGATGCCAAAAGCGCGATGCGCTGGCTTCGCGCGAATGCCGAAAAACTGGACATCGATCCAGAGCGTATTGCCGTCGGTGGAAACTCTGCGGGCGCTCATCTTGCGGCAGCGCTGGCAACGCTTGAAGGCTTTAACCATCCGTCCGACGACCTCTCGATTGAAACCGCCCCAAACCTGTTGTTGCTGGGTTCTCCGGCTTTGGATCTGAGCGAATACTTCGGAACGGATATTTCACCGGTGCACAATTTAAATGAGAATTTGCCTAATACCATAGCAATTATCGGCGACTCCGATTCGGTCATTCCAATGACAACGATGGAGGTATTCGGGCAGGGTGTGATCGATGCCGGTTCTGATTTCGAATGGTGGGTTTTTCCGGGCAAAGGGCACGCCCTGAATGCGCAGAATAAATCCTATTTAACGCCGGAGCTGATGCATATCTATTACAGCTACTTCAACTTCCTCGCCAAAAACGATTATGTGGACGAGCCTCTCCCGGCGGGCGACGAAGTGCGCACGATGATCCAGCAGCACAAACTGGGCGAGTGAATCAAAACGCTGGCGAAACCGACTCCAGTGAAACAATCGAAGCCGGATTGATGGCCGGGGCAGGAATCAAAGCTCGAAAAGAACTGTTTTCGTGAGCCTCGAGTTCCGGGGCTGGTTTTTAATAGGATACGCCCCGATAAATCGAGGCTATATGATGCCTCCTTTGTCGGCTGCGTGATGATGTTTACAGATCGATTCATCCTGTTGGCGAAGCCATCATGTAGGCCTGACTCGTCAGGGCGTATCCTGTTAATACTTCTCTTGGAATTCTCTTAGCGGCTTCGCGTGAGATCTCCTTTAGTAAGAAAAAATGCGCGAAGGTGTAACCGTTCTCCTGGACGGAGCGTTGAGGTACAAAAGATTTCCGAACGATCGGTAGGTTTTTGTCGCAAAGCATCTACTTCTTCGTAATTTGTTATGAGCACGCCCCCGGCTGGTCTCTGCCGGAACCAGAATAAACTTACTTTCCCCATTTTGACTCTACTAAAAACAGCTAAACGCAAACCGACGCGAAAAGGACAGGCGAGTAACGCGGAGGTCTTCCGTGCGGCGGCTCGACTGATGGTGCAAAAAGGCTACGGAGCGACTTCCATCAGCGACATTGCCAAGGCGGTCGGCATGACCAAGGCGGGACTCTATCACCACATCACCGGCAAGCAGGACCTGCTTTTTCAGATCCTGATCCACGCGATGGATGGCGTGGAGCGTGATGTCATTGAGCCGGTGAAACAGGTTGAGGATCCTGAGGAACGGCTGCGGGAAATTATCCGACTGCATCTGCACAGATTGTTTGAAAACGGACTGGAATTTGCGCTCCTTTTTCCCGAGCGTCGCCATCTTGAACCTGTACAGCAGGAGGCTGTGGTTCAACGTGCCAAAATTTACTTGAGTCTGATTGGCGCAGCAATGCGCGAACTGGCGGACCAAGGGAAACTCCAGGATCTCGATATCGACATCGCGGCCGTCCACATCTTACAGACCATTTCGGGTATTGCCCGATGGTACACGAAAGACACCGGGGTTTCCGAGGACCACCTCGTCGAGCAAACTGTGAAATTTAATATGTCTGCGATCCTCAAATAACTGACATCTAGGCCATTTTAAAGAGCTATAACCTTACACCAGTATCATAGTAATGAATATAAAATATGTGAAGACGAACCGTCTCATCCCGCTTTTTGCGAGCCTAGCCATTGTGGCGATCGCATCCATATCGAATGCGCAAGCCCAACAGCTTTCCGAAGCTCGATTGGCTCAAATGCTCAAGCGATTTCCAGAAGCGGATGCGAATGGGGATGGCAAGCTGAGCCCGAAAGAATTTCAGGCCGCTAGCCAACTGGCCCAAGCGGCCGCCGCGCGAGCGATTCCTACATTTGATCCCGGATGGGATATGGATGAGTTTCCACCGCACGCGGTCAGTCTCAAAACGCCTGAAGAGATTATGGCTATTTATAAGCGCGGCGAGCCTGGGCGCACGTATGCGGAGGGGGCTGACGCCATGTCCTTTCCCAAACCTAGCGACGGCATTATGCGCATCGTGGGAACGGGCCACAGCTTTACCGCGCCCGGCTATAGAACCTTGCCTGCCATTACCCGCGCCGCCGGTTTCGAGCAGCCGCTTAGCTTGCACAATGGCGGCGGGCGCACGGGTAGCGTGAGCTACAAGTGGGAGCAGGAAAACGGCATTTTCGAATTCGACGGTAAGCCTCTGCCCAAACTCCTAGCCGCTATTTCCAACGCGGAATGGGAGGCGATGATCTGGGGCCCTTACACCGGTGATCGTCCGAAATTCTATACGAGCTGGATCAATTTCTGCGAACAATACAACCCCGGTATGAAGTTCTTTCTCATCGACGGATGGCCCACGCTGGGTCAGGTCGAGATGGTCTATAAGCGGAAAGGGAACCCGGAATCAGAAGCATTCTTTACCGATGAGGTTTTTGATCGGCTCAACAATATGGCGAACACTGGCTTCGCAGGTTTGGTGAAAACGTTGCGCGAAACCACAGACAAAGTGTACATCCTTCCGACGAATGCGGCCATGACGGAGGCGGCCAAACGTTTCAACCGAGGAGAGCTTCCCGGCGTTCAAGGCCTATATAAAGTGATTGGCGGAAAAGAGTTTTCCATCTGGAATGACCAACGTGGCCACTTGGGGCCCGGCTTCGACCGCTTGGAGGGATATGTTTTCTACGCCACGATTTACGGCAAATCCCCTGAACTCATTTCAGAGCCTATCAAGTTCAGCAATAATCCAAGCTTCTTAAGCGATGAATTGGACAAGATCTTCCGCGAAATCGCTTGGAAGGCGGTAGTGGGGCATCCTTTCTCGGGCGTAACTGACAAGAACGGTAATGGCATCGGCGATTACCTGGAGTAGACATTGGAGAGAGTCCAAAGGAATGAAAAATATAGCTATGTACAAAAAATATTGGAATTTCTTCTGCCTGTTAATTGCTTCGCTGATTTCAGTACAAGCCTCCATGGGCAACCCGCAGATTGAGTCTGCAGATAAATGGAAGACGATTGGCTTCCAACAGCCCAATTCCATGGGGAGCGGCGAAGCGGCTATACCGAAAACGGGAACGTTTCGCGTATTCATTCTCATGGGACAGTCCAATATGAATGGCTCCGGTCGAGCAAAGGACCTGGAGGCACCTTACAATCAAACGCACGAACGCATTCGAGTTTGGGCGAATGGGCGATGGGAGTATATGGTACCGAGTAATAAATTCGGTCCGGGCGTGTCTTTGGCTCATCAGCTCGCCGATTTCTGGCCGGACGACACGATCGGAATTATCAAGGTTTCTTGTGGGGCGACGGGAATATCCGCCTTCGAGAAAAACTGGTCCTTCGAGCGGGCCCAGCGCAGCAAGGATGGAAAAAAGGGTTCGATGTATCAGGACCTGATGAATGCGGTGGCGGAAGCGAAGCGAATTTCGAATCCGGAGTTTTGCGGCTTTGTCTGGAAGCAGGCCTCGGCGGATGGGAAGAAAGGGCTTGCGGAAGAGTATTATGACAATTTCACACAGCTCGTTTCGGATTTGAGCGCAGACCTTGGCGTCCCGGATTTGCCGACATTTATTCCAAACTATGCGAAGGACGAGGAATTGCTCGCTGGGATTCTGTCCCTCATCGGTAAGGAGCAGAGGCGCGAGGCTAAAAAGTTAGCAGCTCAAGCTTCCGCAGGAGACACGGACGCGCTGGAGGCGGTTCTGTCTTACATCGACGACAATGGCTTGCTCAAAGAGGCAACGCCTCAAGTCAAAAAACAGCGGTACATGATGACCGTCATCTCGGCCCAAAACAGAGCAGGTCGAGAGCTCCCCAATGTCGTCACTCTCTTCCCAGGTCAATTGCCCATCGGAGAGGATAGCGTCCACTACAGCTCCGTGGGCTACCTCATGCTTGGGGAAGCCACTGCCTCCGCGATCGAGGAATACTACAAACAATAATCCAAGGCTCTCTTTCTGAATTTATAATGAAATTATCGGAATAATGAATACAACCTCATGAAAACTTTTAGTCTACCCCCACTGTTGGCAGTGCTGACGCTCGCCTTCACTACTGCGCCGCTTTATGCCGCCGAGAAAGCCCTCTTCAATACTGAAGAGATTCTCGATGAAAGTACGCTAGATATAGAAATTCTGCAAGATTGGCATCCTGTTGGAGACACGCGGCAGAAGCTGATCGAAATCAATGTCGCCGAATGGTGGCCGGGGCAGGACTATCGGATCCCGGTGCGTATGATCGTGCCGCTCGAAGGCAAGGCGAAGGGCTTTAGCATTACCGGAGCCAATGGTAACCTTGAGGCGCTGATGAAAGACACGCAGCCAACCGACTTTCAGGCTAAGCTGCTGGAAGGCGGCGTTGGCATCGTTAAGACGCTCGTCAGGGCTTCGAGGCAGCTTGAGGGCAAACGGGGCTTGGATCAAAAAATGGGGCGCCAGTTTATGAAGGACCTGAATCCGCGGTACACAGTTCTCTGGATTTGGTCGATGACCTTGATGCGTGCGACTACTGCGGCGTATGCGGAAACCGACTACTTCGAAAAAGGGGAAGTGGCCGGTTCGGGCAGCTCCAAAAACGGCATGGCACCCGCGGTCGCCTTGATAAATGACGAACGTTTTACCGCGACCTGCTCGAACCACGCGGGTGCGTATTATTCACCGACTCGGAGAGCCGAGAGGCAAGAAATCGCCAAAGCGGAAGGGGCAAACAAAGTCTTCTTTGAGGCCGTCAAGGCTGGCGATATCGATCTGGATCAAAACCGCGAGAGGGTTTTTCGGCGCGTCATGGTGGGATCCGAGGGCGGTATGGGTCAAATGGCGCTGAAAGCGGGGAAATCCATGGACGAAATGCAACACTTTTTGGATCGTTTATGGTCTAGTGCGTGCGTTTCGGAGAATTGGGATCGGTTGAGGGAGCGCGGAGTCGATGTTCTTTTCGAGCCGGGAACGCATGACTACGTCGCCTATGATATTGTCTGGGGAGCGCAAAACCATCCTCAGGTGCCTGTCTATTACCAACCCAATGGCGGGCACTCGCAAACGCCGCATGTCGCTACGGCGAAGGACGAACAGAATAGAGACGCCTTTCTTTGGCATCACTTCTTCGGTGGCGATTCCTTGCTGAGCCCTCCGGCGTCGAGCCATAAAGTCGACAAGAATAAACTTACGGTTAGCGTGAGCTTTGAGGAAGGGCCTCAGCCGACAGACGGGCGCATCTGGTGGATGTATGACCGAGCGCCCGAAGGGTCCGCTCCGTTCTTGCTCGTGCCTATCCCTGAAGACCAATGGGCGGATATGAAACGGGATCCCAAGACCGGTTCATGGACCGCCAACATCCCGTTGGAGAAAGGGGCTTCCCGTATCGATTTCTTCAGCAATCACGGTCACATGGCCAACGGTTATCAGCAGTATCTTTCCAGCCCCTACACCCGGGTTGAACTTTCCTCATCCCAGAATTGATGAAGAAAATACCACTGATCGTTTTGATGGCCATGGTTTGCCCACTCGCCGACGCACAGCGCGTTGACGATGAAAGCATCCCCAAGGGCAAAGTCTACGTTTACAAGCAAGTGGATTGCGTGAACCGCGAAATGGAAATCTATTTCCCAGAGGGGCATGATGCTTCGAAAAAGACAGTTCCCGGAATCATCCTATTTCATGGCGGCGGTTGGGGCGGCGGCAATCGTGTGGCGTTTAGCTATCAGTGCGACTATTTTGCGAGTCGGGGAATGGTGGCCGCGACGGTCACCTACCGCTTGCGAACCAAGGAAGATCGAGCGGCAATGACCGATGGGCAATCAAGCAAGCGTGTTTGTATTCCCGATGTGAAGAGCGCCATTCGTTGGTTCAAACAGAATGCCCAAGAACTGGGCGTGGACCCCGATCGCATCGTCGCAGGTGGCGGCTCCGCTGGAGGGCACATCAGCCTGCTGGGCACAAACAACCCGGGTCTCAATGATCCCAATGACCCTGAAGGAATCGACACTTCCGTGGCGGCTTACGTCTTATTCAATCCTGCGCTTTCAAAGAGCGATGCCAATGATCCAGAGGTAGATTTTTTGCAGCATCTGAAAGCCGACTTTGGGCCGGCGATCGTCTTTTTCGGCAGCGAGGATAAGTGGTTGATTAACGGTTGGACGGCCGCAGCGGCCAAGATGAAGTCACTCGGCATCACCTCCGTGGAGATGCGAATTGCCGAAGGACAAACTCACGCTTTTTTCAACAAGCAACCGTGGAAAGATATTACGCTGATTGCCGCGGATGAATTTCTAACGAAACTCGGCTACCTTCAAGGCAAGCCCACGCTTTCGATGCCCAAAACGGGTGAAGCGTTGAGCGTGAAGTCTTAGTAGTTTTCAAAGACATAGCCCTATCAATAATCTTATCGGAAAAATTGTACCTAAATAATTGATACGTTCATACCCTATAATCGTCATGCACTATCTCATCAAAACCTCAATCCTAATGCTTTTTGTGATACTCGCTCTGCTGTCGGCGGCGCCCTTCACGAATGCGCAATCGCAACAGTTTTCCGAAGAGAAACTGGCACAATCTCTCAAGCGTTTTCCCGAAGCGGACCTGAATAAGGACGGCAAACTGACAGTGGAGGAGATCCAGCAATTCCGCCAATCCAGGCAGAGGAATCGGCGCCAGGCCGCTGCGGAACAAGCGACACAGGCTAAGGATGCGAATCTAAATGAGACGCTGGCGGAGATGAACGAGCGGTTTAAGAATGTTGAGGTGGAGCTTCTTGAGTGGCCGAGCGAGTTGTATGAGAAGCTTGGAAAAATGACGAAACTTGCTTTGGTGACGCGGCCTGTGGAGAAGATTGAGGGGAAGTTGCCTTTGCTTATTAATTTGCATGGTGGAGGACAGCGTTGGTTTGATCTTGGTTTTCAACGGCAGCTTGAGGTTGCGGCTGAGATGGGGATGAAGCGGGGATTTGATATAGCGGAGCTTGCGGGGAAGGGGCTGGTTACGCTCGATCCTAACACGTCGGAACGTTGGAGTGCGGATTGGCTCGATACGATGCTTGATTATGTTTTGGAGACCTTTCATGAGATTGATGGGGAGCGTGTGTATGTGATGGGCTATAGCGCGGGGGGCGGGGCTACTTGGAGATGGATCAATCAATCGCCGGATCGTTTTGCCGCGGCTGCACCTTGTGGTTTTACGGGTGGGAGTGCCAATGACGATGCGAAGAAGCTTGCGAAGTTGCCGATTTGGTCGATGGCGGGCAGCGAGGATGGGAAGAATCCAGCTGGAATTAGAAAAATGGTGGAGCGATTGAAGGCGGCGGGGAATGTGAACGTGAAACATACGGAGTTTGAAGGGGCGGATCATCGCGCGGGGGGCAAAGCAGTGTTTAATACGGCGGAGTTGGTGGATTGGATGCTGGGGTTTTCGAAGGGAAAGTAGGGAAGGTTTATATATGAAAAATCACTACCCCATACCACTCTTTGCGATCCTGGCCCTGGCATTGACGGCGCCCTTCTCGAACGCGCAAGCGCAACAGCCCTCCGAAGAGCAGCTGGCGCAAATGCTCAAGCGTTTTCCCGAAGCGGACACGGACAAGGACGGCAAGCTGATCGCGGAGGAGTTCCAACAGTTCCGCCAATCCATGCAGGGGAATGCGCGCCCGACCGCAGCGGCACAACCGCCGATTATTCCCGATCACGTGACCCTTGAGAAAGACATCGTTTATCTGGTTGCGGGCGATTATGAAGTGGCGTTGGATATCGCCGTACCGAAGGGATTAACGAAACCGGTACCGGCTGTGGTGCACATTCATGGCGGCGGGTTTTGGGGCGGGTCGAAAAGCGTGCTTCACGCGGTGCGTTACGCGGAGGCGGGATTTATTGGGGTGTCGATTAACTATCGACTGAGCGGTGTGGCCCCCTTCCCAGCAGCCGTGCAGGATTGCAAAGCGGCGATCCGCTGGCTGCGAGCCAACGCAGAAAAATACCAGATCGACGCAGACCACATCGGTGTTTGGGGCACCTCTACCGGCGGGCATCTGGTGGCGCTTCTGGGGACGTCGGGTGGCGATCCCTACCTCGAAGGCTTTGGCGGCTTGCCAACCCATACTTCACTCCGCAAGTACCGGCAGAAAGAGGTGCTTTTCGAATTTTCGAGTGAGGTGCAGGCGGTGGTCGATCACTTTGGCCCAACCGATTTTTTAAAGTTGGGCGGGAATCATTCAATGCCAACGTCAGCCGAGTCGCGTTTTCTCGGAGGCCAGATCACGGGACTCAAGGAGCAGGTGCGGCGTGCGAATCCGATCACGTATGTAGACAAGGATGATCCGCCAATACTGATTATTCACGGCCGCGAAGACATAGGGGTAAATTTCAATCAATCCGAGTTGCTTTACGCGGCCTTGAAAAAGGCGGGCACCGTGACGAAGCTAGTACCAGTCGCCAACGCGGGACACGGCTATCGCCCAACTCCGGAGGGCGCGGAGATCAACCCGAGTAAAGATGAGATCGACGCGATGGAGTTGGCGTGGTTTCGAGAGCATTTGAGGTAGGCATTTTATTTAGTAAGCAAAATTAGTAGGATTTATATATGAAATACTTCACAAGTTCGTTTATCCTTTTTCTTTTGACCTCAGCCTCTGTTTTGTCAGTGGCTGATCCGATCACCTGGAATCTCTGGCCCGGCGAGGCGCCCGGCGAAATCGTAACGCTCCCGCCGGAATCGTATCGCGTTAACGACGACAGGCTGACCGCCGGCAAGCCGGTGAGACGTCTGCAAAACGTATCCATTCCTACGCTCACGATCTATAAACCCGACCCGAAAATCGATACGGGTTCCTCCATCATGATCGCACCAGGCGGTGGGTTCACGATTCTTGCCTATGACAAGGAAGGAACTGAAGTGGCCGAGTGGGCGAACTCAATTGGAATGACCGCGATTGTGCTGAAATACCGGGTACCTGGAAACGTTCACAATCCGGAGAAGCCTTGGCTCCCTGCCGCTCAGGATGGTCAGCGAGCTATGAGCCTCGTGAGATCTCGATCCGATGAGTTGGGCATTGATCCGGATCGTATCGGCATCATGGGTTTTTCTGCCGGAGGAGCGCCCGTCAACTATACCGCCTTCGCATCCGAACGTTTGTATGAAGCGGTGGATAGGCATGATGATCACAGTTTTCGACCCGCCTTTGCGGCGCCGATTTATTCCGGTGTGTGGATGCCGGAAGGGATGGATCAGTCAGACGCCTTTCCCCCGGTCTTCATTGTGATCACCTACGACGACAAAGACCGCTCCATTGGCCTGGCTGAGGCCTACATCAAACTTAAGAAAGCCAATGTGTCCGCAGAGATGCATATATACAGCGAAGGAGGGCACGGCTACGGACTCCGTCGCACCGAGAAACCCGTGACCTCTTGGCCCGACCGAATGGAAGATTGGCTCAAGCTTAAGGGTTTTTTAGATAGGTAGGCATCTCGGATGCTGCCATTGTTAAATAGGAAATTTTTATAACCTCAAACTAGAATAAAAAAATGAATACATTACCCAAAACACCTGTAAAATACTGGCTCGCATTCGTATGCACGCTGTCACTTTTTTCCGTCTCTTTATTCGGACAAACAAAAACGCCGACTCACGCGCGTGTTTCATACGGGCCGGAGGATCGGCAATGGCTGAATCTCTATTTGCCGTCCGGCAATGAACCGACCCCCGTGTTTTTATACGCCCATCATAATGGATCGACAGCTGATGATGTTCAAAGTAACTGGGCGGATTCGACGGTAGCGGCAGGAATTGCGATCGTTAGTTGGGAATCCATTGCGAAGATGCGGGGGGGGGACGATTATCAAGTATGCACTGCGGATGCTAAATTAATGTTTGCATGGGTGAAGGAGAATGCGGCGACCTATAATTTAGATATCAATAAGATCTTTATCGGAGGGCAATCGCGGGGAAGCATTGTGAGCTGGGAGCTTGCGCACAGTCTGGACCCAGGCATTGCAGGGATATATATGGGACAAGCTCTCCCGGGCCAGTCTTTTAGTGAACGGATGCTAGAACCTATCACGAAAAACGCTCCCCCTATCTTCCTTGCCTACCGCAAAGAACCTGGGGCCGAGGGGGATATTCACGACGCTGCGCATGGTCTGAGAGTAGTGGAGAAATATAAGGAAGTGGGCCTTGGAGATAGCGCTGAATTGGTGCATAGCCTTAGCGAAACGAAGAACAGTCAAGTCATGCAATTCCTTCCTAAATTCGTCCGTTCGGTAGTGGAGGCAAATCGATGAGCGGATTGTGCCACAACAATCGCGGCGGTCTTCTGAAAGTTAAGAATTAAATTATAATTATGATTTAACCGCAGAGTTCGCAGAGTTCGCGGAGTACGCAGAGATAGTGAATAGGAAAGTCCTCTGTGACCTCAGCGTACTCTGCGGTTTGGAAATTTTCTGGGTATATTGGGATGTGTGTTCTTTTCGGGGAATTAGAAAGTGAAGTATAACTACAAAAAAGGAGAATCTAAATGAATATCAAAACGTTAATTCTAATGCTGATCGCGGTCCCAGTTTTGTCGATAGGCGCTGATGCCGTTCCAGCCGATGAGATCGACTGGGGATGGAAGATTAAGCCGACCTTTCCCAATGAAGCCTATGGTTCGAGAACCGATGTGAACCCTGAGCTTACCGGGGATAATCACTTATTCGATGCCTG
>Ga0233432_10001115_pt1 | contig 25952 bp, 24 predicted proteins | sample SI_122_August201_6_FD_179870 | JGI IMG/M metagenome (GOLD analysis project Ga0233432, IMG submission 179870) | Seawater microbial communities from Saanich Inlet, British Columbia, Canada - SI_122_August2016_10_MG | ecosystem: Environmental > Aquatic > Marine > Inlet | place: Canada: British... | reverse complement strand
GCTCGAGCCCACTGAGCGAGGCGGCAGCTAAAGGCGATCTGGAGATGATCGATTTGTTACTTGATGCAGGCGCAGATGCCGAATCGGTAAATCCGGAAGGGCAGACAGCCCTGATGGCCGTTGCAAGAACTGGCAACGTTGAAGCCGCGAAACGGCTTCTTGATCATGGCGCAGACGTGAATGCGGTCGAAGGTTGGGGTGGACAGTCGGCCTTGCATTGGGCCGCGGCAAGAAAGCATCCTGGCATGGTGGCATTTCTGGTAGCCAATGGTGCCGACGCAAACATGCGCGGGATCGACAGAAACTGGGAACGTCGCGTGACTTCCGAGCCACGAGTAAAAGACATGAAAATCGGCGGACTAACGCCTTTGTTGTATGCGGTACGGGAAAATTGTATCGAATGTGTTAATGCATTGTTGGATGCAGGAGCCGATATAAACAAGCCGGATCCAGACAATGTTTCACCGCTGATATTGGCACTGGAGAATATGCGTTATGACATGGCATTGAATCTGATTGAACATGGCGCAGAGATTAATCAGTGGGACTTCTTCGGTCGCACGCCAATATATATGGCTGTGGACACTCATTTGTTACCAGGACGAAGTCGTCGCGGTGATTTGCCCGCGGTGGAAAACCATAGCGCACTGGATGTGGCCCGGCTGTTGCTGGAGAACGGTGCCAATCCAAATCTGAGTTTGAAAATTTTTCCACCGGTGCGTGAGATTGCCTATGACCGGGCCAATGATTATAACGTGATGAACGCAGGCGCAACTCCCATTCAGCATGCTGCTTATATGGGCGATACTGAAATGATGAAGTTGCTGCTGCAATACAATGCTGACTGGACCCAGGCCAATGTGCATGGTGTATCGCCAATGATTGCACTGACCAGTAAGTCCACCAATGAGAACACGCGTAGTTCAGGGAAAACAGAACTGGATGTAATGCAGGGGCTGGATATATTAATAGGTGCTGGTGCCGACATAAATCAGAAGGGCGGCCGCAATGGTGAGACGCCCTTACATATCAGTGCACGTATGAGCTGGCAAACGGTAGTTACCTTTCTTGCAGAAAATGGCGCAGACCTTTACGCAGAAGATGATCGCGGACTAATACCCCTGGATTATACAACAGGCAAGGCAGATACCATGTCGCTGGGTAGTTTTGATGTGGTGGGTGAGTTGCCGGTAATGGCTGCACTGCTGGAAAACCTGATGGCCGATAACCCTGAGTAGAGACTGCTAGAGTGAGAATAATTTCTCTATTTGAAGGGTGGCTTGTGCTGCCCTTTTTATTGTCAGTTAACAAGTTGAAAGCTATTGCCGTAGATGGGCGTTAAATGAAAGAGTTGATAATTTTATTCTTCAGCTTAGCTCCAGTCATATTGTTAGCTGAAGCAGAAAATCCTGAGGATTTATACGGACTCCATTGTGGCGCTTGTCATGGAGAAAAAGGTGAAGGTACTATTATGCTTGAACGTCGCTTGGGTGAAGAGAAGGCGGTTTTGGCAGATAGAAAGAACTTGTCTGATTCATATATCAGAGCTGTTGTGCGAAAGGGTATCGGCACAATGCGCGGCATAGGCAAGGAAGAGCTTTCAGATGAAAAACTTGCGCTGATCTCCGACTATTTAATCGCCAAAAAAACATAGTAATTAAAAACTTTAAACTAAAAAACTTCATAGTGAGAAAGAGATGAAAAACTATAGTGAGAAAAATATATTGCTCAATGTGTTCACTCTACTGACTGTTTTAGTTGCCTGGAATGTATCGGCACAATCACCTGATCCGGAGGTTTATCGCCAACGCTCAATGCAATTTAGTGAACGTATGAATGCCAATGGATTGTCTGAATCTTTTAAAGGCATAACTACAAATGGCAATGTACAGCCTGGCCTGTTTGAGGTCCGATCTACGGGTATAAGCACCGCCCCGGTGAGTGAGGCAGCTGATTTTTTTCTGGGCACATTGAGTGAAGATCAGCGTGAGCGAATCAGTTTTTCTGTGGATGATGACGAATGGCGCATGTGGGCAAATCAGCATATCTACTTCAGACAAGGCGTTTCGTTCGATGAGATGAATGAAGCTCAGCGCGGTGCTGCATTGGCTATGTTGAGTGAGTCGCTAAGTGCCAGGGGGCTTTCTTTATCACAGGATATCATGCGCCTGAATACTACTCTGGGAGAACTCAATGGAAATAATTTTGTCGAGTATGGAGAGGGTAAATACTGGATCACAATCATGGGGGCGCCTTCAACAACTGAGCCATGGGGATGGCAGCTTGACGGTCATCATTTAAACCTGAACTATTTTGTAATTGGTGATCAGGTGGTAATGACGCCGGCATTCTGGGGTTCTGAGCCGGCCGTTGCGAAGACGGGAGAATACGCAGGAATCTCAATCATGGAAGATGAGCAGCGTTATGGCCTGGCGATGATAAACACCTTGTCAGAAACTCAAAAAGCCAAAGCTGTTATTGAAACCAGAAAAACGTCTAATAATATTATGACGCAGGCATTCAGTGACAATGTGGTACTCGAGAATACAGGAATCAGTGTGTCGGATTTTTCGGTCGCACAAAAACAGCAATTACTCCGATTGGTGGGTATTTATATAGGCAATATGAGAGAGTCCCACCAGGGGATTCGCATGGCAGAAATAGAACAACATCTGGATGATACGTGGTTTGCCTGGGTGGGAGAGAGCGAAATTGACTCTGTGTTTTATTACCGTATTCAAAGCCCGGTAGTGTTAATAGAATTTGATCATGAAACGCCAGTAGGATTGACTCATATGTATGAGCGCGGCATTCCTTATAAAGAGCATATCCATTCCATCGTCAGGACGCCGAATGGCAATGACTATGGTAAAGATTTATTGCGTCAACATTATCTTGCTCATCCTCATTAAAACTCCAGATTTGCTGCGCAGAATTTTCATCACGGAGCTGATATTTGAAGAATAATGATTTGTTGATATCTCATGTTATTTTTTTGATGTTCAATATTTAAAGTAGTCGCGTTGTCGTAAGCGCAAGCAGGTCTACGGGAGGTAGTTTAGAGAACAATCACGTATACTTGACGTATTAATCGGTCTATAAAATATTTGTCAGTTGAGGGTGAGAAGATGGAAATAATTATTAAAAGACGAAACCTGCTTAAAGCTTTAGCTGCAACGCCCTTGCTGGCGAATCAGGTAGTTGCCGCTCAACAAGAAGGTTTGGGTCCAAGGCAAGGCAAAATCAAACAAAGTGTTATGCCACAAGTGTGGACCGGAACCGATTTTACCATTGAAGAACGCTGTGAAATTTTATCTCTTTTGGGTTTTGCTGGTATGGACTTGCCTCAACAGAGCCAGATTTCTATTCTTCAGGAGTTCGGTATCACGCCAACCTTGATGACAGGTACCGGAACAAATTTTCAGGATGGTTTTATCCGCAAAGAGAATCATGACAAGATTGAAGAGGCTACCCGAGCTGGTATCGATATGTGCGCTGCTGCTGGCTGTAAAAACCTGATCGGTATGCCAGGAGAGCGTCGCGGTATGTCCAGGGAAGAAGGGGCTGATCACGCTGTCGAAATTTTTTCCCGAGTTGCTCCATATGCAGAATCAAAAGGAGTTAACGTCTGCATGGAAATCACTAATTCTAAAGTGGCGGCAGATAATCGTACTGACCAGATGTTTGACGATATACACTGGGGTTTTGATGTGTGCCGTCGTACAGGTTCGCCAAATATTACTGTGGTTTATGATTTTTACCATGTCCAGATTGCCAATGGCGATGTGGTTCGTACCATGCGTGATAATCTGGATCTAATAAGTCATATGCATATAGCCGGTGTTCCTTCTCGTGCTGAAGTGGATCGAACTCAGGAACTGGATTACAGATGGATAGCTCAACAAATTGCTGATTCTGGCTATGATGAATTTGTTGCCCATGAGTATCGTCCCACACAAGGGCGAAATCCCCTGATTAGTCTTTCAGTGGGCTATGACATTATGACGGTCAACTAGCCGTTTTTCGGGGAAGGGCTCCCCATGCATTCCAGAAGTACACCAATTTTCAAAGATGTCGTACTCGCCGGTGGTGGGCATGCTCATGCCTTGTTGATCAGACAATGGGGAATGCAGCCAATTCCTGGTGTCAGGCTAACGCTGGTATCTCCAGGGCCATTGACTCCCTATTCAGGGATGTTGCCGGGGCTTATTGCAGGGCATTACTCCTTCGACGATATCCATATTGATCTTGTCAGACTATGTCACTGGGCCAATGTGCGTTTCATTATTTCAGAAGTCACCAGTATTGATCCGGCGAAGAAGTTGGTAAGGCTGCAGGGGCGAGCAGATGTAGCATTCGATGTGCTATCGATCGATACCGGTTCAACACCCAGTCATGATGTGCCAGGTGTCCAGGAGCATGCTATCGGGATTAAACCCATTGCAGGGTTCTGGCAACGCTGGAATTCCCTTGTCACTAAAATTCAGGAATTAGAAAAGACACAATCGATTACTGTTGTCGGTGGCGGCGCAGGTTCAGTAGAAAGCGTTTTGGCGATGGCTTGGGCATGTCGAAAAGGCGCGGAAATGAAGGTGATGCCGGAATTCAATCTGGTATTTCAAGATGATGTGATATTACCCGGATACCCGGTCAGAGTGAGAAAAGCTGCAGAATTTGCCTGCAAAAAGCTGGGCATTACATTACATGCCAACTTTAAAGTTTGCGAAGTTAGTCAGGACAGCTTGTCAGACGAAGAGGGTACGGTGCTGAAGACAGATCATGTGTTTTGGTGCGTACAGGCGAGCGCACCACAATGGCCCTCTGCCTCTGGACTTGCCTGTAATGAAGAGGGCTTTATTGCGGTTAATGAATTCCTTCAGTCCACAAACCATCCCGGTATTTTTGCAGCAGGCGATATCGCGTTTATGCACAAAAATCCCCGGCCAAAGGCTGGTGTGTATGCAGTACGTCAGGCGCCATATTTATTGGAAAATATTAGTAACTTCCTGTTAAACACTCCGATGAAAGCCTATATCCCCCAGGACAGGTTTCTTAGCTTGCTGGCACTAGGGGAGAAACGTGCTGCTGGAAATCGAGGGCCGTTTACCAGTTCGGGACGCTGGGTTTGGAGGTTAAAGGACCGCATAGACAGGGGGTTCATGGAAAGGTTTAAACACTATCCTGTGCACATGGGAGATCTTGAAAAGCGGGACATTTCAGATGCACTAATCCCGGAGGATGAAAAATCCGAGCAACTTGATCCTGCTGCACGATGCGGTGGTTGTGGTGCGAAAGTAGGCGGGCAGGTACTGCAAGACGTCCTGGCAGCATCCAATACTGAGTGGCAGCCTGAAGATGCCAGTATTATCCAGTGGCCAGAGAGTTCGATAGCGCAAAGTGTCGATTTGATAAAAGCCCCTTTTGATGATCCCTGGTTGATGGGGAGAATTGCTGTTTTTCATGCCCTGAATGATTTGCTGGCAATGAATGCTACGCCCCATTCAATGCAGGTAGTGCTGACCTTACCTTTTGCTGGCCGCGAAATTCAGAGTCGTGAATTACACATGGTAATGGAAGGTATTAAGTCAGCATGTCTGGAAGAAAGGGTATATCTCGCTGGAGGACATACAGGGGAAGGTGATGAGCTAACAGTATGTCTTACTGCCAACGGGATACCCGGTAGTCCTGGCTTCAGTAAAAAGGGGGCCAAAAAGGGAGATTTTCTGGTAACCAACAAGCCCCTGGGATCAGGTATCGTGCTCGCTGGCCTTATGAGTGGGCACACTCAGGGGCCCGACCTTGCTGAAACGCTGGTATGGATGAATAGCTCAAATACCCCACTTTTGCCGGTTCTGGCGCAATTGGGCGTGCAAACTTGTACTGATATCAGTGGTTTTGCCTTATTAGGGCATCTGTCGGAATTACTGATGGGGACAGAACTAGGAGTTGAGCTCTATGTGGACGCAATCCCCATTCAATCTGGCGTTAAACCTTTGATAGAGGCTGGTATTAAGTCCTCTTTATTTCCGCAGAACCTGCAACTTGTCCAATCTAGGCGCTGGGTGGAGCAGTATCTGGATTCACCTCTTTTACCAGTATTGCTGGATCCTCAAACCTCAGGTGGAATTCTTGCACTGGTTCCCGAACAGGCAAAAGATAGAATTAAAGGGGCAGGATTGACCATAATTGGGCAAATTTGCTGATTTTTTCCATACGTCTTCCAAATTATTCATATTTTTCTAGTTATACCCTTGAAGTCCCTAATTCTCATCGGGTTTATCGCCTTAATAGTCGATTAACAAGAATCAAAGTTCTGATTGTGAAGGAAAATTGCACTATTTCATAATTTTTAACCTCCCAGAGCTTTTTTTTGCATTTTAACCTATTGATATATAAGAGCTTATTGTTTCTGTAAATAGGCTGTTGACCTGTGCTTTGTGACCCTGTACAAATAGCACGTTTTTTCTTGATTAATCTGTTAATAATCATAATAAAAGTATGTCGAATTGGCCTACTTAACGGAACAGGCAAATCATGAAAAAAGAACATATTTATTAACCTAAAGATGTTACTTTAACGTAGTATTAAATTAAGAGGGGAATTTTGACTGAGTTCTCCTTGAATATTATTCAAATTAACCATAAGTCAAAATAGGGGAATTAGATGAAGCTCAAAAAGTTAAAAGTAGCAGTGGTCACTGCTCTAGCGGTTCAGGGAGGATTGATGGCGCAGGTCGCTGTTGCTCAAGACACTCCGGCGCTTGAAGAAATTGTGATCACGTCAACACGACGTGAAACCAGTGTCCAGGATACACCGCTGGCAGTAACAGCATTAAGCGAAGAATCACTTAGAGTACAAAATATTGAAAACACCCAGGATCTGACAGCCAATGTGCCTAACGTCCTGATTTATGGGGGTGGCCGCGGTACAACTTCCGGTCAATTCCGTATGCGTGGTATTCCACGTGTAGGCACCTATGTAGATGGCGTGTGGCAGGTTTCCCAGGTTGGGCTGCTGCAACGTCAATTTGTTGAACTGGAAAGGGTCGAAGTATTACGTGGTCCACAGGGCACATTGGTAGGACGTGACTCCACCGGTGGTTCCTTGATGATCTATACCAAGAAACCTGCTGAAGATTTTGGCGGCAGATTACTGATCCAGGCAGGCTCCTTTGATCGCCGTGATGTCAGTGGTTCAGTAGATATTCCTATCGGTGACACCCTGCGCACCAAGTGGACCATAGCCAGTTATGATAAAGATGGTTATGTAGAAAGTGTAACCACTGGGCAAAAACATGGTGAGCTGGAAAATGAAACTGTACGTGGCGACATTATGTGGACACCCACTGACAAGTTTAGTGCGCGTCTTATTATGCAGCAAGATCAACAACTGCAAACCAATGCCGGTGTACAGACCTTAATTAGCCCTTTAGTTGCACAACGTTTTGGTTGGCAGGTGGGTATTGCAGAAGCCCATGATATTGCCAGTCTTGCAGCAGGCGGACGTGGTTTTAGTAATCAATCCCAGGTAGCGGGATTTCCTGGTGGTCAATTGGATGACTATCAAAATACCAAGGCCCTCACCAGCCCGGATCAGATCAAGCTGGACTCGACTAACCTGACCCTTGAATACGAAGTTAACGAAACGGTATCCCTGAAGTACATCTATGCGGATACCCAAATAGATGATGAGCAATGGGCAGACTTCGCCGGTGCGCAATTTAACTTCTTTACCAATTATGATGCGGCCACACGTGAATTCTCCAGTCATGAGTTTCAGGTAAACTTTGATTTTGATAACTTCTCAGCTGTTGTCGGTTATTTTGATTGGGATCAGGAGACCATGTCTCGCGGTACTGAGTTTTCCCATTCTGACTGGAGCTTCCCAGAAGGTTGGGGTGGTGGACTAGGTGGATCTATAGGTGGCCCACCGATTGGTAAAACTATTAATGCTGGTGTCCCGCAGACACTGAGCTACGATGATGTTTTGAATTCACCTACTTGTGCTGCGACACCTGCAGATTATGGCTTTGATTTCAGTTCCTCTGATCCTAATCTGAACCCATCAATCGCCGGTGGTAATGGTCAATTCCCGAGTATCAATGCTGCTCTGGATCCAAATACAGTCGCCGGCTGGCCGCGCCCTTGTACTGCGTTTAACTCCTGGGTGCCATTGTTTGCAACCGTCGTTGGTTTCAATGCAGCATCTCCAGCCCATGACCGTGGTGCAAGAGCAGAAGTGGCGGGTGATGCACTTTTCGGTGAGATCACTTATTTTGTTAATGATGCCTTTGATGTGACTGTAGGTTTCCGACGTCATGATCAGCAAAACAAAAACTGGAATACTCTGGTACAGGATGCCGTTGCAGCAGGACAGGTTGAAGCGCGTCCGCTGATTTGGGACAAAGGCTTTGCTAATCCAGAAGGTGCTGTGCAAGTCGCAGTAGATCCGGCGTCTTTCCGGCCTTCTGACTTTAGTAAAACCACCTGGAAGTTTGCCACCAGCTACGATATCAATGACGATGTCATGGTCTACGCCAGCTATACCGAAGGCTTTAACTCCGGCGGTATCAGTACTGTTGCGGATTCTCTGGGTATTAACCAGATTCCATTTAGTCCTGAGACTATTGAGAACACCGAATTTGGTTTACGCGGTGACTTTCTTGATGGCACCTTGCGGGTTAATGCCACGTACTTCATGACTGACTGGATTGATATTCAAGCAGGCTTTTCGACCATTGACAGAGGCACTGGTGATCCGATCACTGAAGTATTTACTGCAAATGCCTCAGATGGTGAAGCGTCAGGTGTGGAACTGGAATTGACCTATTTTGTAAATGATCGTTTACAGCTGGGTGCCAATCTTGGCTTCCTGGATACCAAGTATGTGAACCTGAAACCGACTGCTCAGTTGACTGAGAATACCGAGTTTGGTGGTGCGCCGGATGAGACGTATGCCGTCTATGCTGACTATAACTGGAATGTATTTGAAGGCGATCTAAGTGCGCGTCTTTCAGGCAACTACTTTGGTAATTTCTGGCGCTCAAGCCTGCCGAATTTCCGTCAGGACGCTTACGGTGAATTTAGTTCACCTGCCGGTGACATCTGGCGCTGGAATGCCCGCGCGGTATACCAGCCAAATAATGCTGACTGGCAGTTAACTGCTTTTGTTAATAACATCACTGAAGAGACTTTCCTCAATTCAGGATTTATGGACAGTATCTGGCAGTTTGACTTCAGCGGTGTAGATGCACCAAGAGAATGGGGCCTGGGCTTGGAAATGCGTTTCTAAAAACAGCTTCATCTTTGTAAAGAATAATGGAGGACTTCGGTCCTCCATTTTTTTTGTCTAAAAAAGTGGAAAGTGGAAAGTGGAAAGTGGAAAAGTGCTGTAGGTCGGATAAGCGCAGCGCCATCCGACGGAAGTTAAACGTTAATAGTGGAAAGTGAAGAGTTTAAGGGTCAGGCCAGGACGGCGACGCTTTTGATCTGGGCGTACACTTGCATACCCGGTGTAATAGATAATTCCTGAACCGATTTGCGGGTCAGTCTGGCGAGTAGGGGGTTATCCCCGAGCTGTAGTTTGATCATCACCTGGGCATTACCTTCTTCCTGTAATTCAATAACAGTGGCCGGGAAAATATTCTGAATAGACGTGCCGGTCTGTTTGTCGAGAGTAATACTGACATCTTGAGCGGCAATACGCAGTCTCGCCCTGGTGCCTGGTGCAAGTGTGTTGCCGGATACCGTGAATAGCTGCCCATCACACTCCATGCTGGTTAAATCAAATTCTGCATCTGTGGAAGTCACGGTTGCATGAATAAGCGTCTCGGCATCCTTCCGGTGCGAGAGAGGTAAATCAAGTCGGGTCAGCATTTCCTGGATAGGGCCAGCGCCGAGGATTTCGCCTGATTTTAAAATAACCAGTGTATCAGCCAGTCTGGCGACTTCATCTGTGGCATGGCTGACATAAAGTATCGGGATATCCAGTTCTTTATGCAGGGATTCGAGATAAGGCAATATCTCTTCCTTCAGTTTGTTATCCAGTGATGACAGGGGTTCGTCCATCAGCAACAGTTCGGGGCTTACCGCCAGAGCTCTGGCAATAGCTACCCGTTGTTGTTCGCCACCGGAAAGGGTGTGAGCTTGTCGTTCCAGCAGCTTTTCTATATCCAGCAAGGCCACTGCATTATCCAGAGAAACACGGCGCTGATCCTCGGTAATCCGCTTTAGGCCATATTCAAGATTTTGTCGCACGTTTAGATGAGAAAACAGACTGGGCTCCTGAAATACATAAGCAATAGAACGCATGTGAGTAGGTGTGAAAGTGGCGTCTTGTTGCCATGCTTGCCCCTTGAATGAAATTTCTCCTCCGGGAATATGTTCCAGCCCGGCAATGGCCCGCAGTAATGTAGTTTTACCACTACCGGAAGGGCCAAAAATTGCGGTGATTCCGGTAGCAGGGAGGCTCAGGTCGACATGCAGGGCGAAGTCTGCACGCTGCAAATTAAATTGTATGTCGAGGCTCATAGCCTGAATATCCGGAAGCGCTTGTTAGTGGCATACACGGTTGCCAGCATCAAGAACGAGAGGGCAATCAAGCCACCCGAGAGCCAGTGCGCACTGGTGTAATCGAGACTTTCGACATGATCATAAATGGCAATGGACAACACCTGGGTCTGACCAGGGATATTGCCACCGATCATCAACACCACGCCAAATTCACCAATGGTATGAGCGAAACCCAGGACACAAGCCGTAATAAAGCCAGGTCTGGCAAGAGGCAAGGCAATGGTGAAAAAACGATCCCAGGGTGATGCTCGAAGAGTGGCGGCAACTTCCATAGGACGTTTACCTATTGATAGAAAAGCATCGTGAAGTGGCTGGATGACAAAAGGCATTGAGTAGATCACCGAGCCAAACACCAGGCCGCTAAAAGTAAATGCGACAGGAGCGATTCCAAAAGTGCTTAAGGGGCCATTGGCACCAAGCAGCACAAGTAAATAAAAACCCAATACAGTAGGAGGCAGAACCAGGGGCAGGGCGACCAGGGCTTCCAGCAAAAATTTATAGCGCCAACGGGATTTAGCCAGCCACCAGGCAAAGGGAGTGCCGATCAATAACAGAATAAAGGTAGAAACCAGGGCGAGTTTCAGCGTTAGTAAAAGGGCGGTAATGTCTGCTTCGCTCAACATCATGGCACAAAAAATCCGTTGCTGAGAATGATTTCCCGGCCTTGTGCACTGCTTATAAACTGGAGGAATTGTTTTCCGGCCGGGCTGTCTTTAAGCAAGCCTCCCTGAAGTTCGATAGGCGTATACAAGTTTTCTGGAACCGGCCAGTAACTTCCCGCTTGGAGATAATTCCCGTAAATGATCTGGGAAAAGGCAATCAGCGCCATATCGACATCACCGCTGATGGCGAATTGATAGGTTTGCCCGATGTTTTCGCCTGTAACCAATTTTTCCTGCAAGGCTTCCCACAAATCCATTGCTTCCAGAAATTCTTTTGCAGCACGGCCATAGGGCGCAAGACGGGGGTTCGCAATAGCCAGATACTGGAAATCATTATCGCTCAATACTTTCGGCGTTAAGGGCCTATTCTTGACGCTCCAGAGTACCAGTCTGCCCCGGGCGTAGGTAAAACGAGTGCCGGGAATTATCAGCCCTTCATTTTCCAGAATTTCCGGGCGCATCGAGTCCTCAGAAAGAAAAATGTCGAAGGCTGCTCCGTCAAGAATCCTGGCATAGTGTTGCGCGCTGGCACCAGGGTTTACGATGACCAGATGGCCCGTTTGTGTTTCAAATTCTCTTTTCAGTTCTTCGAGGGTGAAATCAAAATTATCAGTTACGGCAACGGTAATTTCATCGGCAAATGAAAATGGACTTGCCACGCCTGCGCCTAGCACTGACAGCAATAGTGCTAATTTGATTAATACCTGGCTTGGGGCTTTCATAGGAAGGCATTATGCCAGAAGGGACGGCTTTTTCGCTAACGCTGAGAGATTAGGGTGATTATGGCAAAGATAGTTGGTCTGTTAGGAGGAAGGGGACGCTTATTCACCTGATTGCAGATAAATAATAGAAATAGCTCGACCATGTTTTGACTTTGGCGTTGTTTGTATTTCTGCTTTTATTGCATTGGAATATAGCCCGGAATATTCTGGACCCTGTTAATCCAGGCCTGTATGGCGGGATACTTGTTAAGGTCATAGCCAGCTTCATCGGCTACATGGCTATACCCATAAAGGGAGATATCCCCAATACTGAGTGCTTCCCCGACAATATATTTATTCTGGCCAAGGTGCTTTTCCATAATATCCAGAGCTTTGCTACCGCCGGCTTCCCTGGCATCAAATTCGGCTTGTCGTTCAGCAGGCATGCCCTGATATTTTTTGATTGTTCGTCTGACCGCAATGTAAGGTTCATGGCTGTATTGCTCAAAAAACAACCATTCCAGTAATTTGCTTTTCAAAAATATATCTATCGGTAGTAGCTCTGAACCATAGGCGAGGTTAAAAAGTATTGCGTTGGATTCAGCGAGGAAGCGGCCATCCTCTAATTCCAGAAGAGGAATTTTGCCATTGGGGTTTTTCTCAAGAAAGTCTTCAGTGCGCGCATCGCCTGCCATTATATCCATGTCTATCCATTCATGGCCTATATTCAGGATGTTGCATAAAAGTTTGACCTTGTAGCAATTGCCAGAAATCAGATCGCCGTATATTTTCATAATGACTCTCCTGCAACAGGCTTACCTGGGAAGGTTTAGGATAACTGCAAAAAACAAAATACTGTTAAACAAAAGCACTAAAAGTGGAAATACAAATGGCTTTTCTCCACGAATCAGGCCAACGAGCCCTGCAACAAAACCAGTCAATAACAGTGCGACCAGAAAAGAAGTCGAAATACCCAGGCTGCCGTATTCAGTTAGAGTCTCCCCCTGATTGATCTTGATTGCAACTGATCGTGCCAGAATTAAGCCAATCAGCAGGCACCCGATAGAAACAAAGGAGCATATCGGCTTTTGTTTTACAGGCGCTTTTTCTTCCATAATCAGGTCCGATGATGATTTTATAGCTTAGTGCCTGAAGCCATATTCCAGAATGAAGTAATCCGGATTCATTTCTTGCAAAGGCTCATGTAGTTTGGCCAGCTCGTCTTTGTTGCCATGTATTTCCAGTTTTGTCAGCTCGGAAATTTCCAGAGCTTCGGCGAGCAAATGTCCAACATTTTCTAAATGGGCAAGTACATTTCCTGCGCCTTCATAGCCTTCCCGGCAATGTGCTTCATCCCCATTAAAACAGAAACCATAATAAAGGCAGCCAGCCTCCTCACTGGTCTGACTGACAAATTGCTCACATAGCGCTTTAAAGTCTTTAAGTTTTCCTTCCTGTACTTTGAAATAAGGCACAATGGAAACGCAAGAATCTTGTGATGACATAATTAATCCTGTTAGTTTAAGAAAATGTTTTAAGCGAAAGCTTAGATAATAAATTATTTAGCCCGCGTAGTGATAAATTAATTCTACTGGTCCGGGGCAAGAAAAACCTTTTATTTTGCGTTGAAAAAAAAAGAGGCCGAAGCCTCTTTTCTGATCTAGACTTTCAAGCGAGGAAAAACTTTTCTGATATTGTGTTCAAAGATATTTTCCTTTTCCTGAGCGGATATGTTCGCGTTATCTATATAACGTTTGGTGTCATCGAAATAATGTCCGGTTTCCGGATCGATGCCCTGAACGGCACCGACCATTTCAGATGCAAAAAGAATATTTTTGTTGTCGATAACATTCAATAACATATCGATGCCTTTCTGGTGATAGACGCATGTATCAAAGTAAATGTTATTCATCAGCAGTTCATCAAGAGGAGGCAGCTTAAGCATGTCTGCCAGGCCGCGAAAACGTCCCCAATGATAGGGAACTGCACCACCGCCATGTGGAATGATGAACTTGATTGTGGGGAAGTCCTGACACACGGTACTTTGCATTAATTGCATAAAGGCCGTGGTATCAGCGCTGAGGTAATAGGAGCCCGTAGAATGAAATGCAGGGTTGCAGGAGCCGCTGACATGAATCATTGCAGGGACATCCAGTTCTGCCATTTTTTCATAAATCGGATACCAGTAACGATCTCCCAATGGCGGGGAATCAAATTTCCCACCTGAAGGATCGGGGTTCAGGTTGCAGCCGACAAAACCAAATTCATTAATACAGCGCTCCAGTTCTGCTACAGAATTTTTCATATCTGTACCAGGTGACTGCGGCAGGGCGCAGGCGCCAATAAAATTATCAGGATAAAGTTGAGTGACACGATAGATTAATTCGTTGGTATGTTCAGTCCAGTACTTGCTGGTCCACTCATTGCCTACGTGAGGTCCCATCCAGGAGGCTCGAGGTGAAAAAATAGTACAATCACTGCCACGCTCTCTTTGCAGTCTGAGCTGGTTTTTTTCCAGGCTTTCCCTGATCTGGTCATCAGTGATATCAATAGTCCCTTTTTCACCTTTATGTGCAGGATCATTAGCAAGGGCTTCTTTCTGAGCATCTCGATAGTCACCCAGTTCAGCGGGTGTTGTGGTGTAGTGGCCATGACAATCTATAATCATACTTCTGTGTCTCCGGTCATAAAATTACAGGCGGCTAAGATAGCAAATTTGTAGATGCCATGCAGTCTGGAATTAGTAAAAATATTGTTATTTTTATATCAGAATTTACCGAGGTGTGTTCTTGCAAATGGCATTAGAGAGCCATTTTTCAGGCGCAATTATTTATGGTTTTGATGTATCATAAAGGTCATTAAAACAACTAGTTAGAGAATATAATTAATCTAATGTGTCACTGTATGTATGCCTGGGAAGCACAGGCTGCATTAACGCGGGAGTGGAAGTTATGAATACGCAAGTCATTGATGATAAGCGAGAAATTCACGAATTGGTAGATAACTGGGCTATTTTCAGTGATTCAGGTAACTGGGAGCGATTTGCCGAGTGCTGGCACGAAGATGGTTTCATGTGTGCGACCTGGTTTCAGGCGCCTAGCGCAGACTTTATACGGGCTCGGCGGGAAGGTTTCGATAAAGGCGTCAGCATTATCCATTTCCATGGCGGGTTTACCTGTGATGTCTCAGGAAACCGGGCAGTTGCGCAGACCAAGATGACGATAGGTCAAAGGGCTCCGGTTCATGAGGTGCTGGTAGATGTGGTATGCACTGGCCGATTTTATGACTTTTTTGAAAAGCGAGAGGGCCGCTGGGGTATGGTGCGTCGTCAGCCCATCTATGAGAAAGACCGTCTGGATGTTGTTAATCCCAATGAAAGCCTGAATCTTGATGCTGAAATACTCGCTGGATTTCCTGAAGGTTACCGGCATCTTGCTTATCTTCAGTCCCAGATTGGTTATGCAGTGGCGAAAGCTGGTTTGCCCGGATTGAAAGGGCCAGAAATAGAAAAATTGTATCAGGAAGGGCAAGCCTGGCTCGACGGTGCTGAATCTCCAGGTCGCCCTGACATCATCAAGTAATTTGGCCCCGGACATTACCGGTAAAGTTATTTCAGGCAGGCAGTGTTACATTTCGTTCAAAGCGGGAATCCTGTATCATTGTCCTTCTGAGCGCCATGGTTTTCCTTACGAAAAACAAGGATATAGACAAGCCCGGCGTGTTAAAACGTCTCTCATGAGTCTCTCAACAAGTAAGCTAAAAATGTCTCATCTCGAACCTCAAGAAGAAGCACAGCAACAAGCCCCCAAGCTGGTGGATAAACATGGCCGGCATATCGATTATGTGCGCTTGTCTGTAACGGATCGTTGTGACTTTCGTTGTGTGTACTGTATGTCAGAAGAGATGACATTTCTGCCAAGGAAGCAGGTGCTTTCCCTGGAAGAGATCTACCAGGTTGCAAAAACTTTTACCGAGCTGGGCGTTAACAAATTACGCCTTACCGGCGGCGAACCCCTGGTACGCAAAAACGTAATGAGCCTGATTGAGAAAATCGGCAGTTTGCCTGGTTTAAATGAATTACTGTTGACCACTAATGGTTCTCAGCTGGAAAAATTGGCAGCGCCCTTAAAGGCAGCCGGAGTTACCAGGATCAATGTAAGCCTGGACAGCCTTGATGCCGAGAGTTTTCATCGCATGACTCGTACCGGCAAACTGGACAAAGTGCTCAGGGGGATTGAAGCTGCAGTCGATGTTGGTTTTGAAGGTATCCGATTAAATACGGTGATTCTGAGAGGACGCAACGAGCATGAAATCCTCGACCTGCTCGAATATGCCATAGGTCTGGGCATCAATATTGCCTATATCGAAGAAATGCCTTTAGGGGAGGTTTCCGACCATGATCGACTTGAGACCACCTTTAGCAATGATGATGTCAGAAATGTAATTAGTGAACGTTATACTCTCAGCGCTATCGAAGAGACTACAGCAGGGCCTTCCCGTTATTACGAGGTAGATTCTCATCAGACCAGAGTCGGCTTCATTTCTCCGGTCAGTCATAATTTTTGCGACACTTGTAACAGAGTTCGCTTAACAGTCGAGGGTCGACTGCTTTTATGTTTGGGCAATGAGCACTCCATGGATCTGCGCAAAGTGCTCAGGGAGAATCCAGGTAATGATGACATTCTCAAGGAGCACATTATCAAAGCCATGGATTTAAAACCTCTGCGGCATTATTTCTACGATAAGGATGAACCGCAACTAGTCCGCTTTATGAACATGACCGGCGGCTGAGAGCGTTTTTCCTGCCCCGGGGCGTCGTTAAATTCGAGCTCAAAATGCTCATTTACGGCATCTGTAAACTCCGCTTTTTCGCTCGAATTTGCCTAGCCCCGAAGCAGGAAAATTCACTCTCAGCGCTTCGATAGAATCTAATTAATTTTTCTCAGGGTTAAAAAATGGCTGGAAATAAACCTCAAAAAGAATTCGTTCCGCTGCAAATAGCAGTGGTTACAGTTTCCGACACTCGTACCGAAGACAATGATACTTCCGGTCAGTATCTGGTTGATGCACTGGCTGAACAGGGGCATCACTTGTATCAGAAGCATATCTGCAAGGATGATGTGGATGCCTTGAGAGCGTTGGTTAAAACGCTGATTGATGATGTGAAGGTCCATGCGGTTTTGCTGACAGGAGGAACCGGTTTTACCAAGCGGGACAATACTGTGGTCGCTATTTCTCCGCTTTTGGAATCTGCTATTGATGGTTTTGGTGAATTGTTTCGCTACCTTTCCTATAAGGAAATCGGATCTTCTACGATTCAGTCCAGAGCTTTCGGGGGCTTAAGTAATAGTACGGTAGTGTTCTGTATGCCAGGTTCTCCAGGCGCATGCAAAACTGCCTGGGAGGGGATTATCAAAGATCAGCTGGATTCCCGTCACAGGCCCTGTAATTTTGTTGACAGGATTACCTGTAGGGAAGATTAGGTGAGGTAAGGGTATTCAAATGGGCTGGTAAGTCTTAATTAGTCGCAACCTGTTAGCAAGATTAAGGGGGGAACCTGGTTCCAGGCTGCGGCCATTTTGGGGACTGTTAACTTATACTCTAATGCTACCTGGGAAAGGTGAGCGCAAAGCCAAATCACTCCACCGGAGCATAACAAGGTTATGCAGAGGCGAGAATGATCAAGACTGGTACAGCCAGTACCGCTAAAGTACTGATTGTGCTTACTACAACTTCTTCAATAGTTTCTGAGTTTTTAATTTTAACGGTCATCAGATGTCTCCTTTTAAGAATATTTAGATGATTAACCGCGCTTCTTGTGAAAACGCGGAGCTATGGTAACACAGTGTTACGTTTATAGGTAACATATATGCAAAATATTTAGTAAATAATGCCAATTTGTTACCATATTTTACAAAAATGTACTGGTTTAGCCTGCTTTATATCTGTATTTGTTGAATTTACTCTTCAATAGTTATCAATAGGTAACACTTACGGTAACAATATTATGCCGGATCACTTTATTTCTATATTTTTTATTCCTGCCTGGGTTCAGGCTTTGCTTTGTCGAGAGGGATGCTGCAGTAATGGCAAAAACAGAATTGTTAAATAACAAGCTGGGCAATTTACGCATAGCGGTACCTGAATCCAGGCAACTGGACACAATGGCCCGACTTTTGGAGAAAAGAGGGGCACAAGTCCTGCGTATCCCCCTGATAGCTATTCATGATGCGCCTGATGTAGGTCCTGTACTGGCCTGGATTGAGCGATTTATCGGCAGCCCTCCCGATTTATTCATCATACTCACCGGAGAAGGGGTCAGGCGTTTGCTTGCATTGGCTGATCGGCATGCTCTAAAGGCTGACCTGGCCGATGCCCTGTCGCAAACGCCATTGTTATGCCGAGGCCCAAAGCCTGCACGTGCATTACGGGAAATTGGTCTAAAAAATGCTGCTCAGGCTAATTCGCCCACCACGGATGGTGTGATTGATTCGCTTGCAACGATGGACCTTGAAGATCGCCGTGTAGCAGTCCAGCTGTATGGCGATGATCCCAATCTAAAGCTGGTGAATTACCTGGAGAGTCGTCAGGGGAGGGCTGATACGGTTTCGCCCTATGTGTATGCCGATGAATCCGATGAACAGCGGGTGTTAGCGCTGATTAGATCTCTCATTGAGAATACCGTGGATGTTATTGCTTTCACTTCCCAGCCACAGTTCAGGCGTCTGGAGAAGGTAGCAAAAAAGCATGAGTTGCTGGATGAGATGCTTAAAAGTCTTAATCAATGCTGTGTGGCTGCCATTGGACCGGTGGTAAAAGGGCAGTTACAGGAAAGCGGGATCAAGGTTGATATCATGCCTGAGCAGGCATTTTTCATGAAACCTTTAGTGACGGAGATTATGCGTTACTTCCAGCAAGGTAAATCATCTCCCCGGCAGTGATGCTCCCATGTAGGCCAAGGGTTCAGTATAATAGCTCGAAAATTAAAAATAGTTGCCAAGATCATGACTAAAACTAAAATTTCTGGAAAGCATGGAATGACAAATAAAGTGTTAGCAAAACTCGCATTAACTCTTCTCACCTGCATGATGGTAATAGCCGGAAACAGTGCAATTGCCCAGGAGACTGCGGCAAAAGATCCAACAAAGGTATATGCAATTGTTGAGACGGACAGGGGAACGATGGAGTTTCTGCTTTATCACCAGGTCGCTCCCCTTACCGTAGCCAGCTTTGTCAATCTTGCCAGTCGTGGTTTTTACGATGGCTTAACCTTTCATCGTGTCATAGAGGATTTTATGGCACAGGGTGGGGATCCTGCCGGAAATGGTTCTGGTGGACCAGGCTACCAGTTCGAAGATGAAATCCGCTTACGCCTTAACCAGATGGGAATACTTGCTATGGCCAATGCCGGACCAGTGACCAATGGCAGTCAGTTTTTTATCACGCACATGGCTGCGCCTCATCTGAACGGTGCCCACACCGTCTTTGGTTTAATACACTCAGGGAAAGAGATCATTCGGCAGATTAGAATTGGCGACACTATTAATTCAATTACCATTGCAGGAGATGCCAAAGGAGTGCTGGAAAAAAGAGCAGACAGGATCTATCAGTGGAATATGATTCTTGATGAAAACTTCCCTGATCTGAGAGCGCCTTTAATAGATTAGCGCTGAAACTGACAAAGCTGAATGCATAAAAAAAGCGGACATATGTCCGCTTTTTTTATTCCAAATACTTATATGTCGAACCTGCCTGATTGACGACAGTTTCATGAAAGGTCCTGGCTTTCCTGCTCCTGAGCGTTCTTTTCCTGTTCCTCAATGTAAGGCCAGAGATAAACCATTTGTAAAATTGAGAACAGCAGGAGAATTGCCATGCTTCCAAATACCTTGAAGTCCACCCAGTACTCATGAAAGGTAAAAGCGACAAAAAGGTTGGTGCAGCCCAGCACAAAAAATACCCCGGCCCAGGCAAAATTGAGAGTTTTCCATTTTTCTGAGGGTAGCTCGACAACATGTCCCAGCATTATCTGCGCCATATTTTGTTTGTTGAAATATTGGCTGCCAATAAATACACAGGCAAAAATCCAGTTCACTACTGGTGCTTTCCACTTCAGGATCGCCTCTTCGCGGAAAATAAGCGTGAATGAGCAAAAGATCACCACGGCTGACAAAAGAAATAAATGGGATCGGCTAAGCTTCCCATTTACCAGAAATATGGAGCCATAAACCAAAATAGAGCTTGCCACCAGGACTTCTGTGGCACTAAAAATCCCTCCCAGCGTGTATTCAAAAGAGCCTATATTAATCAGGCGTTCGTCCAGTTTATAAACAATGAGGAATGCAATCAGGGGGATATAATCGATCAGTTGTTTCATACGGTATTTACAAAGGGTTATTTACTGTACCCGGCAAGGAAAAAACGCATTATAGCCCGAATGGAAAAATTTGCTCGTTCTCAATAACACTGTGTTAATCTTTCGTGTTTTTTTAATTGCTAAAGTGGCAAAAAGCTTCAGGAAAGTTGGCCTTGTCCCAGATTTTTGAAATACATCCAGAGAATCCACAGCTGCGTCTAATCAGGCAGGCGGTGGATGTATTAAAGCGTGGCGGAGTAATAATATATCCAACAGACTCCGCCTATGCTCTGGGCTGCCATATTCAGGATAAGTTGTCCTTGCAGCGCATTATTCGAATCAGGGAATTGGACAACAAGCATAATTTCACCTTGATGTGCCGGGACCTTTCAGAGCTGGCGACCTATGCAAGGGTGAATAATACTGACTACCGGTTATTGAAAGCTTTTACTCCTGATGCCTACACCTTTATTTTGCGAGCAACCTCGGAAGTCCCGAGACTTATGCTGCATCCCAAGCGCAAAACAATAGGCATCAGGGTCCCTGATCATCCTGTCGTTTCAGCGCTTCTGAAAGAGCTGAATGAGCCCTTGCTTAGCAGTACTCTGATATTACCAGGCGCCTCATTACCCATGGATGATATCGATGAAATCAGGGATGTGATGGGGAAACAGGTGGATCTGATAATTGATTCCGGCTTCTGCGGGCTTGAGCCTACTACAGTAGTGAGCCTGGTTGAAGGCGTGCCGCAGGTCTTGCGGGAAGGGAAAGCCGACCCTGACGTCTTTCGTTAATCACAGGCATTCAATTGTTTTACCTTTTTTTCAAAAAATCATTGCGCTAAGTCGCTTCAGCCCTGCCAATACCTGAGCAAATACAGGTATAATCATCGGCTAATAATAAGAGCCAGGGAGTAACAATTGAGCTCAGTCAATTCGCAGCTGAGAGTGCTGTCAGGCATGCGTCCAACCGGACGTCTGCATCTGGGACATCTTCACGGTGTCATTAAAAACTGGACTAAATTACAGCACGAATACGAGTGCTTTCTTTTCGTGGCTGACTGGCATGCCTTGACCACTCATTATGATGACCCTCAGGTTATTGAAAATAATATCTGGGAAATGGTCGTCGACTGGCTGGCAGCGGGTGTTAACCCCCAGGCGGCAACACTGTTTATCCAGTCCCGCGTACCAGAACATGCCGAATTGCATTTGCTGTTATCCATGATGACGCCTTTAGGCTGGCTAGAGCGTGTGCCTAGTTACAAGGATATGCAGGAAAATCTTAAGGACAAGGATCTCAGTACCTATGGCTTTCTCGGCTATCCACTTTTGCAAAGTGCGGATATCCTGATTTACCAGGCAGGTAATGTTCCTGTGGGTGCTGACCAGGTGGCACATGTGGAATTAACCCGAGAGGTGGCGCGCCGTTTTAACCATCTCTATGGTCGTGAACCAGACTTTGAAGAAAACGCGCTGGCGGGCATTAAAAAAATGGGCAAGAAGGCCGGTAGCCTTTTCAAGAACCTGCGTAAATCCTATCTTGAAACTGGCGATCATGAAGCGTTGGAACGAGCCCGGGCTCTGTTAAAAGAACAGCAAAACATTTCTCTTGGGGATCAGGAAAGACTGTTTGGCTATCTGGAAGGCAGCGGCAAGATGATTTTGGCAGAGCCACAATCACTGCTGACAAAAGCTCCGAAAATGCCGGGTCTTGACGGCCGCAAAATGTCAAAGTCCTACGACAATATTATTTCTTTGCGTGATGAAAATGACGAAATAAACCAGAAGATTAAAACCATGCCAACGGATCCCGCCAGAGTGCGTTTATCTGATCCCGGTGAACCAGAAAAATGCCCTGTATGGGAATTTCATCTGGTGTATTCTGATGAGGATACCAAGGATTGGGTCCAGAAGGGTTGCCGTAGTGCCGGTATTGGCTGTCTTGAATGCAAGAAGCCAGTAATTGACGCTGTGGTTAATGAAATTGAGCCGATACGAATAAAAGCCAGGCAACTGGAAGATAATATGGCGATGGTGAAATCAATCATCACTGAAGGTTCAGAAAAAGCCAGAGAAGTTGCCAGAGAAACAATGGTTGATGTAAGGCAGGCCATGGGACTGAATAATCGATGAGCAATGAATTCGATTCCGAGCAGGATGAAAGCGAACAGGATTTGTCTGGTCACGACGATAGCGGTTCTGCCGTGGAGAAATTGGCAATTAGCGCTGACAATGACAGTCCACAAACTTGTGCGGATGAAGCTGAATCAGCTGTGGCTGAAGATCACATAAGCGCTGATGAAGAACAGCCGGAGCAGGATTTAAACCTCAAGTTGGTCAATAAGGTAAGACTACTTGTAGAGGCCCGTGAAGACAGTAATGGCGGGCAAGAAGAAATGCCTTTTGCTTTTGTTGCCGGACAGGCGATGACTGATCTGCCCAGAGACCTGTATATCCCGCCCGATGCGCTGGAAGTTTTTCTCGAAGCTTTTGAAGGACCGCTGGATCTTTTACTCTACCTGATTAAACGACAGAACATTGATATCTTAAATATCAATGTTTCTGAAATCACTGATCAGTACATTGCCTATGTAGAACTGATGGAAGCCGCTCAATTTGAGCTTGCTGCTGAATATCTGGTGATGGCTGCCATGCTTGCAGAAATCAAGTCACGCATTCTTTTGCCTCGAACCTCTAATGAGGAGGATGAAGAAGAAGATCCTCGAGCACAGCTAATACGTCGATTGCAGGAATATGAGCGCTTCATGGAAGCAGCGGAATCGCTGGATGAATATCCGCGACTTGAGCGTGATATCCATCTAGCCAGCGCTGAAGCTCCGGTAATGGAAAAAGAAGTTCCGCTTCCTGATATAGATTTAAAAGAAATTCTGCAGGCCTTTGCCACAGTATTGCGCCGATCAGATTTATTTGAACACCATCATATTCAGCGCGACAGTCTTTCCACGCGCGAGAAAATGTCACAAATCCTGCTAAGTATTTCCGACAATCAATTTGTCCCGATGTTATCGCTTCTCAGAAAAGATGAAGGACGCATGGGAGTGGTTGTGACCTTTCTTGCAGTCATGGAATTGATCAAGGAAGCTATGATTGAAATTGCGCAGAGTGAACCTTTTGGACCGATACATATCAAGGCACGCACATCATGAGTGAAGAATCTCAAAACACTGAAACAAATCCGTTTACCAAACAAATTATTGAAGGCCTGCTTCTGGCGGCTGGAAAGCCTCTGCCAATGAGCAAGATTGCAGAGGTGTTTCCTGAGAAAGAAAGACCAGAACCGGAAGAGCTGAAGGCTGCTCTTAAGGCAATCGAAGAGGATTGCGAAACCCGTGGCTTTGAGCTGAAGAAAGTCGCCTCTGGATATCGTTTTCAGGTAAAGCAGGAATTTGGTGAGTGGGTCGGAAAACTCTGGGATGAAAGACCGCAGCGGTATTCCCGCGCTTTACTGGAAACCATTTCTATTATTGCTTACAGGCAACCGATCACACGTGGTGAAATTGAAAAAATTCGTGGTGTTGCGGTAAGTACCAACATTATCAGAACCCTGATTGAGCGGGACTGGGTAAGGGTAGTGGGTCATCGTGATGTCCCAGGTAGACCGGCAATGTATGCAACCACCAAGCAGTTTCTTGATTATTTTAATTTGAATAGCCTGGAAGAGTTGCCGCCTCTTTCCGAGATCAGGGATCTGGAAGAGTTGGATCCGGAGTTGTCTCTGGAAGATGATGCGCAAGAGAGCAGGGTGCTTGAATACCCAAGTCTTGAAGATATGGAAGATGACTTTAATGTAGCTGATGAAGAAGAGGAAATGGCCGCGGCTATTGGCACCAGGCCAATTGAAGAAATTCTCGGCATCAGGGAAGAAGAGCCAGAAGAAGACTGGGATGATGACGATCTGGATGAACCCGAAGACGCCTCTGTTGAGACAGATGGGGTGGGTGAAGAAAGTGCTGAAGAAAGTGCTGAAGAAAATGCTGAAGAAAGTGCTGAAGAAACAACAGATCATATGAATCAGGAAAATACTCTGACAGGCTTTGTTGAGGCTGGTGGAGAAATCGTTGAAGAAGACGTTTCCGATTCAGATGATGACGAGCAAAACCCTCCGGCTGGCTGAGTGCTCAGAGCTAAATGGACATTTCGTGAGAAATCTACGTGGACGAAAAACTACAGAAAGTACTCGCCAGGGCCGGATATGGTTCGCGCCGGGTAATGGAAACCTGGATCAGTGCCGGGCGTATTAAGGTCAATGGTGCCATCGCAGGTTTAGGTGACCGTGTCGGTCCTGACGACAAGATTCTGGTTGATGGCAAGAAGCTCGCCGCCAACACTGCCATTGAAGTTCCCCAACGCATTCTGCTCTACAACAAACCCATTGGTGAGATCTGTACCCGCGATGATCCGGAAGGGCGCAAAACTGTTTTTGATAATCTCCCGGAACTGCATCATGCGCGCTGGGTTGTGATAGGGCGTCTTGATATCAATACCAGTGGGCTGCTTCTGTTCACCACTGATGGTGAGCTGGCGAATCGCCTGATGCATCCTTCCTCACAAGTCGAGCGTGAATATGCTGTCAGGGTGTTGGGTGATGTAAGTCCCGAGATGATTGCTGCCATGCATGAGGGAGTAATGCTTGAAGATGGAAAGGCACGCTTTACAGACATTCAGTATTTCGCCGGTGAGAACAGTAATCACTGGTATCACGTAGTAATTCTGGAAGGTCGTAATCGCGAAGTCAGGCGTCTATGGGAATCCCAGGGTGTGAGAGTGAGTCGCCTGAAGAGAGTCCGCTTCGGTAATATATTTATTCCCAGTCAAATAAGCGTAGGCAGGTATTGCGAACTTGGTGGTAAGGAAGCCAGGGATCTTTATCACATAGCCGGACTAAAATACCGACCGACTAAAAAGCCGGTAATGCGAAGAAGTATTTCTTCGAAGAAGTCCTCTGCTTCTTTTCCGCGTAAAAACACCCGACCGAAATCTGGCAGGTAAGTAGATAAAAGTTTGTAGGAGGGGTTTTAACCCCGAAGAGCAGAACCTTTTTCTTCGGGACTGAAGTCCTTCATACAAACTTCCCACTGTTTTAATCCTGCGCAGAAAACTGTTTGCCATTTTGACCCAGGCTGTCTTTCCCCATTAGATACAAATAGACACTCATCAAGTCTTCAGGCTTGGGCAGGGTGGCTGGATCTTCTGCGGGGTATGCTGCGCGGCGTAAGGCGGTGGCACAGGGGCCGGGATTCACAGTATTAACCCGTATCGAGCTGGTGTTTTCCAGTTCCAGGAAAAGGACTTGCATAAGGGTTTCAATACCATGTTTTGCCACAGTGTATGCGCTGGAATAGGCGAAGGCTTTTCTGCCTGCGGTTGAAGAGCTAAATACCACTGAAGGATTTTCACCTTGCTGTAATAAAGGAAAGCAAAACTTTGTTAAGGCAAAAGCAGAATTCAGATTGATCTGCATTATTTTTTGCCAATGGGTCATGGTCATTGTCTGGAAAGGCATTAAGGGACCAAGAAAACCGGCATTATTCAGCAGGCCATCAAGTTTGCCGAAGGTATTGTCGATACCGGTAATCAATTCAAGATATTGTTCTTCGCCAGCCGTTTCCAGGTCAAGCGGAGTTATTGCCGGTTGTGCA
>Ga0233432_10001113_pt1 | contig 25957 bp, 24 predicted proteins | sample SI_122_August201_6_FD_179870 | JGI IMG/M metagenome (GOLD analysis project Ga0233432, IMG submission 179870) | Seawater microbial communities from Saanich Inlet, British Columbia, Canada - SI_122_August2016_10_MG | ecosystem: Environmental > Aquatic > Marine > Inlet | place: Canada: British... | reverse complement strand
TAATCTTACATTTAAAATTAATCTTTTTTAAAATAAATTTTGCATATTCAAGTATACTTTTTTCATGACCAGTTCCAATATTGATTAATGAGACTTTTGTTTTTTTATTTAGAAAATAAATACACGCATCAGCCAAATCATCTACATACATTAATTCTCTTTTGGGTCTTCCCGATCCCCATAATATTAATTCATTTTTTTTATTTTTTTTTGCTGCTAAAGCTTTAAAAATTAAAGCTGGAAAAAAATGCGATGTTTTAAGATCATAATTATCATTTGGACCATATAAATTAGACGGCATTAAGCATTTATAATTGGTTTTGTATTGGAAATTATAACTTTCACACATTTTAATACCAGCAATTTTTGCAATAGCATATGGTTCATTTGTTTTTTCTAGTTCTCCAGTTAATAAATATTTTTCTTTAATTGGTTGTTTAGAGTTTTTTGGATAAATGCAGCTAGAGCCTAAAAAAATTAACGATTTTATTTTATTCTTATAACAGGCATGAATAATATTATTTTGAATTGCTAGGTTGTTATAGATAAAATCAGCTTTATATTTGTTGTTTGCTAAAATACCCCCTACATGACCTGCGGCATTGATAACTGCATCAATTTTTTTTTTTTGAAAAAAATTAAATACTTCCTTTTGATTTCTTAAATCTAGCTTGTCTTTTGTAATTGTTATTATATTTTTATAACCTTGATAGGTTAGTTTTCTAACTATAGCTGATCCCACTAAACCTTTATGTCCAGTTACAAATATTCTACTTTTTTTTTGTATCATTAATATTATTAATCTCTTGAGTAACCATGTCTTTTGCTAGCGATTGAATATTATAATCTGGTTTCCATTTCAGTTCTTTTCTTGCTTTTCTTGCATCTCCAAGTAAGGAATCTACTTCCGTTGGCCTAAAATACTTTTTATCTATAGATATAATAATTTTACCATTTAAATATGCCTTTTCATTAATTCCTTTACCTTTCCAACTAATTTTAATTTTTAAAATATGACATACTAAATTTACAAAATATTTAACACTATATTGTTTTCCAGACGCAATAACATAATCCTTTGGTTTTTTTTGTTGAAGCATTTTCCACATGGCTTCTACATAGTCTTGGGCATGCCCCCAATCTCTCTTTGAATATAAATTTCCAAGATAAAGGTTTCCAGTTCCAGAAAGTGAAATTTTACATAATGCAGATACAATTTTTTTTGTTACAAAGGTTTCTCCCCTCAGAGGGCTCTCGTGATTAAATAAAATTCCATTACAGGCAAAAATATTATACGCCTCTCTATAATTTACTGATATCCAGTGAGCGTATAATTTTGCAGCAGCATATGGGCTTCTTGGGTAAAAATTTGTTTTTTCATTTTGAGGTGGCTTTGAAGCGCCAAACATCTCTGAAGTTCCAGCTTGATAAAATTTTACTCTATCTTTCATTCCTAGAGTTAATATAGAATCCAGAATTCTTAATGTTCCTAACCCATCTACATTTGCAGTATACTCAGGTACCTCAAATGATACTCCCACATGTGATTGAGCTCCTAAGTTATAAATTTCATTAGGATTAATTTTTTTTATTATCTTTAGAACAGATAAAGAATCTGTAAGGTCCCCATAATGTAAATAAAAATTTGTTTTCTTATGTACATCAAGATAAATATCATCAATTCTTTGAGTGTTGAAAGATGAGCTTCTTCGCTTTACACCATGAACAATATAGTTTTTTTTTAATAAAAATTTTGCTAGATAGGCGCCGTCTTGTCCTGTTATTCCATAAATTAATGCTATTTTTTTCATATATTTAATAAAAAATTAAAATTTTTTCTATAAAAATGTATTTACGCTATTTTTGACATAAACACTCTCAAAAATTTTGCTTTTAATCAAAAGCTTTATTTTAAAATTGGTAAATTTTTAAAACTTTTTTTATCAAAGTTAAGTATATAACAATTATAGTATTTTTTTTTAATATTTTATAAAACTTATCAAAATTAGTCATATTATACTCAAAAAGTATAATAAGTTTATCTTTTTTTTAATATTTTTTTTTTATAAACAAATAACCTTTAGTAATTCTGCTCAATTCCAAATTTTTAAAATTTCCAGTACTGCATATAAAGGGTGTGCCCCAACATACAGAAGTCTGGGGATCATTGCCAGGTATAATGGTATTCAAAAATAGATTGTCTTGATATGTGGTATTATATTCAGGTTTAATAAATTTTGGCCAAGGAGCATTTCCTGTATTATTTTCTGTTTTGCTTATTCTATTTAAATTTTTAACTCCTACAAAAAGCAAGGAAAAAATAATCAAACTGTAAACAGTTTTCTGAGATATCTCAGCATTAATTAATTTTTTAAAAAAATTAAAATTAATTAATACTGAAAATATGAATAACATAATAAAGTGGTTTCCCATTCTAATAACTGGAGAGTTATAAAACCATATCCCAATTGCAATTATTAGTGCAGTAATTAGAATGTAAAAATCATTACTATAATTTGGATATTTGCTATTTTTTATCTTCTGACTTTTTTTTAATATTAATAAAACAATTATAGGTGCACAAAAAGTAATTATATATTCAGAAAGTTCAATTAAATTTCTAAAAAACCAAGTTGGAATCCAACGGAAATTTTGATGATATTGTATACTAGTTAAATTACCATTGTAGGCTTGATAACTTTTGTTAGAAGTAATTGTTGCCTCTGAAAATGTCTTTAAGAAATTTTTGTCATACCAAGAAGTATCAAAACAAGTTAGTTCATTTGGAATAACAAAACAGCCTATATATATAAATTGTTGTATTGCCCAGGATGAGAAAAAAATAACAATAAATAAAAAAAACTTAGAAAAAATAACTTGTGTGTAAAATTTATTTTTTAAAAAAAGGTAAATTATAATTATTACAAAAGGTAGGTTACTTATCCTAATAGTTATGCTAAATAAAATAAAGATAGTAATAAGCATAAAATAATTAACATTTGTCTTGTCAGTTTCAAAAGTTTTAAAAAAATATAATACTGCAATTATAAGTAAAAAATTTCCTGGCACATCCAAGCCATAAGAATTTAATCTGGAAAATTTTATTAAAAAAAATAATAAAAATAATAAAGAAAAATAAAATATAATTTTAAAATTATAATCTTGAGATTTTAAATTTTTAATAATTTCCGATGTAAAAATTGAAACAATAAAAATAAAAAAAATTGAATTCAAAAGGGATACCGAAGTATAATCTAAAGCATCAATTGCAAAAGCAGAATGAATATTAAGCCAGATAGAATTCCATCCTTGTTGAACTTGCAAGGAACTTAAACCAAATATAATTTTTTCGTTAGTAAAATTAACAATATAAGGAAGGTGATATAAACCAAAATCCTCATTTGGTTTATGAAAATAAAATAATATTAGCGCATATAACAAAGATAATAAAAAAATAAAATATTCAAATTTTTTAAATTTTTTAATAAAGTTTTTACAATTTATTAAAAAAAATATAATCCCTATAATGTGAAAAAATATATTTATATTTGCACTTAAAGGTAAAAAAAAATGAAAGATGGTTGCATAAACAGCAACAAATATAAGGCCAAGTATACCAATCTCACCTAACGATCCGATAGTGTTATTGTTTAGTATTTTTTGCTTTAAAAATAAACCAAAACCTAATGTGGAAAAAATAAAAAATAATAATAAAAAATAAAATTTGATCATACAATTTCTAATATTTAGTCATTATGCTTTTAGTCATCTTATTAACATTGAGATGAATCTCAATTAATATAATTAATAAATTTTTTATGATATATACATAATTTAAAATTATTGAAATGAACATAATAATCAAATTAATTAACTACCCCAAGAGATTACTTATAAAATTAAAATTTATTGGTAAAGAAAATCTTAAAGATCGATTTTCAATTATCCATAAAAACAATTATTGGGATAATTCTGAAACCGTATCAGGGCCTGGCTCAACAATGAAAAACACCGTTAACTTAAGAAACAAACTTAAGAAAATAATAAAAAAATATAAAATAAAAAGTATTCTTGACGCCCCATGCGGTGATTGTAATTGGATTAAAGGTATAATTAGAAATTCATCTGTTAAATATATTGGTGCTGATATTGTTGATGAAATAATTAAAAGCAATAAGAAAAAATTTAATTATAAAAATACTTTTTTTTACAAAAAAGATATAACAAAAAATAATCTTCCAAAAACAGACCTTTTTATATGTAGAGATTTTATGTTTCACTTGAGTTTTCAAGATATTTATATTTTTTTAAATAATTTAAAAAAAACTAACTCAAAATACTTATTAATTTCTAATCATTTTAAAGATAAAAACAAAAAAAACATTAATCAAGATATCATTTCAGGTGATTTTAGAAAAATTGACATATTTCAACCTCCCTTTAATTTTAAAAAGAATTATGAAATGGTTATAGACGATTACTGCGATGGTACAAAAAAATACCTCTATCTTTTTAAAAGAGAAGAATTTATAAAATTTTCAAATTCTATGAAATTTTAGTTTTTTCACTTTGGTACAATAAAATACCAACTGGAAAAAAATAAAATATATTGATATAATTATTAAAAAAACTCCCAGACGTTGTTAATGGCCACAGTGTAATGAGAACTGAAGCCATTAAACAAATCATCGGAAAATTATAAAGTTGTATATTTTTAAACAATCTCAAATAAATGTGTTTTATTGAGTTGATGGAAAAAATAATAAATAAACTAAATATCATTAGAAAGCCCAAAGATCCTGTTTCAGCTAATAATTGAACATATGAATTATGAGGGTGTGTTGTGCAAACATATGGGGGCTTACTATATTTTTTATCATTATAACAATGTTGTCTATAGTTTTTTGGACCAACACCAATAAATTTATTTGATTTAAAAAGCTCTTCTGCAATTAAAAAATGTCCTTTATATATTGGAGAAATACCAGAATCTGATTTTTTATCTAAACCTAACTGAGTCATGGTTAAATCAAACATTCTTGCTTTAATTTGATTATTTAATTGAGCTGAAATTAAAATTAAAACTAATAGTGATGTTAAACATAAAAAAAAATATTTTGAAAATTTATTAATCATTATAATCAAATAAACGACTAACAATATTGATAGGAAAAAAGAAGCTCTCTCTCCGCTTAAAAAAATTGCCAGTAAAGTAAACAAAACAAAAAGAAAAAATAAAAAAATTGTATTATTTTGCTTAGAAAATTTAGTTAAAAAAAATAAAGCTATTAATATAGGTAACAATCTTAAAAGATAGCTTCCATAAATTAGCTCATCACCAAAAAAACTAGAGAGGCGCACTTCATGCTTTGGAATTCCAAGTATATTTGCACCTGTAATATATTGGAAAAAACCATCTAAAACTAAAATTAAAAAACATAAAAATAAACTAATAAATAACAATTTAATCAATTTTTTATTTGCTGAAAGAACAAAGTAAAATGCAATAGCAAATACACCAAATCTAAAATAAAAAAATGATTTGAAGGAAGAAATCAACTTAAAATCAGAAACGAGAGCACTTATTAAGCATAATAAATAAAATATTAAAAAAAATTTAAAAAAATTATTATTAAAATATTTAAAATTTTTAAAATAAATACAATAAAATATAAAAATAATTGAACTCAAAGAGATTAATAAATCTGACAGGAAAGGTCCTGTAATTAAAGCAATTGGCAATAATATAATAAAAATAGTTAATGACTGTTTTACAAAAGTATCTATTTTTTTATCCATTTAATTTTATTAATAGTTTATCTTAGTCTATAAATTATAAATGAATAAATTAATATCTGAAATGGTATAAAAGTAAGAGTGGTAATGTTTGTTAAATAATTCAAAGTTAATGGCATAAAAGATATTATGAGATACGTTGCTATTGTTATTTTTATATTAAATTTTCTATACAAAATGTGATGGAAATGATTAAGATCTCTATTAAATGGATTGGTTCTCTTTAGCAGTCTTAAAAAAATTAACCTAACCATATCTATCCCTAAAATCAAAAAAGGTGATATCACTAAAAAAACATCGACAGGTTTATTGTAATTACCGTTAATAAGTAAATAAATAAAATATGCAGCTATAAGATTTGCACCCGCGTTACCAAGAAAAACCTTATTTTTATAATTAAAATACAAAAGTGTAATTAGACTAGAGAGTAGGGTTATATCTATAAATTCAAGACTATGTCTAAATACTAAAGTATTTATTAATAGCAGTGTGAGCGAAGCAAAGGATATTAGTAAACAATTAATGCCATCAGACATATTTATGGCTATATAAAGTAATAAAATACAAAGAATTGTAACTGGTATTTTTAGAAGACCAAAATAAAATTCGTTATTAGTTATTTCAAAAGAAATTTTGTATATTAGAAAACTTTCATCAACATAAATCATCAACAATGAAATTACAATAACTAGTAAAATTTTATAATAAGAATTTAAATCAAACTTATCATCAATGAAACCTAAAACAAAAAAGACTGTCATATAAAAAAATGAATATAAATTTAAATCAATATTAATAAAAAAATTAAGTGAAAAGCATATTATTAAAAGAATATAAATTATAATACCACCTACAAATGGTGTCGGGGATGTGTGGATTTTACCTTTTGCTGGATAATCTAAAAAATTAAATTTCTTACCAATACTATAGCTTTTAGAAGCAATTACTAAAACAATAATTGAGTTAATTAGAAAAAAAATTAATCCTTTAATCATAAAAACAACTCCAATACTTTAATAAACAATATATTCAAAAATAAATTGAAATTATATTTCTTTCAATTCCCTAATAAATATTTTGATAGTTTCATTTGTTTTTTTTTTAAATTTTTTAATTTTGTAAATCTCAGATTTTGTAAAGTTTTTTAGGAAAATTGGTTTATTTTTTAAAGAGTTAATATTAATAATACGGCTTCTTAAGCCCAGCATATCTAATAATCCCCTAACCTTATAAGTGTCACTTTCAAAAGTATAAAATGGCTTCATTCTTGCTAAGGCAATAAAAATTGAGTGAAATCTACCTGTTACTATAAATTTCGAGTTATCTATTTTATTCAAAAAAATACGTACATAATATTTTTTGATTATTAGATAAAATTTAATAATAAACTCTAACTCATAAATTGATTTAAATTTATAAATAAAATATCTTAAATATCTCAAATAGTTATTATAAAGGATGGGTTCATAGGTATAATTATTAAATTTAGCAAATTGCTTCAATTTTTTATTATTAATCTTAATTGAACTATCATTGACAATAACGCTGCTACCGATCTTATTATCTTTAAATTTTAATAACGATAGTAAATCAGGAACAATAGTTGAATTAATTTTATTTAATTTTAGATAATTATACGAGTAAAACTCGCGCACATAAAGTTTATCTACCATTCTTAGTATCTTTAATTGTTTTTTATTCAAAGATGAAATTGTGCTATTGAATATAATTATAGGTATTTTATAATTTTTTTTTATCGATTTGATAAAATCAAAAATTTGTTTAACCTTTTTAATATCTGCATTTTTTTTACCATGAATTGTTCCTTCACCATTAATAAGAATTAAATCAAAATTCATGTTTTTTGATAAGTAATTTGTAAAATTCTCCTCATAGAATATTCTGTCCTTGACTACAATATTGTTTTTTTTGAAAAGCTTATAAATACATTGCATAAGCAATGTGCAACCATGATGACAAACTAACGAAGTATCATTGACCAAAAGAATATTCTTTTTCATTAGTTTAATCTTTAAAATTAGGCAAATATAACCTAAATGATTTTAGTAATTCTTTATATTTTAATATTTTTGAATATTTGATAATTTTAGTTCTAATTTTTTTATCTACTTTTATGATCCAGGAACTGTAAATATGTTTTTTTTTGTTTACGTCAGTTAAAGAAATATTAAAATTATTATCTAATGCAAATTGATTAATTATTTGTTGGTTTAGTTCCCACTTATCATCATAATCATCACCTGATAAAATACCATTGTGCTTAATTTTTTTTGACCATTTAATTAAAGTCTTACCATAATCTTGACCAGTATGAGCGAAACCATCAAAGTAAATAAAATCAATAGAATTATCTGGAAATAAACTTAAGGCATCATCAAAAGTCATATTTAACAACTTATAATTAGTAAAAATCCCAGTATTTTTTAAAGCACATTTATATTCATTTTTATTGTGCTGTTTTATTGAGTATGAGTCTACTCCAAATAAAAATTTAAATTTATTAGACTTTATTAATTCCTTACTAAAATTTCCTCTTGCAACACCTAATTCTACACCAATAAGATTTTTTTTTTTAAAAGTTGAGTTATATCTTCTCTGTAAAATTTGCTTAAATGAGTAATTTTCATAATTTGTATGGTAGAAAAAATATTATATATAAAATATCATAAAAATTAACTTTTATATTGTAATAATTAATATTTAACATCTTTTCTTTGCAGATTCTAAGCTTTTACCAATCTTTTTATAATCATTAAATCCCAAGTTAAAAAAATTAGAAATTAATAACCCTAAAAAACTAAGATTAAAAAGAATAAAAAAAATAAATTTTTTATTTCTAAGATACAATAACCTCATAAAGTATACTCTTAGAAATAAATTCTCCTTTGCATTTTTTTCTAATCCATCTGTAGCTTTTGCATTTAAGTGGATAAATAAATTTGATTGATTAAAATTTTTTCTAAGCCTAAGGTTAAATTCTACATCTTCATAGTTGTGTGTTAAATATTTTTCATCAAAAGATATTTTATTGAAAATTTTTTTATCAAAGCAAGTTATGCCTCCTGGTAATTGAAATACTTTAGAATAAGATTTATATTTTTTAAGTTTCATGTGATTAATAAAGTAATAACGATTATCTCTAAAAATATTAAAATTGAACAAATAATAGATAAAATTTTTGATTAGATTGTTTTGAAAATTAGATATAATTCCACAAACACCCAATGCTTTTTTTTTAGAAATTAAATCTAAACATTTATAAAAATAATAATTTTCCAAGAAAATATCATCGTCTATAAAAAAGATATATTTTGTACTACAATACTTTAAAGAAATATTTTTAGATTTGGTGAGGCCTTTATTAATTATATTCTTTAAAATTATAAAATTTTTATAATTATAATTATTAAATATTTTTTTAATTTTTTGTAAACTAAGACTATTATGGTTTTGATCAACTATAATTATTTTTTTTGGTAAAATTGAATTTTTTAAAATATTTATTAGACATTTTCCTATTATTGCATGTCTTTTATAAGTACAAATAACTACAGTAAATTCGTTCATTTTATAATTTTTTTTAATGTATTAAGATGAAATCTTTCAAAATATTTATCCCTATAATTCCTAAAGTAAGGACTTAATTTGCTATTATTTTTGACTTTTAAAATATGCTTCAAATCAGTATTATTTTTAACAACGTTACTTTTTGGAAATTTTTCATCATATATATTATTTGAAGACTGATTATAGAAAAAGATTGGCACAACATTATAACTCAAGCATGTTATGCTAATAGCAGTATCAGTAAATAGTAAGTATTTTGAATTTTGCAAATCTTTTACTAAAGATTTTCTAGACATATGAAGATTATTAATTTTTTGGATTTTAAATAATATTTCATCAATAATCATTAGGTTATCAGTATATATTGGATGTAATCTTAATATAATATTGAATTCATTATTTTTGCTTGCAAAATCAATACAGAAATTTGTCATTTTGAATAATTCACTTGGTTCACTATCAAGTGCTACCAAAAGATCGATTATTTTTTTACTTTTAATTTTTTTCTTGATAAAATTAGGTGACCCTAACTTAAAAACCTTTGTGAAATTAATTCTGTTAATTATTTGATTAAAAGTTTTCTGCCCAGAAACAGCCAAATAATCAGGATTATAATCATTTTTTAGTTTTCTAAAAAAACCTATTTGATTATTTTTAATTGGTGAAAATTGATACCCAATTGAAGTTATCCATTTATATTTCTTTTTACATAAATTAACTAATAACCTTTCCCAGGCATGGCCCTCATAAGTAAAAATAATTATTTTTGGCTCAACGATTTGAATTAGTTCTTCAATTTGGCTAATAAGTCTTAAATTAGGAATTATAGAAATGAAATCTTTTACATTAATATATTTTTTGACATTATGATATTTATTTAAAAAAATAAAAATTAATATTTCTTTTAAACTTAAATATAAAAGTTTTAATTCAGTAAAATAGTTACTACGTTTTGACAATATAATATTATAATTTTTTTTTAAATTAATAAATTCTGTTTGTTTTTTATTGGTAAAATTCCTAAACACTTTAAGAGTTTTTAATTTCTCTTTATTCAATATTTTATCTAAATTTCCAAAATATAAATCTTTCTTTAAACAATCTGGAGAAACTAAATTTGAAATTATTAATATTTCTACTTTATGTTTTTTTTTTAAAATTATTTTTTTATTATCAAGATAGGATGAAATAAATTTTGATATAATTGACAAATTAATTTGTTTTCTATTATATTTTGTAGAATATGTACTATGAAGTTTTGATATAGCATATGATACAAAATTTGAATTTTTAGAAAGTAAAAAATTATAAAAATGTTTATTTTGTAAATTCATTAAAATTCATAATCAAAAAAATTTATATCTTCTTTAAAGTTCTTGTAAATCTTATCTTTAAGTTCTGTATCGTAATAACTTCTATATTTACCATGTTCGGTTTTATTGGAATGTTTCAATAAATTTTTTTTACCAAATATACTCAATGATATCTCGTTAAAATCATTATTAAGATTTTCAAATTTTATAACATTATCAATGCAAAAACTCACCTTGTCTTTAGTGCAAAATCTATATTGATTTAAAACATGCATATTATTTTTTATATCAAAATTGACAAATTCCTTAAAAGTGAAATTCCGGAATTTTAAATCTATTTTTTTTGAATAAAAATATCTAGATACCAATCTATCCCAGAGGTTTCTTATCACAGCAATTTTTTGATAATTATTAAAATGGTTTTTATTGAAAATATCATAAAAATTGTAACAAGTAATATGTGAATTAAAAAATATTAATTCTTTATCTCTTATAGAAAAATAAAAATTATCTTTTTTTTTAAGTATTTGTCTCGATATATAAGCAAAATATCTTTTAATTTGTAACAGCTTTTCTTGATTTATTAAAGATCTAGAAATAGACACTCCTGCATTTTTTGGTAAATGAAAGAAAATATATTTATGTTTTTTTGATATTACTAATGGCATAATAATACTTTAAATTAATGTATTAAATTATATACAATAAACATACATTATAAGATATTAGAAAATTTTCTTAACAAAGAATTTTGTGAATCTTTAATTAATGATGCAAATACCTTTTCTAAAAATGATCATATTTCAGTTTTAAATAATAGACTAATATTACCTTCTTCAAGTTTATCTTTTTTAAATTTATTAAAAAAATCCCCTTCTTGGAAAAAATTACATACAAGATTAAATTCACAAATATTTTTGGATACTTTATTAAATCAATTAAATCTCAAAAAAAAAGATTTTACAGTTACTAACTTTTTTTTTAATGAAAAACCAAATATATTTCAAAAAAAATATAAACATTTAAATTCTAAAAGTATTTCGACAATAGGAAATATTAATTTAGCTTTCTACATCTTTTATAAATTTTATAGATTTTTTATAAGAAAAATTAAATATACATTCTCCATAAAGAATTATGTTGAATTACTTTATGATTTTTCTAAATCTCCCAACGGGTATAAGAGAGAGATTCATAGAGACTCAGATTCTCGTACTATAGTTTTTTTAATATATCTTAATGAATTAAATAATAGTGGTTCGGGTGGAGATTTAAAATTACACCATTATAAAGATTTAAATGTTATGGTACCTTCACAGCCGAAGGAAAGTGAATGTGATACAATCAAAACTATTCCTCCAAAAATAGGGCGTTTAGTTACATTCCTAAATTCACATGATAGTTTGCATTCTGTGTCAGAAATGAAAGATTATGATGGCTATAGATATTTTTTATATGGCTCATTCACTTTACTTGGGAAAAAAAATAATTTTATTAAAAATAGTATTAGTAACCTAAAAACTAACTTTAACATTTTTGAATAAATTAACACATTAGGTCTTAATTAAATTAATTTAAGAATTTATTAATCCATACTTTTAAATCTTCTTTATTTTTTAATATTTTAATATTATTTGGAAAATAAACTGAATCTGCTACCAGTTGTAATGGATCATAGTATGCTGTGGGCTTATTAAAATAATTAGCAATTAAAGCCGTAGACGTTAAAGGTATTGAAATACAAATATCAGCTTTTTTTATAAGACTTTGTGCCGATGTATCCCCATAATGTATATTGATTTTATTATTCGAGATTTTTAAACTTGAAATGTAGTTTTCATATTCTTGATCCGCAGTTTTAATTTGTCTTTTTCTTTTTAAAACCACACTTATGTTTTTTTTTTCAATAATATCAAAAATATCCTTAAGAAATTTTTTACAATAATCTAAAGAATATATATTATAAGGATTCATTTCTTTTGAATATGTTAGTTTATTTCTCGGTGTTACATCAAATATTACTAATTTCTTTTTATTTGCGTAATTGCCTAGATTAATATTTTTTCCTTCATAAGGTATAAAATTTCCAATAAAAACATTAAAATCAAATGGTATTTTTTTATTCAACCATTTTTTTTGCCCCTCATACCAAACAATATATTTAGACCAAGTATACATTTTATGACCATAAACATCTATTAGATCTGAATCATTAATAGAATTTATTGGATATATATTTGTAGAGTAATAAAAAAGATAATCATCATTCTTATTTAAATATGTCCAAAGTGGTTTGTAAATTATCTTTGAATTATTAAAAAATGAATAATCAGGAACAATGTGTTCACACTTCTTTAAATAAAAATAAATAAAAATTTCTTTAGACAGTATTGTAAATTTTAAATTTTTAATATTCTTAAATAAAAAAATTATAGTTTCAAAAAATGCTTTAAAATATCTAGTAAAAAATTTTAGAGAAGAAAATTTTAAATAAAAAAATTTTGAGTATAAAATTTTATGAGTGGTTTTAATGGAGGCTGATATTTTATACTTCTTAAGTAATATATTTGAATGTACGAATGTAACATTACTATTTATATTTAAAAATTTAAAGCACCAACTATAAAAATCACTTTGATCAGTTTCTATTCTATCGTTAGGTATAACATTAGATAAGGCGTCTAAATAAATTACTTTTTTTTTTTTTGGTGAAATTTTTAATAAATAAAAAGACTGAAAAATTATACTAAGTATATTATAAGTTAATAATATAAGATTAGTAACAAACCATGATATTTTTGATAAAAAATTTTGTGTTTTTACGTTATTATCATTAAGTAATTTTAAATACTGTTTTGGAACTGAATACGAAAACTTTTTACCAAAAGCTAATGAAAAAATTAATTTTGAATTAAATGTTTGGTTATTTATAAAAAAATTATAAAAGAACTGCTCTAAACTTAAGTTAATATTTATTCCATCATATTTAAATTTTTTATCATATTTAAAGTTTTCTTTAGAATTTAAATAACCAAGGTTACAAATTTTTTCTTTAATTAAATGAACTTTATTATTTGTTTTATTTTTGATTAAAATATTATGTGCTAAAATTATTTTTTCTTCATAATTAAAACCAAATATCATTACTTGTTTTAATTTATTAAATATGGATTTGATCATTTAATATCTAAGTTACAATGGTTTTTAATCTTTTATTTTAGGATAAAATATTTGATATTGAGTCAATTACATAATCCTGTTCTTCATAAGTTAAGTCATAATAAAGGGGAATGCTTAAACATCTCTCATAATAGTTTTTGCAGTTTTCTAACTCCTCCATACTATAGCCAATTTTTTTATAATACGGCTGAAGCGGTACGGGAATATAGTGCACTTGTGAGATTATATTATGATTTCTTAATTTTTGCATAAACTCATTTCTACTTAACTTTGCTTCCTTAAAATTAATATCTAAAATATATAAATGATTAGAACTACGTTTTCTTGATTTATGCTGAAAAGAATTTATTAATTTATTATCTAAAAATTTTAAATCATACCTGGCTGCAAGACTTTTTCTTTTCTCTAGAAAGCTGTCAATCCTATCAATTTGAGAGTTTATAAGTCCACAATGTATTTCAGTTTGTCTATAGTTGTAACCTAACCTGTCCATTTCATAGTACCAGATATTTCTTTTATTGTTTGTTAAGCCATTTTTTTTATTAATCACTTCTTCAGTATTTTTTCTTATTCCATGACTTCTTAAATGTAGTAATTTTTGATATAGCTCTTTATTATTGGTTGTAACAATTCCACCTTCACCACCTGCAATAATTTTAACAGGATGAAAAGAGAAAACACACAAATCTGAATATTTTCCAGAACCAATTTTTGCACCACATTCATAAATTCCACCAAATGCGTGTGATGCATCCTCGACTATATTTAAATGATATTTTTTTGCAATTTCAGACAAGATTTTCATATTTGACGCCAGGCCTCCAAAATGAACTGGAACAATTGTTTTTAAATCTTTATTTTTTTTTATATTTTTTTCTAAATTACTTAATGATAAATTTAAATTATTAATAGATATATCTGTAAAAATTGGTTTGGAATCGCAAAATAAAGCTGCATTAGATGTTGAAACAAATGTGTTTGGTGTTGTTAAAATTTTATTTTTTTTATTAACATTAAGAGCAAGATACGAAATATGTAGTCCTGCCGTAGCACTAGAAACGGCAACAGCATACTTGGCACCTAAGTATTTTGCAATTTTATTTTCTGTTTCATTTACATAATTTCCCTGAGTTAATGACTCGCTCATTAAAACTTTTGATACACTCAAAATATCTTTTTTATTTATTGAATGTTTTCCATAGGGAATATTTTTAGATAAAATTTTATTTATTTTATTATTATTATTTATATATTCTTGCACTTGTAATTTTAGAGATGGAATTTTAAACTTTATACATCTCATGAGCTTTTTATTAGATAAAGATAAGTTTGAAGATCTTTTTGCTTTAAAGTTTTGATCTATAAGTTTTGCTAGCTGAATAAGTCCTTTATCTAGCTTCATAAGTTTAAAAAAAATTAATGCAAATTCATGTTTGGATAATGTTTCATTTGATACAATATTAAATACCCCGGCTTGTTTTTTTTCAATCAATTTATCTATAGCTAAAATTAAATACTTTGAGTAAATTGGTGTAAAAAAATAATCATCAAATAAAGTTATTTTTTTTCCTTGATTGCTTTTATCTAAAATTTCATTAAAAAAATGCTTCGCATCTTTGCTATGAGCAAAAAAATTAGTTCTGATAATTAGTGCTTTTTTATTGTATTTTTTGACAAGTATTTCTGCTTTAGATTTTTGTTTTGCATACACATTTTTTGGTTCTACTTTTAAAGTTTCATCTTTAGAATTTATATTTTTTTTAAATAAATGATCAGTAGAAATATGAATAAATTTAATTTTATATTTTTGACAAACAATTGCTAATTCTTTTGGTAAAAATGTATTTACATATTCTGTTTTACTTTCATTGGACTCACAGTAATCTAGATTGGTATTTGCTGCACAATTAATTATTAGGTCTGGATTAATTACTTTTATTTTTTTTTCTAATGTAGATCTATCAGATTTTTTATTTTTATTCGATAGATGCAAATAAGTACAGTTTTTATAAAAAAATTTATTATCATTAACTACTAAACAAAAATTATATTTTTTTGAAAGAAAGTTAACAAAGTTTGTACCTAGTAGGCCAGAGGCACCAAATAATAATATTTTTTTCTTCAATTTTAAGTTCTTTTTTTTATCTCATTAATTTTTTTTATAAGATAATCAGTATCTATTTTATCAGTAGTGCTTGATGAGTATAAGAAATCAGAGTTTACTTTTTTTGCTTTATTCTTAATCTTTAAGTTTTTTATTTTAAAATTAGGAAGTATTTCATAATGGTTTTTAAATTCTACTGTAAACATTGAATCATCTACGCCAATCATTTGTTCATGTATTTTTTCTCCCTCTCTTATGCCAACAATCTTATGTCGGGCAAGAGGATTGATTAATTTTGCAAGATCAGTTATTTTGATAGCATTAAGCTTTTTAACAAATATTTCACCACCTGTCATATTTTGAAATGCAAAACTTACAAATTCAACTGCCTCATCTAATGTTAAAAAAAACCTAGTCATTTCAGGATGTGTGATTGGTAATTCAGTTTTGTCTTTTAATGATAGAAAAAAAGGAATTATTGAACCCCTTGAACCTAATACATTTCCATATCTAACTACAGAAAAAACTGTATTCAAATTATTATTAACTTGAGAGGTAAAGAGTTTGTCTGAACAAAGTTTTGAAGCACCATATAAATTTATTGGACTTGATGCCTTATCTGTCGATAAAGCTACGACTTTTTTTACCTTATTTGCAATGGATGCATTTATAATATTCATTGCTCCAAAAACATTCGTTTTAATACACTCTTCTGGATTCCTCTCAGCGGTAGGGACAATTTTTGTTGCAGCAGCATGTACAACATAATCAATGCCTCTTAATACATTGTGAGTTTTTTCAGCATCACGCACATCACCAATAATATAATTAATTTTATTATATTTTTTTAATTTTTCTTTAAGCATCCACTGTTTCATTTCGTCTCTTGAATAAATTATGATTTGCTTTGGAGATGCGTATTTTAATAGATAATCAATAAATGTTGAGCCAAATGAACCGGTACCCCCAGTTAATAATATCTTTTTATTTTTATATTGATTTGATAGGTTTTTTTTCATCCAGTACTAATTCTTTCCATTCTAAAGGATTAATAATCATTTGATCATTAGATTTTAATTTATTTAATGCATTTATACTATTATAAAAAAAATTAATATTATTAATTTGCCTAAACTCTTTTAGGTCTCTTATACCAATTATCACTTTATCAATATATTTATTTTTTAAGATAAAAGATAATATATACCTCAATCTATTTATTTGTTTATTTTTGGATATTTTATTAAATTTATCATAAATTAAACTTAATTTTTTATTAGTTGAAACCTTGGTTAATAAAGTTCCTTGTAAAAATATAGATCTTACTTGAATTTCAATTTTTTTGTCTTTTAGTTTTTTAAAATAAACATCAGCTCTTCTATCTATAATATTATATGGAATTTGTATTACATCAAATGGGACCGTATTAATGATTTTTAATAAATTTTCAAATTTATGAATAGAAAGTCCAATTTTTAATATTTTTTTTTCTTTTTTTAATTTATTAATTTTATTAAGTAACTTTAAACCATCATCTGTTAATACATTGTCTCCATCATGAATAAATAGAGTATTTATTATAGCATTATCTTTTATTTTGCATTTAATTAAAAAATTTTTTAATTTCAAATAGGATATTTTTTCTGTAGTTAGAATTTTGGTATTTAAATAAAAAGTTTTTTTTAATGAGCCCAAGTCTCTTTTATATAACTTATAATTTGATGCTGTATCTAATTCGTTGATAGGGCTTTTTGTACTTAGATAATTTAAAATTTTATTTTTCTCAGATAGTTTCATATTTTTTCTCTTAAAATTTGTCACCCCATATTTGCTTCTAAATTGAGCGGTACCTAAGATAAATTTAGATAGAAATAATTTATTTAACATTACATAGTGTTGTTGTTTTTTCTGATAAATATAGAAGTTACATTTTTGATAAAGTTTTAAAGCATGCTGATTTTTTTTTTCAACGCCAAGTTTTAAAAAAAATATTCCTTGTCTTATTAACCAATTTTGAAGTGAGAAAATAACTTCTTTTGCATACCCTCGATTTCTAAATTTTTTTTCACCAATTAATATTCCAAACCAGGCTTCATTAGTATTCAGATTAATGTTATGTATTCTAATGTTTCCAATATGAGTTGATTTATAAAAAATTGCAAAAAAATAAGAATTTTTAGTTTTTATAATTTTATCAACACTTTTTTTTAAATCTTCTAAATCTTTAGGTTTGAATTTGATGTATTGTTGTACATCATGATCATTAAACCAATTAAAATAATTATAATTAACTAGGGATTTATTAAATCTTTTTAATGTGAGGTTTTTTGTATTGATAATCATTTAAGATTAAAAAATTTAGTTAATGTTCCTTTATTAAAAATATTAAACTTATATCCAATTACAAAATATATAATTGTTAACAAGGTGCTTATAAATAATTCTAAATAAATATTCATATTTAAGTAACTGTTTACTATTAAAAATTGATAAGAAGATATAATTAACACATATAGTGATACAAAAAGAAATTTATTAAACTCATATTTAAAAGGCACATATTTATTTGCAAAATAATACTGCATTGAAATACTTATAATTGATGAAAATAATGTTGATAATGCCGCACCTTCAATTCCCATTTGTAATATTAAAGGAATTCCAAATATGAAATTTAAAAATACATTTACAAGAAATATATTTCCAGCAAGCCAAGTTTTTTTAAAATAAACTAACTGTGTTCCAGAAACTTTACTAAAGAATAAAGAAAAATAATAAATTGATAAGATAATCACTACATTATCTGATCCATAATAATCTTTATTAATAAACATTCTAAAGATCACATCATGAAATAAGATTAAAAAAACTACAGGTATTCCGCTAATAAAAAAAAATGGTGTTAAATATTTTCCTATATTTCTATTTTTTTTTCTAAATAACATTTTATTTATACCGGTTACAAAAACCTTGTCTAAAGCTGTCATTAACTGAAATATAAAATAAGCAATAGATTGAGCTATGGTATAGATAGCTGTTGATGACACCGTTGAAATTAAAGTAATTAATATCTTATCTAATTTTGTATTAATCTGTCCTAACAATATTCTAAAAATTAATGGATATGAGATCTTTAAGATTTCTTTTATATAATCTAAATTAATCTCAAATTTAAAACTTCTTAACTGCAAAATTATAATCAATAAAAATAATGCTAAATTTGATATAAAAAGTGCATAAACTAATGCTAATATTTTATTTCCATTCAAAATTAATGTGGCTGCTATAACTAAATAAATAAAAAATTTAAAGAAAATTAAATAACTATATTTTTTAGACTCTTCTTTATTAACTAAATAAGTTAAATAGTATTTATTAAAAAAATCCAACATTATTGCTGATAATAAAAATAACCAATAATTATATTCATCAGATGATTTATTAATTTTTTCGAAAATATAGTTATTTAAAAAAAAATTTGTAAGGAACAAAAAAGAAAATATTATAAAAATAAATAATTCTATTGAAACTAATAAAGTTTGGCTTTTTTTCTTATTATTTTTATAGATAAAAAAGTTTCTTTTATAACCTACTAAACATCCAAAATTTGACAATCCTACAAACAAAAAGGCTATTGATTGTAAAAAAATATAGTTACCATATTTTACTGTACTAATATTGTCTGTAATTAATGGGTATAAAACTATTGGAACAAAAACTATGAATACATTTAGAAATAAATAATTTCTTGAAGAAATGATATCTTTATTTCTCAACATGAATATTTAATATTATTTTTTAGAATACATTCCACGATATATAGTTTCTGCTAATTTCCAGTCTTCTACTGTGTCTATATCAACTGATTTTACCAAAGGTAACCTATATGTTGAAATATTATCCTTAAAGTTAAAATTTTTTTTATCTAAATAATGGCTTGGAAGACAATAAACTTGACCAGCATCATAAAAATGTTTTTTTTTAGATAATTTATCATTTCTCATTTTTTTTTGATTTACATTTATGACTCTATGTTTTTTTACTTCAAAGCTCCAATTTAACGGTGCTGGATATGGCGATATAGTGAGTATTGGTTTTTTTAATTTTTTTGATTTACTTGATATTGAGACAAGGTCATTCTTATCTAAAAATGGAGAGCATGGTAATATACACCAAACCTCATCAAATTTTTGTCCTAATAGCAAATACTTATCAACTACAAACTTAAAAACTGGAAATAAAGAAGCTTTATCATTAGATAAATTTTTAGGTCTTAAAAAATCTCTCATCACTCCAAAACTTTCTGCTAATTTACTTATTTTTTTTGAATCAGTTGATACATGAATTTTGGTAAAAAGTTTTGATTTTATAGCAGTATTAATTGGATAATAAATTATTGGTTTGCCAACAAAATTTTTAATATTTTTATTTTTTATTCGTTTGGAGCCAGACCTGGCAGGAATTATTAGTAATCTTTTTATTTTCATTTAATTTGTTAATCTTTTAAATCCTGACTCACATATTTTAGTATCTAGTATTTTATTTATAGAAATTTTTTTATCTTCACACATAGAAATAGTTTCAAAAATTTTACCTAATTGAATCTTGTATTTTTTTATATGCATGTCTTTGTGAGCTATAGAAACATAAATTTGATTTGACGCTAACATCTTTTTTTTTAACATTTCTTGAGTTAAATAAGTCTTGTAAGCTAAATGATTTTTAGAGATAAATTGAAAACTAGGTATGGAGTCTAAACCACTAATTTTTATTTTTAAGTTATGTTTTTTAGATAAATTTTCCCATAATTTTTTAATATTTTTTCCAATTTTTTTTATTTTAATGTAGGTTTTATCTCTCTTCATTATTTCTAAAACTTTTAAGGCAGCTACTGCTCCAGATTTTTCTGTCCAGAAAGTACTACTAATAAAGCAATTTGAAGATTTATTTAAATATTTTTTTTTCCCTAATACTGCAGTTAATGGGTAGCCATTACCTAGTGCCTTACCTAAAATAATAAAATCTGGATATATTTTATAATTTAAATGTATTCCTCCATAAGTTTCCCTAAAACCAGATGTACATTCATCAAAGATTAAGATAATTTTATTTTTATTACAAAAATTTCTTATTTCTTTTAAAAATTTTATATCTGGAACTTTTTCTCGAAAAACTTCCATTTTAATTGCAGCTAAATTTTTTATTTTTTTTATTTTTTTTAAATCTTCAAAATTATTCATTCTAAAGGGATGGACCGTATCCTTAAGAGCTTTGGGTACACCGTCTGTTTTTAATCCTTTAATATGATGATCATTTAAATTTTTAGAAGACTTAATGTTTGCTGCTAAATACCAGTCATGCCATCCATGATACCCACAAATTGCAATTTTATCGTTATTTGTAATAGCTCTTGCAAGTCTAATTGAAATTGAGTTTGCTTCACCACCAGATTTAGCAAATCGTATGAAGCCAGACCACTTGTGTAATTTTATAATTTTTTTTGCTAGCTCTACTTCCTGGAACGAATTTAATGAGCTCATATTTCCAGTTTTATTTGACTTTATCACGGCATCATCTACTTCTGCATTCGCATAACCCAGTGTGTTTTGACCTACACCAAAGTACATGTCTAAATATTTTCTGTTTTCTAAATCCCAGACATATGCATTTTTTGCTTTTGAAAAATAAGTTGGCCATTTTCCTGGTAAATAAATTTCAGGTTTTTTTGAAAAAAGCATAGTGCCATTAGGAATTATTTTTTTTGCTTCTTTATATAGTTCTTGATTTTTATCTAATTTTTTCATTTTAAATCCTTTAAAGATAATCTACTCCCAATTTTCAATTTTTTTTTTGACACTTTTCCTAAAATTTTATCATAATTTTTTAAATCAAGACTTAATCCAGGTCTTGCTATTTTAATATTTTGCTTATTAATTTTTTCTCCAATGTTTATTTCTTTATTTACATAAATTGACCTTCTATATTTTAAAGAATTTACTTCTGATTTGGTTGGTCCATAAAATACCCGGCCATGTGATGATATTATTTCTTTACAGTTTTTAATTAATTCTTTGAGCTCCTTAGGGTCACTTGAAAAAAAACTATCTATAGAGTTGATATTTTTATCTAATACAAAATGTTTTTCTATGATTGATGCACCCAAGGATATGGCTGATGTAGCAGCAATATACCCAATTGTATGATCTGAAAATCCAATTTCACAATTTTTAAATCTTTTTTTTAAATCTTTAATGGTTAATAGATTGCTATCAGATAATTTAGCAGGATAATTTACTGTACATTTTAATAAAGCTACACTTTTATTTCTTTTAAAAATTTCTACCGCTTTTTTAATCTCTGTAATACTTGCACCTCCTGTGGAAATTACTACTGGTTTTTTCGTTTTAGCTATCACTTTCAATAGTGGAATATTATTTATCTCTAAAGAGGCAACTTTATATGCTGGGCAATTTAATTTTTGCAATTCAATAACGGCTAAGTCACTAAAAGGTGAAGAAAAACATAATATTTTTTTTTTCTTACAAAATCTAAATATTTCTTTATGCCATTTTATGGGTGTTTGTCCTTTTTCATACAACTTGTAGAGATATTTTTTTTCCCACTTATTTTTAGAACCTTCCACTAAGAAATCTTTGTTATTAGACTTAATTGTTAAATCTTCTGGGGTGTATGTTTGAAGTTTAATAGCATTAGCACCTGATTTTATTGCTGCAACTATTGTTTTTTTCAAGATATTTAGGTCACCAGCATGATTACCTGAAATCTCGGCTACAAATAATGGACTCTTACTAGAAAAATTTTGATTTCCAATTTTCATTTTCTTAATATGACCATTTCATTATAGATGTACCAAAGACAAAGCCTGCTCCAACACCACTAATAAGAACAATATCATTTTTTCTTATTTTTTTTTTTATTAAGGCTTCGTGCAAAGTCACACCCATCGATGCATCTGCAGTATTGGCATATTTATGAACAGTTGTGTGAGTTTTCTTTGCAGGTATTTCGAGTCTATGCATTAAAAATTTTATCAGATTCGCATTTGCCTGATGAAAAATAAAAAAATCAATATCTTCAAGGTTTAGTTTAGCATCTTTTAATGCTAATTTAATATTTTTAGGTTGATTTGTGACAACTTGTTTCCAAACCTCTAAGCCTGTCACTTCATAGCTTTGATCATTTTTAACTTTTAAATAATTTGATGTTACAAAACTTGAGCCGCCACCTCTCATTCTAACTGCGTCATAAACTGAGGTATTACTAATCATTGAAGACCCTAAATGACCATATCCATTTTTAACTCTTGATACAATAGCTGCTGATGCACCGTCACCAAAATAGATTGCACTATTCGGGTCTTTCCAATTTATATATCTGGATTGCATCGCTACAGCGACAACTAAAATATTTTTTAAACCTTTGGAATTTTTTACTTTTTCAAAAGCAATATCAATTCCAGTTTGGTAACCTGTGCAGTTGGCCATAACATCAAAGCACCCCGGATCTTTTAAGCCTAAAAGTTGAGTAATTTTACAAGCTAGAGCTGGATATATATAGTCACCACTAAAAGAACAGCATATAACCAAATCAATATCATTTTTATTTAATTTGGATCTTTTTATAGCATCTTTAGAAGCTTTTAATCCCATCATTGATGCCGTTTCATCTTTTTCTGCAATTCTTCTAAATTTTATACCTGTCTTTATAAAAATTTCATTTGCAGGGATTCCACATAGCTTACTTAATTCTATATTATCCATTTTTTTTTTAGGTAAATATGATCCAGTCGAAGTTATACCTGAATTAAAAATCATACGACTGTTCCAATCGAAATTTCTTGACCAGTAATAAGATTATTTTCTTTATTTGATAAAAACATTATTAAGTTACATAATGTTGTAATGTCTCCTTCATTTTTTTTATCCTGCATAGATAATATTTTTTTTTCCCATTCCTTACCTCTTTTTTTTGTATCTATATTTTTGATATACATTGGCAAAATTATATTTGCATTAATGTTGTATTGTATATTTTCTTTAGCTAAAATTTTTGTAAATTTGGAAATTGCAGATTTTGAAGCTGAATAGATAGAAGAACCAATTAAATTTTTTTTTTCTGATATAGACGAAATATTAATTATTGAACCACTTTTATTTTTAACAAAATATTTAAGAATTTCTCTATTACAAATAAATGTACTTGATAAAGTTGATAAAATATTAGTATTAAAATCATCATCTAAAAAATTATACACTAATCCTCCACCTACAGTTGAGCCAGATAAGCAAATCAGACAATCTATATTCTTTTCTAATTTATAAATACTTTCGAACCATGTTTTTACTTTTTTGGATATAGTCGTATCTAGAATCTTATGATTATAATTTTTATCTTGAAACTTAGATTTCGATCTGGAGCATCCAAATACTTTTATGTCTTTGAATTTTAAAAGCTGTTTTACAAGTAATTTTCCTATGCCACCAGTATCACCAGTAATACAAATAATTTTCATTTTTTAAAAAAATTAATTTTTAATTTTTTTTTGAATATATTTTTTTAAATCCTTAATCTTTATTGTACCTGAATTTTTTTTAAATTCTGGTATTTCATTTATGATAATTGAAAAACTTTTTCCCATTTCTTTTTCTACTTTCTCTTCAACTGAGGTAGTAAGTTCAATAAAAGAAACAGAGTCAAAAGGTGACTTGAAACCAGTAAGTGCAGTAGAATTCATTATTTTTGAGTTTTTTTGCAAACTGTTTGATTTTTTTAAAAGTTTTATCACTTCCTCAAAAATTTTATCAATATTTATTTTTATCATATTTTTTTTTTGGTTTTAAAATCCAAACAAAAGCTGAAGGTGTTTTTGATGAATTTACGTTATCAAATAGCCACTCATACTCTAGGGAATATGGACTGTCAATTAATAAAGATTTATAATGTTTCCAGGATAATATGCCTTGCCCTGAGATTTTATGAAAAAAAAGATATTCCGGCATTAAGCTTTTTTTATAAATTTCTTTTAAAATCTTGTCATCTAATTTTATAATTTCACCAATAACAAGATATGAATTTGGAAATGAAGAGTGTGTTTTTTGTAAAAATTTTTTTATATTTTTAACCTTGTGATCAGAAATTTCATGAAGCATAAACCATAGTGAAATCAATGGTTGTGAATTCTTAACAAAATTAGATATTTTGCTTTTCCAAAGTTTAACTTTTGAAATATCAGCTTTAAAAATTTTGTAGTTATTTTTTTTTATGTTATTACCAATATTTTTCTTACATGTTTTAACGGAGTCTTCTGATAGGTCTATACCCACTATTTTTAGATTATTCTTTTTTTTTAATACTTCATTAATAAAATGACCATTACCACATCCCAAATCAATTACTGAATTATATTCAAGCTTAGAATTTATATAGTTAATAGGTTGAAAGAAATACCTTAGATGTGTAAGACCACTACCTAAAATATTTTCATGTCTATCTACATTGCAGCTAGAAATTTTTTTTTTGCCCTTTAGAAGGTTTCCTAAATTTAGAATTGTTTCTCTATATGAATGAGGCACAAAAAAAGAATTGGATCTTCTGAAAATCTCATAACCTATATCTGTAAGAACGTACTGATCTTTATTTTTTGATAAAAGCCCAATATGACTTAAATAATTAAGTGAAATATTAAGTACAAACTTATTTTTAATTTTTTCTTTATTTTTTAAATTAATCTTTCTTGATGCTTTGGTAAAAATTCCCAGTTTGCTAAGTTCACAAATAATAGGGGCAGCATAAAGACCTCTTAAAATATTTGGTAGTGTTGTTTCGTTAAATATTTCCATGATTTACCTTAAAGTATTTATATCCAAAACTTTTAAGCCACTGAGTTCTTATAAGTTCAGTGTGTATAAAATATTTTTTAGTTTTTTTTTTTTTCTATATAGCCACATAATTTATT
>Ga0233432_10001111_pt1 | contig 25979 bp, 9 predicted proteins | sample SI_122_August201_6_FD_179870 | JGI IMG/M metagenome (GOLD analysis project Ga0233432, IMG submission 179870) | Seawater microbial communities from Saanich Inlet, British Columbia, Canada - SI_122_August2016_10_MG | ecosystem: Environmental > Aquatic > Marine > Inlet | place: Canada: British... | reverse complement strand
AAGTCCCCCAGCGAATTTTATACGACAATGCCTCCATCATGGTAAAGAAAATCGAGGCAGACAAAACCCGCAATGTAACGGATGCTTTATTGGGCCTTGTCTCTCACTATCTGATGGACTATAAATTCGCCAATGTTGCCAGCGGAAATGAAAAGGGGCATGTCGAAGGAAATGTGGGGTATTCACGTCGAAAATTCATGGTTCCCATTCCAAGGGTGAATAGCTAAGATGAACTGAATTTAGATTTGAAGGAGCAGTGCACACGATTCCTTGATCGGCGGGTACGTGGTAAAAAGAGTTCCTCTGCAAGTTTTTTTCTTTCACCCCCTCTTTGTTGAGGGGTGAAAGAAAAAAATGTAATAGATACCAGGCAAACAAGATCAGGCCACACGGTTTCGTGAGACTGAAAGTGGTCAAGTTTTCAAACGGCAAGTGGTAAAGATTTCAGTCGGCGTTGACAATCTCACACCTCATGAGCTTTAAAGCCTTTCCTCATATAAATATGACGAGGCCCAAAAGCAATTTTTTTCGTCACCAAAGTGCGAAAAAACAAAAAGATTTCGCTCTCGACCTAGTAACTTATTAACCTAACTTTGCTGAAGCTCCCTTGCCAGTCGTTTGAGGTAACTCCGTAGGTTGATTCAATCTCTAGGCTCATGTAGCGCACAGAGGAGGCGTTGAGCCCTTTGGACTGGACGGGTTCGTTGCCAGCAGGAACGCCTTCATAGTCATTTTCCACTCGACTCAGCGTCGCGTTATAGATCACTTCTGAGAAAACCGTATTGTCCGAGATGACAGGGACGTTCGACGAGAAAATCATGCTCTGCATAAGAAACAGCCTCGGAAATTCCTTACAAAATTAACGTTCATTTCATCACATTCATAATGACTTTGGACGAGACAGGTTGGGTCATGGTAACCCTCAACTCACACCTAGAGAAGATAGACGTATTATGGTTTTAGCAGACAGCCTCCACCGCCTCCACCACCTGAACCGCCAAGATCAATGCTGTATTCAGCCTCAGAAGTGGCCTTAGTATAAGGAGCATCCGGAGGCAAAGGCTCGCCATTGAGGTCAATCTCACTCGCAGGTTTGCCTCTTCCATATGCCTTGGTCAGGCCCGGAGGATCCGCTTCTGGCGGAGTGAGGACCTGCGGAGTCTGCGCAAAAAGAATCCTTTGTGACTCAGATGTACCATTATAGAGCCAAGCTCCCTGCCCGATCTCAAGATGAGATAGCGAAATATACTCCGTGAGGTTCTCATCAATGTACCAGAAATGGTGGCCCAAGGTCTGCTGCTCATCTGAGATGACTGGGATGGACTCCCTTCCAGTCGGGAGGAGAATGTTGCCGACAGACATGGCCGTCATGTAAGGGTTCCCAACCAGATTCCAACCGGGTTCTAAGTCAGCACTAACAACTTCGTCGTCTTTAGGGCCACCGGCAGAAAGATCAAAGCTGGTCCTCTCAAGAGCCGCAACCCAATAACCCATAGAAATATCAATTTCCTTGTCGGACTCATCTAGCCGCACGTAGCTTGAGGTCGTGTTATTGTAAACCCATAACAGATATGATGTGTTTGACATCGGCCCCAGTTTATCCTCTAGAAGCGAGAGCAGTTGAGCCTTGTGGTCCATATCGGTGAGAAAGTATGGAAAGCTCATCAGTTTATAGCTAGATCCACTAACGTATTGAGGAAATTCGTAACTGTTGGCATTTAAACCAGGTGACCTCACCCTAACAATCGCTGTCTCACTATTGCCCTGATCATCACTGATGGTGATGTTGGTTTCGCCAACTCCGAGCCCTTCCAAAGTCATGCTATCTTGATTGAGTTGGACGATGCTATTGTCAGCCACGGTCACAGTGAGGTTTGAACTCTGAGTCTCCATCCACAGAAAAGAGTTGGTTCCTTCTGATATCAGTATCGGATTCCTCACGACTTTGATTAAAGCACTGACGGTGTAGTTCACTTCATGAGCCTGTGCCATTTCATTCCCTGAATCATCGTGGATACCCGAAACATGAACCTTCAGAGACCCAGCCTTTAGGTCATTGCTCAAAACTAAAGTGTAGGGCCCCGCGCCAGAGCCTGCCACGGAGACCACCGTCACCGTGTCTGCAGCGTCACCACTCAGGACATAATTCGTGGGGTTTGTAACTTCGGCCGTCACCACCTCTTCAGAGAAGCCAAATCCAATCGAAGAGTTTACATAAACCTTGCTTCCATCTGCAGGATAGTTGCTCGTGATGGTGGGTGGTGTCACATCAGAGACATTAAAAATGATATCGACTTCATCACTTTCCTTGGCTCCGTCACTGGCGACAAAACCTATTGCTTGGGTGGAGGGCCCACTGGCTGCCTCATAAACCAAATTCTCCGAATCAAGTTGATTTAAGGTGATCATGTCCCCCACCTCGACAGGCACTTCTCCAAGGGAAAGAGTACCGCTAACGGCGTTAGGAATGTCCGTGATGCGAATATGAGTCAGGCTGTCTCCCTCCACATCAGAGTACCCCAGATTCATTTCACTAATTATTGTACTGGTGTACTCGTTTAGGCCGAAAACATGTCCGGTTACGGTGGGTGCATCATTAACTGAAGACACGGCCACGTCAACTCGGATGGAATCCAGTTCTGATCCATCACTGACCTCAATAATAAAGTTGTCAGATCCGTTCCAGTTCGTCTCAGGGGTATACATGAGACTCATGATCACATTTCCTATACCGGAAACCGAAGCTATACCATGCATAGGCTGACGGCTAATTCGCCATGTCAGAACATCATCGTCAGCGTCCATCGCCCAGATAGCCTCCACATCACTCTCCGTTAGCGTTGTGTCTTCATCCATGATCACAGATACCACTTCGCCCTGAGTTATCACAGGGGCAATATTCCCATCAATCAGCACCACCACGACATCTTGGTCTGGCAGAAGTTTGAAAGCATTATCTGAGACGCTCTCCACCACGGATACCGTGAGCCCCAAGGTGTTTGAGCCCTGGCTAAAATTATCCATCCCTGTCACCGTCACGAACTGTTCCACGTTCCAGTTTTCCATTGTGAATATCAGGTTACTCATCGACACCGTTACATCATTCACATTACCTGACATGACACTGACCACCACATTAGAACTGGGCTGAGCTCCTAGAACAGCCGTAAAATTACCCGATCCATTCTCTAAGATGGTGATGCTGGAAGCACTGAGGCTATACGATGCAAAATCATCATCATTCACGTTGATTGTGAATACGTTCCCCGCCACAGGACTTATTCCTGAAGTTTTTATTGCAGAGAACTTAGCGTTAGCGTCAACCAGATCGTCATCCTGAGCGTTGCTCACTCCAATATCCTGCCAGATATTCCAGTTGAGATTCGTGAAATTCAGGTGATCGGTCTCCAAGGTGATGTCTATATCCCCAGATACGAGTTCCAGCTGTAGGATCGTCGCATCAGCGGGGGGCCCACTCAACCTAACACGAATATGGCCGTTTCCGCCTTCTGAAATAACCATGGAGTCCTGCTCAAATTCAACGACAAGCGTGTCCAGTGAAAAATTTGATGTGATATTGGTGTCAGCCGTAACCAACCCTAGATTAATGGGATTGTCCGTTGTAGTCAGGTCACCCGTCCAGTTCACAAAGCTATAACCAGGCTCCGGTGTCGCCGTAACAGATGTTCCGGTATCGCCATGGGTCACGGTTTCAACAGTGAGGCTCACACGACCTCCAGCCCCCGCACTGTAACCTAGCGTGTAAGTGTTCGCATTAAAATTTGCCTGCACCGTAACGTTTGCCGTCGCGGTCATGTCTGTTATCACCGAGGTATTGGACGAGAACGTTGCGCTACCAGCAACAACAGACCAAGTGGAGAGCGTAAACCCTGTGTTTGGGGTGGTTGTCATTGTGAAGGGAATGTTGTCCCTATCACGATAACCGGAATCCGTTGTCGCTGTTGCTTTCCCATCGTCGGTGACCGTTAGAAAGATGTCGTCATCTTCTTCAAATACATTGATGTCTCTCGTTTCCGTGTATCCACCTGTCGCAGTGAGGCGAATCCTTGCCTTTCCATGACCAGTATCTACATCATCTTCACTGGCAATGAGAGAGACCATCTGGGGAACATTCCAGTCATCAGGAGTAAAAACAAAATTATCACTGCCAAAAACCTGAATATCCCCATCACCACTAAGATGAGAAACATCAATCCTAACATTGGCTCCTGGGGCCTGGGAGAGGGATACCGTAACCGTATTGGATGATCCTTCAGGAATGAACAAAGACTCAGGGCTCACAATCAGCTCCAAGTTGTCATCGTCAGCCTCGGTTGCATCGACGACGAGAGCATCGAGAAGATGAAGGCCTGAGATCTGCGCCAGACTAAAGGTTGTCAGGCCTTCGAGTGCGTCGTCGTCTTGACTAGCATCGATCGCAATCATTTGATCAACATTCCAATTTGATGTCGTGAAGGTCAATGTATTTCCACCGGAGATGTTTAGGTTGCCATCGCCCGAAACCTTACTCAGACCAATCGTGATATCACTCGCTGGTTGTCCCGACAAACGAACAGCGAAGTTGTTCGAGCTCCCTTCGACAACGATGATATTGGAACTCACAATCGTCAGATCGTTCAACGAGAAGTTTGCCGTGATCGTGCTATCGCCCATCAAAGAGGTCAATGTGATTGGATTGGATGTGGACGTGAGGTCACCCGTCCAGTTCACAAAGCTGTATCCTACATTAGATGTAGCCATCACTGAAGAACCATCAGCCCCATGATTTACCGTTTCACTGGCCAAACTCACATCTCCCCCTGTGCCTGCATGGTAGTTCATGGTGTAGGTGATCACATCAAAGTTAGCCATCACTGTGATGTCGCCCACCGAAGCGATGTTCGTGCTGGACAAGGCGTTGGACCCAAAGGTTCCTACTCCTGAAATCATGGACCAGTGAGAAAAAGTGTATCCCGTCGTTCCTAATGATGTGATCGCATAAGGACTATCATTTATATCTCGTAACCCCGAATCGGTTATCGACGAAGCCTCGCCATCGTGCAGCACCGTTAGAGTGATTTCATCGTCAACTTCGTTCACCGTAAGCTCTTTGTCTTCACGGAATCCACCTGTCGCCGTGGCCCGGAGTGTCGCCATTCCATTGATGTCATCACTATCATCTTCATTCGCTGAAATGGTTACCGTCTGATTCACATTCCAGGTTCCAGGTGTGAAGGTCAGAACATTTCCTGAAGAGACACTCAAGTCAGAATCTCCAGTCAGGAATGCCGTCATCACCGACACGTTGGCTCCTGGAGCTGCGCTCAAACGAATTTGAAAGTCGTTGCTGTTGCCTTCATGAACATTGAGGCTGGTTGAACTCAGAGCCAACTGAAGGACATCATCATCTACCTCTGTCACATCAACATCAAGTGAATCCACTGGATTTATCCCAGACAACTTGGAAATTCTAAAGTTCGTGATTCCATTCTGATCATCCACATCATCTGCGGCATTTATCGTGATGAACTGGGCCGTATTCCAATTGGCCTGAGTGAAGTTCAGGAGGTTGGTTGCCGTTGAAATATCTCCATCTCCACTGATCCAGGAGATCAGAAGATCAACGTTTCCGGCTGGCTGAGCAGATAATGCCACGGAAAGATTAGATGAACCCTTCTCAGTAATCTCGACATTGTCGCTCAGAATCGTCAGGTCATCTGGAGAAAAGTTCGCAGTAATGGTCTTGGCACCCGTGAGTGACGTCAACGTAATAGGGTTTGCTCCAGAGGTTTCGTCGCCCGTCCAATTTAAAAATTTGTATCCCCCATTGGGAGTCGCTGTTACCGCAGTTCCGTCAGCACCATGATTTACCGTTTCACTGCCTAGGTTCACATCTCCACCTGCTCCAGCGATGTAGGTCATGGTGTAGGTGTTGATCTCAAAATTGGCCTGCACTGTCAAATTGGAAGTTGCTGAAACATTTGTGCTCGCCATCACGTTTGAACCCAAGATTCCAGACCCGTTCGTCAACGACCAGTCTGAGAAGGTGTAGCCCGTCTTTGGTGTCGCCGTGATACCATAAGGTGAATTGTCACGGTCACGGTAACCAGATATTGTGGTAGACATGGCATAACCATCGGCTGTTACCGTCAAATAAATATCGTCATCTGCTTCCGTCGCCATCACATGGGACGTCTCGCTATGCCCTCCCGTTGCAGTCAGACGGATGGAGCCCACTCCATTGCCCGTGTCAAAATCGTCTTCCCTAGCCAAGAGGGTGAAGGACCTCGGCACATTCCAGTTCCCACTCGTAAAAACCAGCGTGTTACCACCGATGATGTCGATGTCAGCATCACCGTAGGCATTCTCTACCTTCACGGTCACATCTGCAGACGGCTCTGCTGAGAGCTGAACAGAGATCGTGTTCGTCGAACCTTCGGACACGATCAAACTTCCTGGATTCACCACCAACTGAAGGGTGTCGTCATCACCTTCTATCCCGGTTACCAGCACGTCTGTGACCCCTACGGCACTCACTAAAAAGGTGGTACTGCCATTGGTTGAATCCGCGTCTTCCCCTGCTTGAAGAATGACGTTTTGTGCAACTGACCAATTGGACGTAGTGAAGGTCATTGAAGCATTCGCACTCACCGATTGGTCTGCGTCACCGGAGCTAAAACCTACGTTAACCGTCTTATCATTCGCAGGCTGAGCACTCAATGAAACGCCAAAGCTATTGCTTGCTCCCTCAGGAACGATGAGAACATTTGAGGACACCGTGAGTTCAACTGTGTTCAGTGACCACTGGGCATAAAGGGTTGCGTTGCCAGAACCCATCACAAAGGTGTTGCCACTGGAGTAGTTCACTCCACTACCGTCGCTAACCGTGTCCCAGTCGACGAAAGTGTATCCGGTGCGGGTCAGTAAACCTGTGTTACCAAGAACTGTGATCATTTGGCCAATGTTGTAGGCCGAATTGTCGGTCGGAACTGAACCACCATTACTACCGTTTCCATCATAGGAGACCCCATAGTCCAGAGCTGAGTATTGTGCAGTGATCGTCAGATCGGACGTGACATTCGAGAAGGTCATGTCCCACCCTGTGAAACCGTAGCCCGCGTCTGGAGATATCGTGGGAGCCGTTGCTGAAGATCCATAACCGACGGTCTGCATCAGATGACCTCCCCCGATTCTGGAACCGTAGGTTCCTTCATTGAAAGTTATGGTATAGGTGTTAATGCTGAAGTTCGCCATGATGGCTTGGTCGCCAGTCGGACCGATGAAGGTGTTGGCGCTAGCCGTGTTACCCATGCCTGCCGTAGCCCCCGTCCAACTGGCAAAAGCGTATCCTGTATTGGCCGAAGCAGAAATGCTGAGGGCAGTGTCGTCTGGGTCATGAACGATCACCCCCGCAGGATTTGTGCTGCCGTTTCCATCAGTTTTCACAGTAACGCTCACCGAATCGTCGAGGTTGTAAACCACGGGATCAGACGGGTTTAATCCGCTGTAGGAACCATCTGAACTGTTGGCTGCTCCCAGCAGGATGTTAACACCCATTGTGCCATCAGCGAGCGCATCATCTACTCCCGTCAGGGTGACCAATACCGGAGTATTCCAGTTACCCGAGCTAAATAGAAGACTTGATGGAGCGACCGTCACCTCCCCCGTGTCATCACTACTAACTCCAATCGTGACACTGCCTGCTGGAGCCCTGTCGAGAACCACGCTAAAGCTTGCCGTTGCACCATTCTCAGTGGTGTTGCCACTCACTGCTGAAACGGTGATTCCTGGGGTCGTGGCCTTGAGTGAACTGACAATAAGTTCCACATTGTCAATTCTACCAAAGCCACTGGCAGAATCGGTTTCGATGACAAGAAAGAGCACCTTGCCGACATCTCCCGCTGATGCAGTGTAGAACTCGTCGTGATCAACGACCTCGTAGGTGTCATTTGAGGAGGCTGTACCGGAAAGATCTTGCACCAGATTTGTTCGTGTTCCTGAAAAAGTGTTGTCCGAAGTTACGAACAGGGAAACCTTCACTTGATCTGAGCCATCAACCCAATTCCAAGCATCGCGCCAAACATACGAAAGATCAAACTTATCGCCCTCCGCAAGAACGTGATCGGTATTCACTGCGAAATGTCGAGAAATAGACAGCACCGCGTTTTGAGTCCCATCATAGTCAAGGTTATCTTTGGTGCACTGAACGCCTTGAACTTCGCTAAAGTTGTGCCACTCATCAGTGTCGGCGAAGGTAACTTCTGATCCTACATTCGCACCAAAGTCTCCATTCCGAATGGCTCCACCAATCAGAGTAACGGGGTCGTCGTAGTCCAAAACGACCTGAAAAATGGCCGAGATGGTTTCATTGGCCAGTGAAGAGATCGTGGTGCTGTTCCCCGATACATTAGTGATGTCACCAAGGTTGCCTGACCAACGGACAAACTCGCTACCGTCATCGGGAGTAGCTATGATTGAAAATGGTGATTCCGATTTTTCAAAGATTCCACCTCCACTGACCGAACCGTTGCCACTCACATTGATGGTCAAGGAGATATCATCATCCACCTCATGAACATCTACAGTCGTCCCGTCTACAGTACTTGCTCCGGAATATTTGCATATGGTGTATAGAGCATTTCCAGAAACGGTATCACCATCATCTTCTGCTGCGGACACGGGTATTTCGTGCCAGATGTTCCAGTTTGCAGATGAGATTGAAATGGCATTCCCCCCAGAGAGGTTCAGGTCACTATCTCCAGCAACTGAGCTGAGACCAAGAGTGATGTCTCCCGCAGGATCCAGAGAAAGCTTAACACGGATGACATTAGATGATCCTTCGGGTGCGTATACGGGATCGCTCTCGACGACGATTGTCACGACGTTTAAAACAAAGTTTGCCGTGATGCTCTCATCAACGTTTGTTGCTATGCTTGTGCTGTTTCCTGATAGATTGGAAATCAGACCAATATTCCCCGACCAACTGTCAAAAACGTAGTCAGCACCAGGCATAGCAGTGATCGTAAATGGAGAATTGTCAGTGTCCACCACACCACCTCCCGAAACTAATCCGTTTCCATCACTGTTGACCGTCAGTGTAATATCATCGTCTACTTCAAACACGTCCACATTTTTCTCGGAATAGTTTCCATAGCCTGAAATCTGAGTTATAGAAAAGACGGCGTTTCCCGATAACGTATCACCATCGTCTTCCTGAACGGCAATCTGTACATACTGATAACTCGACCAGTTGGAAGTCGTAAAGATCAAGTTGTTACCTCCACTGAGGCTCAAGTCTCCATCACCAGACGTCCAAGATACTGAAAAGCCAATATTTCCAGCAGGGGCTCCTGAAAGTTTTAATCCAATGTTTCCACTAGATCCTTCACCAATAGACACTGACGTATTTTCCACAATAATGGAATCTGAAACATTATCCGTGATCGTAATAGTGACTTCGTCACTTTCCTGCTCAGAACCGTCATCTGCGGTCAATCGAAATACATAGGCCCCGATAGCGTTTAGGGACGCCGTCACATCCACCAAGCTATTATCGGCAATCGTTGCCGTTGCGTCCACGGGTTGACTGACAATAGACCAACTGTGAGTTAATGTGTCTCCATCAAGGTCGCTGGTGGTTCCGTCCAAGGCGACTTCGACCGCTGTCGCGGCAGCGATTGAATTGTAGTTGATGAGAATCTCTTCTTCTGAGAGTATCTCGTTATAATAAACCCTAAATATCGAAATTTTTCCATCAAAACTCTCAGTGCTTACGTCACCACTCCCTCTTCCGCCGACATTAGATTCGCCACGAGTACCCAGACCGGCACCATCTCCGCCACACATATCACTGTCGTCGAAGGCCGTACTGGATTTCAGTTTTCCGTTAACATAGAGCTTAAAGGCATCTGCTCCGCCTCCCGTGTCATAAGTGATCGCCACTTGAATGAATTCGTTAACCAATGCGCTGACGTCGTAACTGATTTCAGAGTCACCGGAATCGTGAGAGGTCTCAATCACACCATTGTTGTAGAAGACACCCATGCCGGTGCCCCCCCCTGTTTCGTAAAGAACTTGCCCATTCGTGGGATGTCCGCTGGTCGTATCGGGCTTGAACCAGATCTCGATCGTGATGGGGTTGGTGTCATGCCCCAAGTCTCCCAATGAGGTGCCATCCCCTCCGCTGAATCCGTGGTCACCTCCTGTGCCACCACCGACAAAATCATAGGCAGACGTGATCCCGGACAACGAACTTCCCGCGTCAGCCACCCATGTGACCGTTCCCGTGTAAGTTGGTTCCCATGTTCCTATATTGGCCTCCCATGTGGCATTTAAGCCATCATCCGTACCGGCATCCAAGAATACGTCAGCCCCTGCCACCGGATTTGGAGCTGGAGCGGCCTCGAAAACGACGATCTTATCTGACCCTGCATCGACTACCGGTGCATTATTGTCATTCTCGGCAATGATGATGTTATCCGTAGCGGTAACAATGGCGTATTCCAAACGGGCGCTGATGGTCAATTCGGCTTTTTCTCCGTGTTCCGCAAAAACGGCATCATCCACAGGAGTCAGGGTCACAGTCGTATTCGTCGACCCTCCAGGGATTGTGACAGACGTATTCGCACTTAGGCTATAGTCATCATCTTCCGTAGCTGTGCCGCCAAGCATGAAGTAGATTGTCAGGGGGTCAACGGTGAATCCGTCATGGCTAACGGTCCAGACTCCGGGATCTTGACCCTCCTCCCCTGCATCAGGGTCGGTGGCAACCACGCTGACGTAGGGAACGGTCTGGGCGGCGGACTCTTTCTCGAGTCTCACACTATCCCACAGAAAAAGTCCACCCAGATATTCAAGTTCAATTCGTAAAGGCTCTCCTTCCCCTGAGGGTGAAGGGCCCGTGGTGAAGGTGCTCTCCCAACGTTCCCAACCATCGGTCGCTCCTGCCCCATTCACAGGAATGGTGTTACTCACTACGGTTGCTTCCAAGAGATGGAGTCCCCAGTCATCTTCTGTTGTCGGCGAACCTGATACATAGCCCAACCTAAGGTTGGGGCCTGCCCCAACACTTTGTTCTGAGCGGTCACCAATATCCACGCTTAGCGTGTACCTCGTTTCTCCTTCTAGGGTTTCACTTAGAACCTGATAGAATGAATGGCTGCTGTTATAGCTGTAGGCATAGTTTTCAGTTGCATCTGGCGAAGGGTCGATCTTCCCATCAAGGTCAGCAGCTTTGTCTACCTTGATACTTGCACTTCCATTCGACTGTTTCCAGGGAGGTTGACTTGAAACATCCAGTCCACCATCCTCAAAACTGTGATTCATGACCGAGACTAGGTTTCCACCACTCACATGAATACTGACTGTGCCAGTATTTGAGTTCGAAACCCCATCGTTCACGATGAAGGTCAGGTTATCAGATCCGCTATAATTGACGTCAGGAGTGTAGGTTCTGTTTGAACCATTCCCACTCAGGATCCCATTTTGAGGATTGGATAAGATGGTGTAACTGAGGGAATCCCCATCGGCATCACTCGCCTGAAGAGGAATCTCCACATTTGTATTGAACGATGTCGCAGCAACGGTGTTGGCTGCCACAGCTCGATTGCTGACAACAATCGATACCGTTGCAATGTTAGAAGTTATTGTGCCGTCATTGACGTAAAAAGTTAATTCATCAACACCCAGATAGCTGGCCTCTGGTGTGTAGTTCAAGTTCGGTGGTGTACCGCTCAATGAACCATTGGCCGTATTCGTAGCAAGCGTATAGGTAAGGGAATCACCAATATCGGGATCAATGGCGATCAAGGTGATCGCCAATGGTGTATCCATGACGGTCTCGACTGAATTCCCGGATGCAATGGGGAGAGTGTTGTCGTCGTCAAGAATGATTGGGAAGACGTCGTTGGTCAGCCCGTTCCAACTTGTATTTCCGCTAGTGGTTTGGTGAACAACCTTGCCAACACTCTCTGAATCCGGAGTTCCGTCGACCACCGCCGTAACCGTGATGCTCTGGGCGACATTCCAATCGCCACTCGTGAAGGTGAGTGAGGTAGGACTGACCGTTGTTTCACCATCAGGGGTTGTCAAATCCACCGTCACGTCGACCGAAGGGACCTTGTTCAAGGATAAGGTGTAGGTGTCATTGGTGGGTCCGGATTCTTCGACGTATGTGTTCCCACTGCTCTCGACAAAAACCAACTGTGGTTCATCCCGTACATCAATGACAACATATCCCTTGGTTACGGTAGCGCCGATTCTCACCGCATAGGAAAAACTGTCGACTCCAACATAATCAGAGTTTGGTTCAAATAGAACGTTAGAACTGTTGATCCACGTGACATTCCCATCAAAGGGTTGAAGGAGTGTGGTGTTTTCTTCTAGAGCTCCGACGACGCCTAGATCAATACTTAAACGGCTGTTTTTTCCCGTGCTCAGCGATTGAGCTGCTTGCTCTACAAAGGTGGATCCTGAGATGGGAAAGTCACGCTCATTGGTATATCTCCATGAATCATTCAGACCGTCATAGTTCACATCCGAAGAAGCTGTTTGAAATTGAACGTCAAACGTCTCTGATGAACTCGACCCGTCAAGACCCTTCACCTTAACTTTCTGTACAGTATCATAATTGGAATTGTTAAAGGTTAGACTTCTAGGGTTCACAAGAGCAGCGGTGTTCGCACTTAGAGTCACATCCACCGTTACCGATGACTGGGGCTGGTTAATGAAGTAGACCTCCATCGTCTCCATCGAATCTGGAGTGACCGTTTTTGCGTCGGTGGCACTGGGAAAAGTCGTAAAGCCTGGTGGTCGAAGGTTGAGGGTCGACATCACCCAGGCGTGCTCGTAACCTATTCGCTGGCGCTCCCTTTCCGTTTCTGAGCCGTTCTTTCCGATTGGGCACCGTCCGGTAAGGAGGGTCATCATGTAAGACACGACGGATTCATTCATATCGGCACCATAGTGGCGCGTGTCAGAAAATGGCGTGGAGTTGCCCATCTCGACATTGACGGAGGCCCAAAGAGCATGAATGGGAAGGTTTCGTACACCATCTGCGATTCGGTCCTGCTTGATCATGAGAAATGACATCCTCGAATCACCTCGGTCGTACTCATAGCCATATGAATTGTCTAGGACGTCCATTCCATAAAGCATATCCCACTGACCCTCCAATATATCCGAATCAGATCCGGCGCTCTTATTTCTTACCTGATACGTGAAACCCATGGCGTATCGGTAATTCGAAGGTTCATACTTATATCTCTTTCCTGACTCATGGAGGGACCTTCCCATGTGAAAGTGCTTCTTTCCACTGAAACCATCTTCGTCTTCAGTATAATCATGAATACGAAGTTCAGGATTGAGAAGGGCCTGAAAGTAGCGCCCTGAGGCATAGGGGCTGTTCCAACTGAGCATCGTCTGCACCGTGCTGGAGCCATTTTGATCTGACCTAATAACCCTGTCTTTTTCATTTAGGATCAGGTAGGGATTGGGGTTATCGTAAAGACCTGAATAATGACTTTGACTCGCGTGGTCCTGCACCGTTCCATAGGCAAGACTGGCAAGATGATCATCGTAGGTGTAGGATGATACCGATGCGTTTCCGCTATAAATCGTGCTATACAGAGTGGCTGCAGCAAGGTATGCACCATGAGGAGTGGGATGAGTTCCTGTGTCTTTACTCGTCAGGCTGTCCCAGGCGTAACCAGCAGGAGAAACGGAGATGTCACCTGAATCTCCTATTCGATACGTCACCTCTCCAAACTCTTGAGCAAGAACCGATGACGCAGCATCTGCCCACTGCATCATCAAAATCGGTTGCGCTTGGGGGCTCCCTTCTCTGATCTTATTCACGATCAGTCTGACCCCATTGGCGTAAGCTCCAGGGGTGTTTATCAGAATGGATGGGTCTTCCAAAAGAACAATGTAGTCCCATTCCGTTCCGTTATCCCCCTTCAGATTATCCCAGCGTGCCTCCCTATTATCAGGGTGATAGAAATAGCCTTGAAGGGAGTAGGTTTTGGCTGGGTCAGACCCGCCCCCATTGATCCACCTTGTGGTTGAGCGATAGATATCCACAAAGGTTACGTTGGCCGAGCCCACGGCGGCACCATTGAGAATGCTCTGTAGTTCATTTGCTACCAGCTGAGGATTGAAAGGCTGCTGGTTTTTGATGCTCGCCTCACCTGCGTACCAATCCTCAGAAAATGATTTCGTCGATCCCAACACCAACACATTCGTGTCAGCGGCATCAAGGATAGAGGGCAACATTGGTGACACCAAAAAAATCACGAAACACAACAAACGAAAGACTTCGTTTTGTTTCTTCGTCTTCTCGCCGGATAGCGCCAAGAACAGATCCCCCATTAAGTCAGCTCATGATTATTCTATCCGGCCATAAATCTATCTAAAAGTTATCAATTGAGTATCTAATGTTAATTATAGAGTCACAATATATTTACATATGTGAAAATAACCGAGTTGATCTCATGTGAACAAAGAAAAAGGCCGTTATGGATATGTTTGAGGAAAAAAGAACACCTATCCTTTTAAAGGATGAAAGAAGAAGCATTCCTCAATTCCAAATTATCTGTGACAAGGAACTGCAACCATTCTTCATTCAATTTATACTCAGGATATATTCAGAAGGAAAAAAGTGACATGGAGTTCCAAACCTCAGAGCCCTTACCTTTAAGAAAAATTAACGCCAAGAGCCTTTTTTTCCTTGTGATGACGATCTTCATGGTAGCAGATCCAATCTGCGCCAAAAAAAAGGCCCCCATGGGCACCATGATTGGTCCAACTGGCATCTCTGGCCTCTATCAACCAAAATGGCCCAAAACTCCCAAAGAAATCAAAGTAACGGAGATAGAGAAGGGATCCCCTGCTAGCGGCACAGAACTCAAACCTGGAGACCTGATTGTGGGATTTGGAAAGGAAATGTTCAAGAAAAACCCTCTATGGCACCTAGCCGAGGCCATCGAGAAAGCCGAGAGTTCCGACGGAAGTATGCCCTTGTTACTGAAAAGTGGAAAAGAAGTCAACATTAAGCTCGACCCTATCGGAGCCTACAGCTCCACGGCTCCCTATGACTGCCCAAAGTCTAACAAAATCATCACTCGAGCTGCTGAGGCCTTGCTCAAGAGTAAGTCAGGTGGTGGAGCGACCAAAACACACCTTCTGGGCCTGATGGCCACGGGAGAAAAGAAATATATCGACATCGTAAAAGAAAAAATTTACTCGGGAGGCCTTCTAACACCAGACTCCAAATCCATAGATGACTACTTGAATGGCGGAGAGAATAAATTCGGCTCCTCCGGGTGGTCTTGGGGCTACAACCTAATAACTTTGGGCGAGTATTACTTGCTCACCAAAGACGAGAAAGCTCTACCGGCCATACGGATTTACTCCCTCGCTCTGGCTAGGGGCCAAGACGCCCTAGGACTTTGGGGGCACAAGATGGCTCGAGCACCGAAACACCGAGCTCCAGGCTATGGAACCATGAATCAGCCCAGCATTTCAAACCTCATCGGCATGATGATCGCCCAAAAGTGTGGCATCAAAGACCCCGTACTCGACAAAGCCGTTGAGAAAACCTATGCCTGCATCTCTAATGTGGCCGGAAAAGGAGGGTTCTCCTATGGCTCCGGTGGGGCTTATACCCAATACTTCAACAACAACGGCACCAGTGGCTCAGGGGCGATGGCCATGGCCCTAAACGGCAATCAGGAAGGAGCCACTTTCTTCTCTAAGGCTGCCGCCACGTCGTACAACAACCTTACTTCAGGTCATGCCAGCTCCTTCTTCAACCCCTTGTGGACTCCCTTGGGCACAAGCCTATCAGGCCCGGAAGTTACCCATGAGTTTTTCAGACGAAGCCTGTGGTACTTCAACGGAGAACGTCACTGGAAAGGTGGATTTCCTCAAAAAACTAGCGCTGGTGCAGTAGCAGGTCAGGCATTACTCACCTATTGCCTGCCTCGCAAAGCTCTCCTCATCACCGGGCGGGAAGCCGACCCATCCATCTACGTCAAAGGCCAGGAGGTTGAGCAGGTCATCATGATGAGCCAAGGTAACTACGACAAAAAGAGCATCGATGAACTCGTGAAGTTATTACACCACCCCTTCATCCAGGTTCGAACGAAGGCTATCAAACCCCTGGCAAGAAAACTAAAGGACGAGGTTGTCAAAAAGAAGGTCATGTCTTCTATCGTAGATGGAGACGACCAAACAAAAATCAATGTTTTGTCACTGATGAGTTCCTGCCCAAAAGATTTCGCTCTTGATTATTCAGCATGGATAGGAAAGATTCTAAGAAATAAGAAAGAGTCATTAATTGTGCGGGTGGAAGCTGCCAAAACCATCAGCAACAGCATATTCCAGAACGTCCATGCCGAATACTTCGCTGACATCCTCACGCTCATCATCGAAGATGAGCTCCAGCCCGACCGCTTTCGGCAGAAAGACAACACATTAGGAAAATCTGTCGCTGCTATTCTTTGGGCCAAAGGTAGCACCGTCAAGACATTCGACATGGAATTAAAGATCGACAAAGAACTCATCTATGCAGCCGCCAACAAACTTCTCTCCCACAAGAAAAGAAAAGCCAGAGAAGCCGGAACAGGCCTACTGCTTGGAATGCCAAAAGAAGACTTTCACAAGATTGGTAAAGAGCTGATGCACGTTCTCAAAGATGAAGACCCAGGGTATTTCGACTACAGCAGCGCCATCAATGTTCCTGGAATGACGCTCTTGGCCAAAATGAACATCAAAGAGGGCCTAGATCTCCTCCACCATGCCATCTACCATGGAGGAGGCAAGTGGGCCTTTAAGTACCGCGCTCTGATGAACACCCTACCCCACTACGGAGCTAATGCCGAACCCTATATCTCCAAGTTCGAAGCCCATCGAAGCATCAACAAGAAAGGCGATCGCTTTACGCCTGCTTGGCAGAAAGTCGTAAAAAAAATACGCGAGGACAAAAAACCTCCCAAACTCATGACTTTCGAAGAAGCTATGAAAATTGGAGCTTCAAAATAAATCTTGTGACAGCAAGACTATTCTCACTATCTTTTCTTATGAATTATCGTCATGTTGATCAGTAACAGACTAAAGGCCACCTTGGTCTTCCTTACATCCGCGTCGCTATCAGCTTTCCCTTTTGGGCACGCCTTAGCTGAGAGCACCAGAGCCGAGGTACAAGAACTTGAAGCCATCAAAGCCTATTGCATCGACTTCAACTGGGGACATGGGAGAAGAGCTGGTTTCGCCAAACCTGGCACCTGGAATACAGCCGACCCCAAAAAACACGTCGCGTGGTACAAGGCGATCAACGCCAACGTCATTCAAACCTTTGCCGTCTCCTGTAACGGATACGCCTGGTACAAGAGTAAGGTGCTCCCCGAACAACCAGGCCTAAAGCACGATTTCCTCACGGAAATGGTCAAACTTGGCCATGCCGAAGGCATGAAGGTGATGGGCTACTTCTGCATCGCAGCCAACGAGAGATGGGGCAAAGAAAACCCCACCCTCAGCTACGGTCACAGCGGATACCACATCCCTTATACCGATGAATATCTAGCCTACCTTTCCACCGCGATCACCGATGCGATCAAAGTCACTGGCATGGATGGCTTTATGATCGACTGGGTCTGGATGCCCAAGCGTAAAGCCACTCAAGGAAAGTGGCTCGATGCAGAAAAGAAACTTTATCAACAGCTGATGGGCACACCATTTCCCGGAGAAGACAAGCTGACCAAAGAGGAAAACATCGCCTACGGCAGAGCTGCCATCGATCGTTGCTGGAAAACCATCCACAGCGCTGCCAAGACAGCCGACCCCGATTCCATCATCTGGCTCACAACGAACAGTGTGAACTCTCCTCTGATCAAAAACTCTAACATGACTAGAGAAGTCGATTGGATCATGGGAGAGAAGGGTGTGCTTGAAGAAATTCTCAAGATGAAACCCATGGTTGGAAAGCACACTCGCCTCCTCACCTGTATGTCTGACTATGGCGGATCAGATGCCGAATCCGCAGTTCCCGATTCTATTAAATCTGGGGTCGGCATTTACGGATATGCAAAGCCTGACCGTGATCAAAAAGGCGGAACAATCAATATCGATAAAGTTTTCCCTAAGCAATTAACACAGATGACAGGGAATCACAAGAGAATCGCAGTTCTAGCCAGAGCTTACGGCGGCCACTCCCTTGATTCTATTTGGAAAGACGGTAAATTTACTGAACCCCAAAACGCTCCTCCCTTCAAGATCAAATTCAGAAAGCGAAGCAGTCGACACAGCGCAGATACAGGAAGAGTCGATTTCGATCGTGAGGATGCCATCATTTCCATCAATTCTCGCTATCACAAAGGGCGAGTCATGCTCACCAGGAAGGGAGAGTCCTGGCCCAAGTCCATCACTTTTCAGATGCCGATGCTCAAAGAACATCGTGAAAAAAAGAAGCCCAGTGTTAATGAATTCAGAGCTGCCAATGGACAGATTGGCGTTAGTATCAAAGCCGAAGATAAAACCGAAGTCATTGCGGGGAAAGTCGACGGTGGCCTGGAGCTACAAAAATTATGGAAAGGCGGATTCCTAAATCAAGGAAAACCCAAAATTCCCCTCGAAACGGGTCCTGTCGTTATCTCGAAAAACGAGGAAAAGGCCACAATTATCCTCCCCTCCATCCTAACAGAAGGCAACCCCTCCGTCATCTGTTTCGAGTGGGGAATTGACGGTCACGTCTTCTAAAATCTTTACTAGCACTTCTATCCCTCATCATTTTCATTATTATATAAATCATAAACAGAACAACGCTGAAGTTTCTTATCTCAGACTCCTGCGTCTCCTTCTTTCAGAGTCCATCCAATGAAAACTTCACTCTTTCTCATCATTCTCCTATCAGGCATGATGTCTGGATGCGCATGGCAAAAAACTGTCAAAAAATCTTCTCAGGAAGTTTTTTACGAGGACATGACCAACAACCTCAAAGGGGCCATCGAAACTCTTCCCGGGAAGATCTACCGGCTGTGGGAAACAGGGATATGTGGATTTGTGGAGAGCGACCATATCAAGGTCACCCATGTCATTTCTGGATCCGTTGCCGATGGGAAAATCAAACCCGGCGACTTGGTCCGAGGAATGCAAAAGCGAAGCATGAACAGCCGAGGAAGTGTAGCTGAGACAGCTCGACTAAGGCTCTTTCGTATTGGGCGAGACTACAACTGGCATTTCTATGTTACCGTCGAGCGTCCCAGTCTACGAGATGGAAAGGGGAACAACCTGATTTACGACCTTCAACTTCCTCCCATCCCAGGAAATATCTGTCACTATGGCCCAACCGGATTCTTCGCAGAACGGCATCAGGATCATCTACTCATCAGCATCATAGAAAAAGGTTCACCCTCTGACGGAAAACTCATGAAGGGCGACAAGATCATCGCTGTGAATGGCGAGGCCATCACTCAGGATGCCTACCATCAGTTCACCACGGCCGTAGATCGTGCCGAATCCTCAGAAGGGAAAGGAATCTTAACTCTCAAAGTACAGCGAAGTGGGAATCTACTCAAGGGAAGTACCGCGTTCAGCCCCCCCAAAAACCACAAGCCCGTTTTATACGCAACTCCAGAACCCACCATCTCGGGCAATCAACTCAAACGTCAAGAGCACACGGTTAAACTAACACTTAAAACCCTAGGAGACTATTCAGATACTGCGCCTCGAAATTGTAAGAAAACGAAAGCTCTCATCTCGCAAACGGCCGATTATTTGGTTAAAACCGGAAATATCGGTAAGCTCAATTGGGGTTTACTCGGACTTTTAGCAACCGGCGAAGAAAAATACATAGAACATGTTCGCCAGCGCCTGCACGACCCAAAATCCTGGGCCAAACCACCTGAAGATCCCAAAAAGATCCTGAAGTCATCTATGTATGTCTCCTGGTACTGGGGATATCAAAATCTTCTCCTCACCGAATACTACTTACTTACTGGAGACAAGTACGTCCTCCCGACCATCACCCAACTCAGTCGATCACTGGCCGTAGGTCAGGATCAGGCTGGATTATGGGGACACCGGATGGCTAATCCCGAAAGCGGCAGAGCTTTTGGCTATGGTGTCATGAACCAACCCACCATGCCAATCTTTATCTCTCTTATCCTCGCTGAGAAATGTGGAATTAAGGATGATCTCGTCAGGAAGGCTATCGAACGCACTCACGCCCATTACGACAAGTGGATTGGTCGAGGTGCTCTCCCCTATGGCAATCACGGCCCAGGGGCAGATAAATTTTCCAATAACGGAACGAGTGGCTCACTCGCCGTTGCTTTTGCTCTCCTTGGAAATAACCGAGGCGCCAAATTTTACGGGGCCATGTCGGCCGCTGATTCCGATAAAATTCTTCTTGGCCATGGAGGGCCTGTGTGGAACATCCTTTGGTCTGGCCTCGGCACTAACGTCCTCGGCCCTGACGTCACCGCTGCCTATAATAAAAAACTACACGAGCTTCGTACGGTCACTCGAACATGGAATGGCCGATATTTGGAGATGAAAGGGTGGGGCTCAAGCCCAGGCTCGGGAAGCTGGGAAACCGGCTGCTACCTTCTGAATCTTTGCGCCACAAGACGAGCCATATCCATCACTGGCAAAGGCATGAGCCCATCTCTTTTTCTGAAAGGGAAAGAGGCTAAAAACATCGTGAACATGGGGGACGTTGACTCATCTAGCAACCAAACGCTCCTTGATGCCCTTGGCAATCCCTTCCCTCCAGTTCAGACGCGCGCCGCCAGTGCTCTTGCTATGAAGAATGCCGAGGTGAGCTCAGAAGTGTTAACTTTGCTTGCCAATGGCACACTTCATCAACGGATTGGTGCCATCTTCGCCATTCAAAAACTTAAAATCGAATCTACCTTATCTCCACTGTTAAGTATTGCTTTAGATGAGAAGGACGACCTCTGGTTGCGTATCCTCGCCGTGAACACACTTGGAACGATCGAAGGCGCCAAACCCCACGCAAGCCAACTTCTCAAAATGCTGGTGAAGGACAAAAAATACGACCAGCCTTATGGTGAACTCGACTTAGCTCTCGGAAAGGCATTGGTCAAAATGTACGCCCCCAACCCCTATGACACTGAACTCGACAAAGATCTCTTTTACCGTGGGATTAGCAAACTCCTCAATCACAAACACGGGATCGGCCGGGGATCTGGCATAGAACTCTTAAAAAACGTTCCCAAAGAAGACTTACCACGTGTCATTAAAATGATGGTCTATCTTTTCGAGTTCAAAGACAAAAGCTACACCTTCTACCCTGGTAAGGGTCGACAGGAAGTCCTTGAGATTCTTTACCATCACGGTATTAAGGAAAGCATGGACTACACGGTCGACACGCTCAATCAAGGAAGGAACTGGCAACGGCGTAGTCGACTACGACTCCTCCAAACTTTTGGAGGAGAAGCAAAGTACCTCATACCACGAATCAAAGAACTCCTAGGAGACAAGGCTGAGGACATCGTGAAAAAGATCGAAGCATCCCCGAGCACCAAGGAAATGATTTCAATAGATGAGTTTCTTAAAGCATCTCAACACAAAGCCAAATAACTCCCATGTCAGACACACTCAAAAAGAATTGGAAGGATCGCTTAGAATACCAGGGCGTCATCCTCGATCATCCAGATTACAACATCTGGGGCTCTTCACCCATCTGGGGGAATGATGGAAAGGTACATCTCTTCTCATCCCGAATACCAAAAGATCTTGGCTTCTACAAATGGTGGGCCACATCTCAGATCGCTCACTATGTAGCAGATCAACCCGAGGGACCTTTTGCTCTCGTCGACATCATCGCCAAACCTGGCGACAGTCCCCCCGAAGCTTGGGATCACAGCACCCAACACAATCCAACCATCACTCAATTTGGTGATCTATTTGTCTTGAGTTACCACTCAGCGATGGGCACAGTTGAAAACCGACGGCGAGACACCATCCGCATAGGAATGATGACAGCCACAGACATCAACGGCCCATGGACCAAACTCGGAAGCATGCTTGAACCCCCAACTCCAAAGGAATCGAATGCTGTAACGGTAGAGCACGAAGGTTTCACGGACAATCCATCTCTCGTACGACATCCCGATGGACGATATTTCTTATATTATCGCATTAAATATCCTGGACTTGAAGGCGACTGTACCTACGGAGTTGCCATCTCCAATAAACTCGAAGGGCCCTATCACCATCATCCTGAGCGGGTGGTGAACAATCCAACCTATATTGAAGACCCCTACGTCTTCGTTCATGAAGAAACCTTCTACATGCTCATCACGGACAATCACAACCCCAATGGCAAGCAAGGAATGCTCCTCACCTCGAAAGATGGGCTCAATTTTGATTACCAAGATGGTGTAGGGTATGGCGTCATCTCAGACTATATCCCCCAAGACAAGATGCCCCTCACTGAAACGGAAGTACCTAAGGGATGTTTTGAACGGCCTCAACTTCTACTCAAGGACGGCGTTCCGACCCATTTTTACACCCCATGTCTCCACAATGTCAACGGCAATCTAGAATCACGATGTTATCTATTTTCCATCACCTAGCGTAAACCATCTTCCAAAACCATAAAAGCTCGACTCGATGGTAATGCTGCCCCCTCACCTTTCGCCTATCGCTTTTCAGACTGAGCGGGTCCCTGCACGAATATCTTCAAAATAGCTCTAAGAAAAGATAAGTACAGCTACATCTATCATGGAATATCCAAACATTTACTCATCTGCTAACTTTGCGGGATGCCTTCCCACCCCCCTCTTTGGGCAGCCAGGTGACTTCTGAGCAATTCCCATCTTAGGATTGAATTTAAAAAATGCTTATCCAAATTTCCATAACAACAGATCGAGATACTTTCAACCCGCTTCTGGAACCAGAGGTCAAAGGATCCGTCTCTGTCTGGGCACACTATGACGACCAACCATCTCAGGTCATTCCTTTCGAAAAAGTAGTCCTAGGGGTGAAAACAAAATTATCTAGCGGTGACGCAGAAGTCATCCGACTCCAAGGAGATCAAATCATCCCAATTGAAGGCGGACTTGTCACTCTGGAGGCCATTGTGATAGAAAACGACCAGACCTTCCAGGCCGAAGTTGATGTGGTTGTACGCCCATTCTTTTATGATTACCACCAAACACTCATGCTAAAAATATTCAGCATTCACCCACGGGATCATGAGGGGACTGCAACCTGCTCCTTTAAAGAAACTCTAGAGGTGATCAGAAAAACTGATAACTTGAGTCGAGGCATTCCAAAAATTCTTTACCTAGAGGGATATCAAGAAGGTGGTTTTGATCAACTCTTTCCTGCATGGCTACCCGTTGACCCAAGACTCAAACGCGAAGAAGATGAGACGGCTCTCGAAAGCCTAAGATGGCTCATGAGGGAGGCCAAAAAATACAACACCATCGTCAGCCTTCACATCGACATGGTACAAGCCTACACCAACAGTCCCCTGTGGGACGAATACAAAGAAAAAGACGTTCTAAGTCGCGATGAGAATGGTGAGGTCATTCTCCTAACCCAGAATAATAATAGAACCGCCAAAATGAACCTGACTAGCTACACACGTGAGTGGAAAGAAGGCCTTGCTCAGCGACGTATCGACCAACTGATTGAAGCCGTGCCTGAAATACTTGATGCGAAGACGATTCATCTCGACAATCTAGTCACTTATTATGGACCCGAAAATAGGCCCCTCAGCCCATGGCATGCCAAGCCTGAGAACGGGGGCATCGACATGTATAAAGAGGTTGAAACTATCAGGAAAATCTTCCGCTATTTCCGAGACAGAGGCATCGATGTCACTGGCGAAGGCATCCTCTGGGCTCACCCGCCTAAGGAAGGCTTCTATGGCATCCAAGGGTATTCCTGGTGGGGAAGAGGGTCTATACACTCGATGGAAGTTCCAGAACGATTATCCGCTCGTGGTGCTCAATCCAGATCTGAAAAGGACTGGGATGTTCTTCCCGGAGACTTTCGTTTTGCATCCAATATTCACGGGGAACTCGTCTGGTTACGAAACAAAGAAGAGATGCCTGAACTCCTTCATCGCTTTTGCACGATGGCCTTGCCCTATTATTTTTTAAGTCAGTTCGATCGTTTGACCATGATTGATGACAACCTTCATTATTCTGGAGGAGTCGTCGCTGGAGAATCAGGTGGACATAAGATCATCAGGCAAAGTGATTTTGTTCTGGTTGATGATGGAGATGTTTTCGTTCCGGCTATCTGGAAGCCCAAGGAAATCATCGCCTATAGCACCGAGGGATACTCTAGCAGAAGCTGGCTCCTTCCACAAGATTGGGCCTATATAAAAAAGGTTGATCTTTACTCCATCACCCTTGAAGGGTCTAGTCCTATTGAAAAAGGAATTTCTACAGAAAACTCAAAACTGGTTATCTCCCTTGAACCTGGAGAAGCCATCGCGATCGTTCCAGCTAGCTAAAAAAATGGCTTACGAACTTAATACCTTTTCACACTTAGCATATTTTATAGCTGATTCAGCTTCGCCAATTCTCTATATAAATATATTCAACTATCCAAATGAGGTCAAAAGCATCCCCTAGACATGAGTCATGAACGACCTCTACTCCATTCTCTCGCGAGAATAGCTGAGCCGCCCTATGTTCTCAATTGGAGAACGGACCGAATCATGTACGACGAACCAATCAGTCGAAAGTTGGCAGCTCCTTTGATCGATGCAAGACTCTACGGGGCAGCCATCACCCAACGTCATAATTATGATAGCAAGGAATATACATCTAAAATGTATAGCTTCACCATGCTGCTCAGAGGCACTTTAAAGTTGAGGCTAAATGGGAAGGAGCATCAGATGAATCCAGGTGACATCGCCTGTGCACCGCCCGGCACACATTTTAGGCGGTGGACAGAGGGGCATACATGGTGGGTCTATATCGATTTTGAAGATCATGAATTTTGGCGTCCACTCAAAGATTTGGGGCCCTATTGTCGAGAACACGAAAGCCCAGATCTTATTTATATTCTGCTGCAACATCTGATGGACATGCGAGCCAGTTGCGAAAATCTACCCACAAATGGTGTTGAAAGCCCTCTTAGAACTACTCAACTTCTGAATGAATTTACTCCACGGGCTGCAGAGTACTCCAGAATGCTGCTGAAACTTTTCAGACAAGAGTGCATTGTTGCCGTGAGAGGTCAGGGCGACCAAAAGAGTCGTCTTCAAGCTCTCATCCAACAGATTCGCCTTTCGCCACATCAAGATTGGAACGTAGAGAGTATGAGTCGTCACTTGAACGTCTCCATCAGAACACTTCGGCGACTCACTCATCAAGAGTACAACATGGCGCCCCTTCAGATTGTGATCCAAGCAAGGGTCGATGAGGCGGTGAGGTTGATGCGAAAACCCGAAAACACGATCGAAGCCATTGCCCATCACGTTGGTTACGAAAGTGTATTTTCTTTCAGTCGCCTTTTTTCTAAACACATGGGTATGGCACCAGGAAAGTACCGGAGACATATGCTAAGTCATCAATGATGCTGTCTTTCAGCATCCCCATCAGCAGACCTGCTGTTACCATCCTCAAATAGATCATCAATCGGATCACTCCAAACCTGAAAAACGAAAGGGCTTTTCATTTTCTTTGATAAAGTTTTCCATATTGACCTCTTTTTTAATCTTTATTCGGTCATATTTTTTCCCGAGTGCTGTGTCATCTATATAATTCAATACTTCACCATCTATACTGTTGACCAGAAAATCTGGATCTGCTCGAGGGTTCTATCAAGTCGGCAATCTTAACCCGCACAAAACTTGATTATTCGAGATTCTGATTGTTATACTTAGTTCCACTCACTAGGTAACGAAAACTATACTCAATCCTCCACCAGTTTTTTTTTGCCATTTTCACCGGCAAATGTCATGAGGCATAGATGTGGTCATGATCAAGGTC